>Ga0209700_101196_pt1 | contig 53029 bp, 21 predicted proteins | sample SiratroredBW_FD_187528 | JGI IMG/M metagenome (GOLD analysis project Ga0209700, IMG submission 187528) | Root nodule microbial communities of legume samples collected from California, USA - Siratro red BW (SPAdes) (version 2) | ecosystem: Host-associated > Plants > Roots > Nodule | place: USA...
TGCTTAGGGGCATGGTATTTGGAGCTTGAAGGTGCAGGCAGTGTGTGTGGAGGTTTTGGAACGGTTTGTTGGGAAGTGGAGCGTTAGAGGTACTATGGTTGGGCTTAGTGGAAGGTGCAGCAATTTAAGTGATGCAGTATGGAGGTGTGGGCTATATTGATGGGTGACAGTGGCATGTTGTCGTCGGTGTAATGGAGGTGTTTAGGTTGCCATGGTGGCAGCGGTATGGATGCAATTTGAAGGAAGAATATAGGGAAAGTGCAACGTGTGTATGGCTATATGGAGGTGTAATGATGGTTCTGTTTGGATTTGTGGCTTAGGGTAGTTTTAGGGGTGCAACGAAACTTAGAATCTTTGCTGGAGGTGCAGGTGGATTGGCACATGGGCATAGATTGGAGGTATGGGTGCAATTGCGTCGTGGAGGTGCGACGCGTTATGGAGGCGTTGAGAATGTAGGGGTGTAGGGCTGCATGGCAGCGTTCGTAGTGCGGAATATTTCAGGGGGGCTGCGTTGTGAAGTGTGTGGCTATTCGATGCAGGGGTTATCTTTGGGAAAGGTTTATTGGAGGGTGGATATTGGCTGCTCATGAGGAGCGCGTGGAGGCGAGGTTGGCACAGTAGGTTTTAGGCGCAAGTGCAGATTGGGTTGATGTTCAGTGTGAAATTACCAGCGAACGTGGCATATTTCACAAACCTGATTTGACACATTATTTGCATATAATAGTGACCCCAAACATTGCCCATTCCAATTCAAATATAAACACAGTTTAACAACAATCTAAATTCAACACAGTACGTAAAAAAAAGGAGGATGATAACATACCTCTTAAAAGCAAAATCTACCAGTCCCTTTTCTTCCTTTTCCGTGTTCTTCTTTTCTTCTTTCCAAACTTTTTCTCTCTTTTCCCAAGCTAGTCCACAATTTCTCTCAGTGCTCTTTTTTCTTCTCTACCGTCTTCTCTCTCTTTCTAAGTTCTATTTTCTTTTTCTGTGTCTTTTCTCCTTTTCCAAAAACCGTCCTCCCTTAGGTTATGAGGGGTGACTTTTATAAAAATCCGTGCCCCCCCGTTCCCCAGTAACCTAAGATACGGAGAATAAGAAGCGCTTTTCTATTTTTATTCTTTTTTGTTTTTTTATTTTTATTCATAAAGATCTTCAGAACAGTTTGACTTATTCTTTATTTGTTTTTTTCTTATTTTTCTTTATTTATTTAAAAGATTAACGTGCAGACCTTTTCAAATGCTTATTTTATTTTTATTTATTTTATTTTTATCATCTTGAACAGAAATTGTTTTGACTCATTCCTATTTTTTATTATTTTATTTTTATTAAAAGAGAGTCGTTCAGAAGATTGACTCATTTCAGTGTTTATTTATATTTTTATTTTTGAAAATTGAACTGAACGTGCAGATCAAGAAAAACCCCATTTTTTTTATTATTTATTTTTTTTAATTATTTTCTTTTTTACTTTTTATTTTCTTTTTCTTTTGTTTTTCTTTTCTTCTTTTTTTTATTTTCTTTTATTATTATTTTTTTATCAAAACATTTACCCGGACAAAATTGGGTGTTGACAGTTGATGATAAAAAAAAAATCACAACATACTACGTTGAAAAAATCTAATTCCTATTTCTAAAATAGGTAATCTCTTTAACATGAGTAAGAAAACTCTAACTAATATCAAACAAAGAATAATAATGGTTTAAAAAAATTAACACCTTAAATCACAAAATAACTCTTATTATCATTAATAAAAAAAAAATCCTAGTTGACATAAACATAGTAATCATCGTAACAATATTCTACTCTTAATAAGGTTGATGTCAGCCCACCCAAATCAAATTAAAGAGAAATTACTAAAATCTAAACATAAATTTGAGAATATAAAAACTTTCAAATTCTTATTTTTATGTAGAATTTAAAACTCTCTAACATTAAACAATCTAAATATTCTAATAAAATTATATAAGTTCAATTTATTTGAAATTCCTTATCTTAATAACATTTTTTTTCATAAAATATTTCAAATTCTTTAAAAAAAATAATTTCTTTCTTAAAAATTTTCTACACAAACACACTACACGACTTTTATTAACTAAATTGTTTTGTAAAAACCATTTTGGTGACTAACATCTTTCCATAAAACTTTTGTTTATGATTTCTTTTATCAAAGTTTTAAATAATAGTTGAATGATTACTGGAAGTTTTAAATAATAATTAAATGATTAGTAGAATCTTTTACATTGTTAAATTTTATATATTTAAGTGAAAAAATCTTATATTATTTTAATTAAAGATGACATATTTTTCGATGAAAGATATCATAGTAGCAATAACTAAAAACTATCAAAATATTTAATTTAAATATATTATTATAATGTAATTAAGAGATAATTTTTAACCATTATTTTATTCATATTATTTATGTTAGTATATGAAAGTGAAAAAAGAATCAACTTAACTCATTTTCAAAAACTTAAATTAAAGTACCATAATAATGTTTAAATGTAGAGGATGGAAGCATAAATGATTAGGAACATAAGAGATTAAAAAGAATAGCCCTTTAAATTTCAAAAACACGGCAGAAATGTCAATCCAGTAATTCCATGGCAAATGCGTAAATACTCATAAGTTCGGTGAAGCCCAACGAACTCTCGTTGTTCCTTCTTCTTCAGTTGGTTCGTTGTATTATTTGGGCAAGCTCCGGTGCTTTCTCCGCCTCCTCTCCTCCGATCAATCTCCGGCACAATTACGGTCAATATCCGGCAACTCTCCGGTCAACATCCGGAAAACCTCCGATCATTCTACGGTACGCTTTTTTGTCATCCTCCCTTGGCACTTCACGTCCATCCTCCTTTTTTATTCATCAAATTGCTCGTTATTTTCTGAGATTCAATTTATTTGCAAAATTAAAAAATCATAGACGTATTTATGGAAATTATGGGCGAAAATGTACAAAAGTTTCTTTATAGATGTGTGTGTGTGTGTATGTGTTTGAAATTAACGTTTAAGTAATTGTGATTGTTTCTGTTGTTGTTTCTAATTCTGGTATTGAATCTGATTGATTCGAATTGGGAACGTAGGGTAGAGAAATTGGGAACAATGAGTGAGGTATTTGAAGGGTACGAGCGTCAATACTGTGAACTATCAGCGAATCTTTCGCGGCAATGCCATGCGGCTTCTGCTCTTGATGGAGGTAATTCAATCAATCTCTTTCTTCACACACACTTTTCAATTCCGCACTTATATTATTGTTGAGGGTAATGATTTTGTGGCCCTTGTGAAAAAGTATAGTAACGGGAAGAATGTTGTAAAATATAAAGATCAAGTTGGGTTGACAGGATATTATACAATGTTTGCAATTTTTACATTCTACCACCTATAGTTCCTAACATATAAAATTATAAGGATTAAAACAGATTGAAAGGTTTGTATGAACTAGAATGAGTTTAAAAAAATGATGCTCAGGGACTAAAACTAGTAGTTTCTATGTGTATGGACTAAATTGCAATGGTAGTACAAGTATAGAGATCAAATGAGTAATTAAACCTTATATAATTACTTTCCGAATAGGATGATATAGTTTTACTTTTCATCATCACTGCATTACTGTAAGATTATTAAATGCTTCTCTTTGAAAGTTGATTTCATGCATGCTGGAACTGATGGATTTAATGTTTATATATATGATTTTAAAATTGGAAAACACTTATTAAATGAAGTTCTTTAGATGCTTTTTAGTTCTGTTTTCTATTTAAAATTGGAGTTTCACACTGGTAACTTGCACAATAAAAGTGGAAATTTAAAGTTGGCATATGAGTTGGGCTCCTATTTTGATTAGAAAACGACACTTAAAACATCAGAAAAACTATTCCTAAGTTTTGTCCTTTAAAATTTCCGTTTTGCTAGTTTCAGCAGATGCAACTATAAGCATGCTGTATGAAACTTAAACATGCATCAAAGGCTTGCTATGGGGAAATGCATGATGAAGAGACGTTACTTTGATAATTTATTTATTTGTTCATATAATTTCTGCTGAAGAGGCTTAAGCTTATTTGTTAAGGATGTAATTTTTATCAACTCCCATCCCACAACATACACGCACGCAAAAACAATGGATAAGGACTGTAACTTTCGCTGTCTAATATTTGCTGGTTACTGTATGTGCTGCAGAACAAAAGAAGCAGAAACTTTCTGATATAAAAGCTGGATTAGATGATGCTGACACATTGGTATAATGTGACTTTTCTTCTCTTTCTCCTCCTTATGTTTTGCTCTATTATAATTCTTGCTTGAATATTTTCAGATTCGGAAAATGGACCTTGAGGCTAGGAGTTTGCAGCCAAGTATGAAGGCAACTCTTCTTGCCAAGTTAAGGGAATATAAAACTGATTTGAACACTTTGAAGACCGAAGTTAAAAGAGTTACAACAGCTAATGTCAGTTTTGCTGCTAGAGATGACTTGTTGGAATCAGGAAGTGCTGATACACTGGCGGTATCTCTCTTATATATCCTTCCTCAGATATTAATAGGCGTCAATGTTACTAATTTTGAACTGGGAGATTTGAGACTGGATTTGGCTGGTAATTTTCGTTGTTAGAAAAGGCTTTTTGGAAGTTAAAGTGATGAATTGCCTTCGAGCCAAAGTCGGCCAAGTATGTGGGCCTCCAAGCCGTAATACCCACATTTATATGACACTAAATTACTGAAGTATTGTGTATTTTAGGTTTGGAGAAAGCGAGAAACATTGCATGATATTTTGATATTTTGAATCTCAACTTCGGATTCTTTGACATCTGCAATTTCACCTCCATCTCAGTACTACGTTTCTTATGTACTACAGTGCATTGATAGATGTTAATACATTAGCTTCTTTTCATTTATTTTGCATTCGAATAGCTAATTATGGATGCTAGGACAGGTATCAAATGATCAAAAGGGACGACTTCTGATGTCTACTGAAAGACTTAATCAGTCCACTGATAGAATAAAGAATAGCAGAAAAACAATGCTGGAGACAGAGGAGCTTGGTGTCTCTATCCTCCAAGACTTGCATCAACAACGTCAATCCCTACTCCATGCCCACAAGACAGTAAGTTCCAACACTAGGGAGTTTTCAACTCCACTTAGTAATGAATTGGCCCCTTTCATCTAGATGATTGAACATTGGATGCTTAAGCTCAACTAGCAGATGCACTTATAAGCACTTCACTGTTTAAAATGGTTTCCCTATATGGAATCCATCTGACCTCTGGCCAGTCAGATCTTGTTTTCCCAAAACCTTAATCCTGATAAGTTGCCAAGAGTAGAATATTAATCGTTTCTCGTTTCAGCTCAATGGGGTGGATGATAACATTAGCAAGAGCAAGAAGATTTTGTCAGCCATGTCAAGAAGGATGAGCAGGAACAAATGGATTGTAGGCTCCTTATTGACAGCTATGGTCCTTGCAATTATAATCATTTTATATTTCAAGCTAACACATTAGCTTGCTATCTTGGCTTCTCATATAAGTATATGTTACCTAACTATGCACGGTGTTTTTAAAAAGCTGTTTGAGCAAATGTTCTCATTAAAATTTCTTATTATATGAAAAATTCTTTCATTTGAGAAAATGATAATAGTTCCATCACACATTCCTGTGATGCATCTTTGTTCATTTCATTCTATGATACTTTAGATTGGCGTATACAAAGAAAATAGAATATCATCACTATGTCAAAGAAAAAAAACAACAGAAATTGTATAGCAAATTATTGTCGCTAACGTTACAGAAAGATTTTACATGACCTTTGAAAGTTACAAACAGGCATGCCTTTTTTTTTTTTAGATTTGACTCGTCTAGAGGGCACATGCCCGCCAAATCCTTTTTATTCATTATATCTCAATTCCATCCTACCAAATATTTTCATTGCATGCTACCATTTGAAGATAAGGATGACTGACTCAAAATTTTGGAACGAATCAATACTATACCTTTAGTTAAATTATTTAGTTATATAAAGTATTTGACATTTTTAATTTGGTTTATGAACTATTTTTAATTTCATTTTAATATTTTGTATTTTTTTTAATTGATACTTTTCGTCCAACTGTTAGTTAAAAAAATTAAGGTCATCATATGACAACGGCTTCATGTACCTTCATATTTTTTTCCTAATGTAATTACAAAAATCACCTTTTAAAAGTTGTTACACTTTTCAGATAAATACAATTTGAAATATATTAAAAAAAATGGATTACGTATTCACAAAATATTTTGGAAAAATCTGGATAGTATCTAAAATTAACAGTTCAATCATTCTATAGCATTCTATATTAAAAAATTTAATACGAAATAAAATTTCTGAAATCATTTAAAATATACTTAAAAATATCTGTATAAATTTTTAAACTTTTTAAAATATTTTATTCAGAAAAGTTTTTAAAACCTTGGAAAGCTTGTTTCTGTAAGTCCTTCATATTATCCAAGAGAAAGTGATGGGCCGGCATGAGCTTGTCTGCCCAATTTTTCCTTCTTGTAGTTGAAGGTCATTAATTAATATTTCTGATTTGTTACCCAATTAATTATTAATTGGATTATTAATTGGCCTAGGAGAAAAGAGTGGTTGGATTTGGAGCCACGTGCTAGAATGAATCACAGATACACAATCCTTCACTCATTCTCACATTGTTGGATTTTGGGAGTGTGCACTCCACTGTATATTGGCTCAAAGTAGCTGTGTTGCACTGATCCCATCAATAAGCTTCCTGACAGGTTTTAAAAAACTTTTTCAATAAAATATTTTAAATTTCACATTTTCTAATATTTTAAATGATTAAATGGTTAATAAGAATATAATTTAAAGTTCTTATTTTCAAATGTATTATTTTTAATGTTTTTGGAACGCGTATTTAAAAAAATTCTAATATATTTTGTAGAATGTGTGAGAATTTTAAAACACATTTTCATTATTATAAGGTAACGGGATGTGATTTTTTATTTTTTTTTGACATAACATGGTTTTTCTCTTTTTCCCCATAGTACACTATACTCAATATTTACACATATAACCTAGTTTTGATTCTAGGTTAAAATTTGGTTCTTGGAGATTTTGAATTAGCTTAGATAGCATTGAAAAATTAGCCAGAATTCGGTTTTTGGAAATCGAATTTTGAATTGATTTGTTATTTTCTTTTTGCGTTTTGATTTATTAAATCAAATAATATGAAAAGTTTGAAGAAAAATTATAAAGTAATTAATTAAAAAGAATTGTCTGGAAGAAATATTAGAAATAATTTTAAAAATAATAATAGTAATAATCAATTATATTTAGTAAGTGTATAGGATTTAATTATGTAGATTTATTTTAAATGTAAAATAATAATATATGAGTAGGTCCTTCTTTATAAATACAAATGTTATTTAAGAAATGTAAAAATTATAAAATATAATTGTAAAAATTTGAAATTGAAAAATGAATAGATTAATTTTGATTAAGTTAATAAATGAATATTTCATGTAATGTGTAATATTGTTTTCTACACCTATAAATGTGAAAAAATAAAATTTATATGTGAAATTATAGAACTTTCCTTCGTCACAAAGATAACAATTTTTACATAATAAGGTTACCAAATGTAAAAAAATAAAAATAAAAAATAAAAAAATCTGACAATAAAAATCTAAACAAGTCTAATTTAAAAACTTTCCTCATGATATACCTAACAATAAAATTTAATATAACAATGATTATAATTAATCATCAATTAGTTATTTTTATTATTATTGTATGATGTTCCTTAATTTGTGATTGTTTGAACCTTCATCAAGTTCATAACAGGTAATATAATATTGGATTAAATAAACTAAGAATACCACAAAATCATGTTTTGAACATCTTCATCACTTGTAAGAAAAACATATGAGTAGGTTTCTCCAGAAGGTAGTGACATATGATAAAAAAAAAATTGTAACTTTTCGATCCTGATTGTACAACAATTCACTCTTAATAATCTTCTTCATGTGACTAAATGTATTCTCATTTGGAAACCTACACAATATAATCATCTTATCCTCATAATCAGTTAAAGCACTAAATGAATTATATGCATTCATTCTTCAAAATGAACCATTTTGAGTATTACGAATTTAAAATAACACATCCTTCCACTAATCAAACTACACTCTTTTATAGTAGAAGCAGTGAAGGTGGAATAACATATAATTCTGACTTGCATGGGATGGTTGAGGTAAGTCAAAACATGTGTCATCAAATAAACATGTACACTAAAACATGTTTATGACTTATCATAATCACTGGAAATGCCTGGTGACCTAAACTATGTTGGATGGGATGTAACCCTGACACGGATTGGGTGGTTGGGGTGGTGCAAGACACATGTCATCAAATGACGTGCACACTTTCACTTGTTATAATCACTAGAAATGTGTGTTTACCTAAACTAAGTTGTATGAGATGTAACATTTGACACACATTTGGTGATTTGGATGGCTCAAGACATGTGTCATCAGATAAACATGTATATTGTCACATGTTTAGTAATTGTCATAGTTATTGAAACCTCGTGTTAACCTAGACTATGTTGGATTAGATGTAATCGTAACATGTATTGGGTGGTTGGGTGGCTCAAGACACGTGTCGTTAGATAAACATGCATATTGCCACATGTTTATGACTTTTCATAGTCCTTGGACCAAGTACCTCACCTCATAGCACATAATAACAAACTTAAATACAAAAATGGACCTTCAGGAAATGCATTTCACTTAGCATTTTTGTCAAAGAAGAGAATGTAAGGTTATTTCAACAACAAAAAATGGGATACAAGTTCAAAAAGGCTGGTCAAAAACACAAAAAAATCTATATAGTTTAGCCCAAAACCATGCCAAGTGTTTTACTTTGTCGCACATAAAGGTATACTTAAATACATAAATGAACATTAAGGAAGTGCATTTCACCTAGTATTTTTACCAAAAAAAAAAAAAAACAATGACAAGGTCCTTAGGAGAAAAAATGAGGTACAATATGGTCAAAAACACAAATTTTGTCATCACATGTACATGCACATGCACATAAGACTTGTTAATGTTACTCCAGATGCATGCTCAACACAATTAACCTTGGATGGAATGTTATCCTAACATGTAATGGGTGGTTGAAGTGACTTGGAAACTTTGTCATCACATGCACATGCATACTGCCACACATTTAGACTTGTTAACATCACTCCATAATGTGTTGAGCACAACTAATATGTAATGAGATGTTATCCTAACATGCAATGGGTAGTTGTGGTGACTCAAAACAATCTTTCATCAAATGCACATGCATATTGTCACGATTTTAAGACTTATCCATGTCACTAGGAATGTGTGTTGAGTATTTGATGGGATTTCCACTTTATAAATGGAACCATATATCAACTTAACACTACAAACACACAACAATACCTCTCTAGAAAACCAAAACATATTCATTCTCTTCCTACGATTATCATTGATCTTAGTTCATATTCAAATGGAGCAATTTGACATCACAGAGACTAAAAATTATTTCAATTCTTATCGCATCGCTCTGTTTACAAATGGCCAAATTACACAAGACAATGAAGGTTTCCTAAACTATTTCATGTACAATACAATTGTACCTTCCATCTTCTTAAAGGACAAAACATGCATTGTTTTGGACCTTCCAAACATTATAGCATTAAACAACTTGTATTACTGTCAACTTACACTCAATGAAATAGACTAATGGTAGCTTATTTTACTATGATAGCAAGTCAACTTACACTCAATGAAATAGACTAATGGTAGCTTATTTTACTATGATAGCAAGTCTAACAAGTAATAAATATATCATTTTCTCTCATTTTCATTCTATCTTTTCAACTAAAATCATGATATTTCAATTTAAATTAAAAAATTTTATGTTGTTATGAAATCATTCTCATATCATATAATTTTTTTAGACAAAATCGTGTCATGTAGACACAATTAAATTATTTTCGTAAATAAAAAATACTCATTTTCATAAATATGTAAAAAAGAATTACACCATTTTATGCTTTAAAAAAAATAAGTGTCAAATATAGAAAATTATATTCAAATTTTTAATATATATGATGTGTGGTGTACTAAATTATACTAGTATTGGAAAAATATATATACGGCCATTATAAAGTTTAATTTATAATGCATCATAACCTTTAGACAATAAAATTAAAAGTAGAGAGATTTATTTATTTATTTTGAAAATGGATTCAATTTAAAATGTTTTAATAGCAACCATAAGTAAATACATATCATACAAATATAAACAATTTTACGTATAAATACATTAAAATTCAAATTATAAAATAATTAATTATATTCTTTTGTCTTGTCATATATTTTCTAACCCATACGAATAGAAAGTAATTATGTGACGCTTTAACTATCGGTTGTCCAAAGAAATTTTAAACATGACGAAATAAAAAATAACTACATTACATGTAACAAACATTTGTAAAATATATATGCTTACACAATTTCTTAAATTTATATTTTAATAAATATATTATTAAATAAATAATGGCATTTTCACATTTGAAACGATTTAATCCTTCACTTGTCGATGATTAAAGAGCCACCACAAAATGCTTTTTACAATCACCATAAAATATAAAATATTGTCGAAGTTATTTCTACTTGACAAAAGTACTCAAATTTTGGAAGTTAAAGTTCAATGACTCAAATAACTTCTTTAAAAGATACAAAATCAAGATAAATTTTAAAAATAAGATAAATGAGCAAAAGCAACTGAAATTTTACTATTGCAGAAAACTGATTTATCATCCCTGAGAAATAAAAAAATGTAGAAAGAAATTTAGGGGGCGAACTGTTTTGTATGGTTGTGAAACTATGAAAGTAAAATGTTAAACAAATAACTCATTTCTCATGTCAACTTTTTAAAATGTCATTACATTTCACCATAAAATAAGCAGGAACAAGCTGCTTGTAACTGTTTCAATAAAAGTAAGCATGATATTCTCAGCTGCAGTGGACATAACCAGCAGGAGGTAATACCTTCAGAAATAGCTAAGAAGGATGGACCATTCAGTGAGCTGCTAATGGAAAATGACCACGGAAGAGCTTGTTTCAACTGTAAAAGATGAGGCTACATATTGGATCAGCACCCCAGATACATGCTCATGCTAATAATTTGATGCTTTGGTCAGAACTTTCCAAAAAAAGTAAGGAATCCTTTTGACAGGACAACAATATCAGTGCAGAAGGAATGGATTGGCCCTTCATTTTGTTAAGTAAAAGTAGCAATTTGACATGCTCAAGCATCCTCATGAGAAGAATCTCTAGCTCCCTGGTCATCTTCATCCTCTTCATCATCTTCATCATAGTCAATTGATGCAGGCTGTCCATTGAGATCCACATTGGCGCTGTTTAATTTTCTGACAAACTGTCCCCTCACTCGAGGCCGCCTTTCAGCAAGTCGTTTCCGGTTAACATATCTAATTTTCTTATCAAAGCAGCGTTCTTTCCTTTTCTGTCTGAACTTCATCAGTGCTGCTTCTCTCCTGTCAACTTTACTTAATTTTGGTTCTGATGAACTTGAGCTTCCAAATGATGGCCATGAATGGGGTTGAGGAACCTGACCAGGTTGTAAGCATATACTCATAGGGTAGTATGGGAAGGATGCCATCCCCGTTCCGTGAGGACCACCTTGGGGAAGATGACTGTATTGAGCAATCATAGCTGCACTAGGATGATTCTGTAGGTCCTGCATATTCTTTTGGTGATACATTTGTGCAGATGAAGGCATCATGACATGATTAACAACTCCTGAAATATAATATGGATAAGTATGTTGGGAAGCCATGCCAGATACTTCATGCTCAGAACAATGAGTCCCATTTCTTGGATGCATCACACCCTGATGGAAAGTTTCTTCCTTGTGCTTTTGCGGTGAAACTTCCATTGATGCAGGCGGAGTACAAGACCTTTCTATAGAGAGAGAATCAGGTATACTGCTGCTGCTGGGTAAGTCATCTTGCGATTGACTTTCGCAGGTCTCTCCATTTTCACGTGTTTGAAGGTCATTAACCCCTTGTTGAGCACATGCTTGATGCATAACTTCCATCCTCACATGTGCAGCACCATTGTTGTCTACATTAACAACCCCTTCAAAGTTGCTCTTCAGTATAGATGCTTTAACATACGTGAAAAAGGCTGATGACTCCCCTATCCTGAGTTCACTCTTCTTCGGACCAGATGAAAAATGTGCTACAATATTGCAACAAATCAGAGAGAAAACAATAAACTGAAATGGGTATGTGCTACAAAAAATTTCAACCTCAGGAACTCAAATTCCAATTCAGATCGAAAGAGTTCAAATATTAAAAAGTATGGAGCTATAAAAGGCAAGTAAAAAAAAAGTGATTTCAAAACAAATTCCTTGGTGCTACACTGTATAACTTTATTTTTATTGCAAAAAATCAATAAATAATTCATAGCTTTTAAAAAAGATCAAATGAAGAAAAGAAGCACACCTGTTCGGTGATCATTAAATCCATCCACATCAGGCCCGTGTTCTGCTGCATTAACATCTAGAGGTTCCTCAACAGCAGCCGCAATTGCAACCGTAGACTGAAAAAGTAAATTATATGCATAAATGACCACATACTACAACACTTATGATTTGAAGTTATTAGTAGCTACATAATAATGTCTACTCATAGCTTAAACACACCCATTTAATGATGTCAGCTCATAGCCGACTGATAAAAGATAATAGAGAACTGCTACATCTAAACCCTTTTATACTTGCGGATAACTAGTATCCCTTTTCTGCACTACAGGAGTACCTTTCGATCTGTGTGGAGGAGACACACAAACACTAGATGTCAATGAATAACTACCGAAAAAAATTAGATGGTTTGGTAAAGACTGGATTTTACATTACATCTCTAGCATGCCCCACTCAATACAAGATGGCAACAGTCCTTCAGGCTTCAGGCGTGAATAATAAACAATCCACCTACAACTTTTTTTCAGAAAAATGAGTATGGTATATCAAGAAATCCATGAGGGATTATCGATTTTTCTAAGAGTAGCTGATCCTTCGGGCCCGAGATGTTCTCTGTAAACAAATATCAGTCTTCAGAAGCATAATAGTCAACCCAAAAGCTCTCAGGCCCTATATAGATAGTTATAATCTTGAGGTACTCACCCCCCTTTTCACTGGAGTCCTGATATCATACTGAGCGGAGAGAGGAGGAAGGCATCAAATGTCAGCAGAGGTAATTTGTACTTATTTGCAAGTACAGATGGCACGGATCGGAATCCAAACCAGTTAACATATTATGAACTAACCAAAAGATTAAAGTTAAACTATTAAGACACAAGAATGACTTTATGTCAACTCTTAACACACTCCACATGTAATAATGGCTCTAAAGATAGTTGTGACTTTTTATATCTTCAATTTATATGAAAATAATATTTTTCAAAGTATCAATTGATAAACTTCCAGATTTTGTTTATGATTTCCATGACTATGCTACTTAACATTGGTTTTAGGAAATTAATTTATTTATAACTTGAATCTGACCCATCGCTTGAGTTCCTATGAACATAGTCATTTGCCTATGTCCCACAATCAACAATTTATTTTACCTATACTTTCTGGGGTTTACAATTCAATATCTATAGTGGCATCAGATTTGATGTTACCTTAACATTGAATGGCAATATGAAGACTTATAAGCATGTCAATGTCAAAGTTGAATTAAAAATTACCCCTTCATAGATAAATTTAATTTCAAAGTTTACCCAGATGTACAAATTTATTGATTGGTGATCATGTTGGTCGAATTGTTGCATTATTTAAATACTTAAGCCACTCACCTCTTGCTCTTGTTGGACTGGTAACCCCACCTCTGGATTGTTGCTTCTCTTGGACTTGTCATCTGTGTCATCGGAGAACAAGGTGGTACTGTTTGTATTGGCATCACTGGGGTCTGATGCTACAAGATCAAACTCATAATTCAATATGTTCTTCTCTACAAGCCCAAGCTGCAAGCAAATATATAAAACCTGATTTCAATTTCAAATTGGGTAGGTCTAAGCATGAATTAGAAAATCAAGAGAAAAGTTCCGATATGCAAAGAGCAGAATCAAGCTAGGTAAAGTGGAGGGGCCGCCCTAACATTCTATATACCGTGCATATTGTATTGTTAATTCATAATCCATGTAAATTGTTTCTATATGAAGCCTCCTGTTAACTCAGTGTCCCATCTTTCCGAAATCCAAATTATCTGACAAATTCAGTGTACATAAATGCAATGCAAAAACGAAATTACCAACTATAATTGATATCTGTGTGATGTTAGCAGACACAAAGTTGTTTGGTTTTGCCCCTAAACTGCTGCACAGATGAGGTAGCCTGATAATTGTCATGCAATGTGGCTACTACAAAATCTTAAGCATATCCTCTAATAGTTCCATACAAAATTAGGTAAATGGTTTTCCTAGCAAAAGAATAATGCAAAGTGACTGGCCAAAACCTAGAAAACTTTTGGTAGAGCGTAGATTGGCATGATCAACCTCAAAACTTTAACAAAAAAAAGGCAAAACTACTACATATATTTTACTCATCTAATATATCAAAAAAAGTTATGTACTATACGTATAATTCAAGCCATGGCTCATGTGAGGCTTAAATCTTGACAACCTAATTCCAAAACTAATGACTATGATATGATGATAAAAGTTGACAGCACAAAATAGTTGAGTCAAATCTGCATCACTTTTATATTGCTCAAAATTTACAAACAATAGGTCGAAAACTAATGAAACGAAGAAATACAAAATGGGGAACATCCATAAATATGAAGTAGACCGATACGAACCATGCGCCTCCGTCTCCACATGTGCGTCCACAAATTTAAAAGTTCATTAGTACGTAAGGGCTTTACTAGATAGTCAGCAGCTCCAAGTCTCAAGCACTTAACAACAACGGATACCTCATCTTGTGCGGACATCACTTATCAAAACAAGATATTCAAAACATTGATGAGCATAATATAATTTGCTTAAATTCAAGAGTTTCACTGGTTTCTTAGCAATATAAAGAACCAGAGCTTACTTATAACAGGGATTCTGCGAAACTCTTTATCCCGTGCTATGTACTTCAACATCTTCATGCCCTTCTTTGTTGGAAGGTCAAGTTCAGCCAGTATGATATCTATATGTTGCCCCTCTGCATTCAGTGCGTCAATTACCTGTCTCGGCGACTTTACTAAGGTCACTGTGTAGCACAGAGAATTAAGAGGTTTATATATATAAAATCTCAAGGTGGAATTGCCCTTATCTTAGACATACATACATACACACATACATCTTCAACAAATGAGTATCAAAAGAGAAATAGCAAAACTGATTATTTCAACTACTCATTGAAATCCAACACTGGGACAAAGAACACCAATTTCAAGAGGAACCATAGTCAAACTTGGCTTAGTGAAATTCAAGTTTGACTAAACCATCCTGTCAAAGTGCCGCCAACTCACCAACAAAATCCGATCCCAAAGTACTCTTTTTCTAGCAACATATTCAAATTAATACTTTTCACAAGCCACGGCCAAAAACAACACTTTTTTCTTCGGAATTTGAAAGATGACATAAACATAACCACAGCAAGCAAAGATAGCACATAAAAAACAACCAAGTAGAAAAAAAAGGAGCAAAAATAACAGAAAGTAGAAAAAGGGATTGGATTGAGTTGAGTGTCCGTACATACCCTGATAAGAACACCCCAAAAGAAGTGTGAAAACCTCTTGAGAGCTCTTGGAATCGTTATCGCACAACAAAATCCGCACCTTACTTCTATCAATGAACCCATCACCACTCTTCCCATTATTTGCAGCACCACTTTCAATATTCAAATTAATCTCCTCACCAGGCTCCATATCCAACTCAAAAAATCAATTTTTTTAAAAAATAAAATCACACACTCAGACACCCACTACCCCTAACATAAAAAAGACGACGCTAAGGAACTCAACAAGACCTCTCATTATCCGCGACGCCACTTGGCAACCAAACCCATCGTGAAATCAAAAGGTCACTCATTTAGCGAATCCCGAGCTCCGTCAATCCAAAAAAACCAAGGAGGATCAAAGGGCAGCGTTGAGAAGGTGCACGTTAGCAAAAGGGGAAAAAGGGTGGAAGGAAATGATGGTTGGTTATAATTGGGTGAGAGGAGTCGGCGAAGCGAAGCATGGCAACCTCAGCTTTCTTTTTAGGGAGAGAAGAGATTAAAAAAGGGGACTAACGTGCGCGGATTGGGCTAAGCAGAGGCGCAGTGCGCACGGGGCGTTGCATAGGGGAGAAAGGGACGTGGAAAGGGAAGGGGAAAAGCGCAAGAGAATGGAAGAGAGAGAGAGTGGATAGTTGGGTAGAGATAGAGAAAAGGCCACGTCACCCTCAGATCTTTCTCATTCAACCAAATTGAACAATGACCAATGCCTGTCCAAAAAATATCCCATCACACCTATGCATCAAATCTACTCCATACTACTAAATTCATTCAACCAATAATCATCATAAATTTATTCCATAATATATAATAATAAATCAAATTTCAATTTTATTTTCATAATTTATATTTTATTAAATTTAATAGATATTATTAAAGTATATTTTAAATATATTTAGATAACGTAATAGTATTTATAACACCAATACTATTTTATGTAAATTTCCTCCAATAACAACAATATAATTTTGATGTGATTAAAAAATTTAGATTTTGGGTTTAAATAAGTTTTTATTACCTTTTAATTTGGTATATATTGAAATTTCTAAAAGAATTTTAATTTTTTTATACCAAATATTTAATGAATACGTTAACTTAATTATGTTAGTACTCTGTTATTTGAATTTTATATTTTCATATGTTAATATATTTGTAAATATTTTATTCTACTGACCATATGTTAACATTGTTAATATAAAAATAATAAAGTTATTGATATAACTAAATTAACATTTATTATATAAAAATAGAAAAAAAAATAAAAAAGTAATTATTTTAGTTTCAATTTAAAAAAAATAGTTATTTTAGTCTTATTATACAAGTTTATTTATTTATTTTTATATATTTTATGACGTCTTGTATTTTTATTTTCTGTCTCTCTCTTATGTTTTTTTTTCACTAAAAATTTCTTTTTCTTTTTCTAGCTTTTCTGCTTTCATATCTTATTTTTTTAGAATGTAATTGCATTTTGTCCTAATTAAAGAGTCAAGGAATAATTTTATTTGATAAAAATTTAAATAGATTAAGTTTATACTTACTTTATATATCTTTGTCTTTTGTTTTTATTTAAGTTTTTGTTATCAGTAAGGACAGTTGAGAAAGACATTTTTCTTAACTTAATTAAGATTATACTGAAATTTGATTTTATTTTGATAACATGTTTAGATATTTGATTAATGTCACTGATTATTTTGAAATAATTATTTTGGGAATCATCATTTCAGGTAAGAAAAACTAGTTTTAAGTTTTTCAATAGTAATTCAAACTAAGAGTTCTATCTATGAAATGAGTTAGTTCAATGTTTCAATTTCTATTATAAATATAATTTATGATGAATTTGGTAATTATGTAAATAGTATAAACTTTGATATTGATAGCTTGATAAATAAGAGATGTTTCTGAATATTGAAAATGGCAAACTATAAATTGTTTTATATATATATATATATATATATATATATATATATATATATATTTATATATATATATATATATATATATATATATATATATATATATGGTTGTACATGATTGAATTAATATGATAGTTGAATTATATGTTTATATTTAACAAATTTTGATTGAAATAAATCAATGTACTTAATGTTAAAAGAAAATCAAACATAATATTACATATAAATCTATATAATGTGTGATGACTGAACTATATGTTGATATGTAATATAAAAATAATAAAGTTATTAGTATAACTAAACTAACATTTATTATATAAAAATAGAGAATATTTTTTAAATAAAAAGTAATTATTTTATTCTCAGTTCTAAAAAAAGTAATTATTTTAGTCTCATAGCAGCGGATGTCTAACCAAGCTTATTTATTTATTTTAAAGTTATTAGTATTACTTTAACATTTACTTTTACATTATTGCATAGTTTTCTTCGAATTTTGTGTCCATAAATAAAACAAAATCATAGAGAATATAAGTTTGAATACATCACGTGAACTATAATATATTTGCACACTAGTTACATAATATTTTTTATAGTTAATCCTTTCCAAACAAATATTCAATGGATTAGTTAGAATGGTCAAGAAATTTCGTTATTAAATCAAATAGTTAATTAAAAAGATGTATACTCATTTTTATTTTATAGTAAATTTATCTTCAACCTCTTATTAAACTGCGTAAGAAAGTTTTATATTCTTTAGTTAATCCATAACTAATCATTTACAATTCTTGTTAACATGTAGGTAATTTCTCTCACTAATTCGTAACTAATCTCATATAACTTATTCACTCACGTATTTATAACCAATCTCTCACAAATGTTTTTTATTTTTGTTATTATTATAATTAATCTATAGTTATTTTTGTTAATATTTTAATATCGAATGTTTATTATTAGAACAATTACACCACTTACATATTATATATATATAATAGAAAATGCTTATCAACTATCAATGCATACTCATTTAAACACAGTAAAAATAATCTTTCAAACATTTAGAACATAACTAAAATAATGTATCAACTAAAATGAATTCTATCAACATGATTAAAATAGATATAAAGTTTTTTATTATTTGAGGCACATCTTCATTCTTATTTCTTTAAAGGACAGAATAATTTTTTTTTAATGACTGGATTTGTTCTTGCATTTGTTATTGCATAAGTATTTATATTTTTGTTTGTGATTTGATTTGTGCTTTCAATAATTCTTGCATATCACTTTGTGATATATTAGATATTTGTGTAGCTAATGTAGTGATTTTTATTTTTTTGTTAAAAGTTTGGTAGGATTTGGATTTTGGGAAGAGGGACCTTCAATTGTTGAATAATACCAAGATTCAACTTATGACCAATGCTATAGATTCTACCTTCCCTATGTTCGACAATAATAAAAACGTGTTTAAACCTATTATTTTATATCATATGGCACTAAATACTGCTTAATATTAAAATTTGATTAAATACAGAAATATATCATGTATAAAACCGAACCATATCTTGTCATAGATTTGGAACAAAAAGACACTTATTAAAATCTATATAAACTTTTCTAAGTAAAAAATGTAAATTATTTAATGAAACTTTAATAATTTTATGTACCCTTTCTACTCATTTATGCTTATGCTAGTTTTCGAAGTCTCACGTATCAAGCAATTCTTATTATGATACGTACCTGTCATATGATAATGAGTATGCATTTAAGTTTCTTCATCGAATCCAATCTATGGGGATATGATTTTTTTTTTCTTCTTTGAAGAGATATTAACGTTTTGCTTCCTAAGGTGGCTTTTCTGTAACTTACAATATCAAATTTGTATGTTCTTAACTGCTTGATATAGAAATCTAAACATTTCGATAAGCAAAGAAGAAAGCAAGTCCGACTCAATAATCACGTAGTTAAAAAGGTCGTGTACAAAACATAATAAGATCTTTCTCTTAGATTATATTTAATATCACATAAAATTTAAAATAATTTTAAATATAAAATGTTGCTTTTATTTATTTTAGAAATATTTATTTTCTTAATTTTTAAAAAAATATTGATAACATAAAAATCTTATATTAAAATAAGAATTATTATAAAATGTTAAAAATAATACGATAAGAAAAAATTGTAAAACTTAAATAAAAAATTCTTCATTTTTTAAACCATATAAAAAGCAAAGTAATGAATTACATGAAAACTTAGTTAATTAAACTAAAATTAAAATATTTTTTCAAAACATTTTATCCTTTTAAAATAAGTCTTATTATTAAGATTCTACATTAGATGAAAATACTTGTGATTTATCTTGTATATAAGACTCACAAACACATATAATAAAAAATTATGACAAACAATATATCTTCAGTATCATTTTCTACAAATATAATCATGAAAATCAACTTTTTTAAATTCTTATAAGAAGCATAATTTTATCTTATTAAGTTCTAACATTTCAAGTCTTTGGAAAAGACATGGTTTTTAAAATAGGAGCAATTTTATGGGTCTAAGGTGGATGTCAAAATGTTTTAGTCAAAAAAAACTTTAATATATAGTTATCTCTAAAAATAATGAGTTTTTTTTAGGAAAAAACACTATATAGCATGGAGCTCGACCTCTTAAGTTAGGAATAAAACCATGTTGAAAGCATTATAATTTTGCATTATTAAATATAAAACATACATTAGAGGTCTATTAGATCTTAAATAAGAGTCAAAACTTTATGATTGTTTAAATTTCTAATATTGTGTAATTTGCGATTACCAAATACGATACCAGTTATATATCCTCTTCAATCCTTTAAAGAGGTGACTGTATACAACCTTATAGTTTTGAAAGTACATGAATAAACTATTTCTCAAGTAAGTAAAATGCCTACTAGTATACAATATGATATAAATAATATATTTTATTATTTTATTTTTTATATAATAAATAAAATCTCAAATATATATATATATATATATATTATTTATAAAATGAACTATTAAAATATGGACGTGTCTCTTTTTTGGTTAGTTAATAATAAAAGAAATATATAAGATTTTGTGTACATTTTCCTCTCACATTTATTCTGAATATTACCTCCAAATGACCATTTAAGTGTGTGATTAGCAGGAGAAAAATTGGAAAAACTCCAAACGGAAACAAAACAAATCCATCGTCACTCATTGGGTTGAGGATGATATTTTCCTACACTTTTATCATTCAAATTCTTCATTTCTTCTTCTTCTGAAACAAGCATGTTGTGTTCTGGACACAACGTCTTAAAGATGATATAATAGCCAAGTATGACCAAATTGTGTGAGTTCACTTCGGCTCATGCTATTCATGTGTGCGATGTTCAACCTTGTTCGGCGCAAAGGCATCCCCATCATCAACGTTGCTCTCACCAAACCTTCTTCATCATTCTCCTCTGACGCTAACGCTATCATCCACATTCTCACATCCTCCAACACCGCCACTGAAGCAACCTTCCTCACCAAACAGCACCTCCAAAACTCCACCAAACCCCTCACTCTCATTTCCTCCCTTTTCCAATCTCTCAACCGCCCCAACCTCACGCCACGCGCGTTTGGCGTTCTCGTACTCGCCTTCTGCCAACTGGGTCTCGTCCAGGAAGCCCTCTGGGTCTTCAAAAACAATTCTTTTTTGCCTCCGTTACAACCTTGTAACGCGCTTCTTCATGGCCTCGTCAAGACCCACATGTTCGATTCGGCATGGGAGGTGTACCGCGACATGGTGTCCCGCGGGTTTTCCCCCACCGTCATCACCTACGGCATTTTGATGAACTGTTGTTGTAAACGGGGTGATTTTAGCAACGCCTGTAGGGTGTTCGATGAAATGCTTGACAGAGGGATTGAACCCAACATTCTGATTTACACTATTCTCATTCGAGTGTTTTGCAACGAGGGTCAAATGGGAGAAGCCGAGGGTGTGTTTAGACGGATGAGAGAATCTGGGGTGGTGACACCCAATTTGTACACTTATAAGACCCTCATGGATGGGTATATCAAGATGGATGATATAAGACGGGTTTTTGATTTGTACAGTGATATGCTAAATCATGGCTTGCACCCTGATGCTGTCACTTTTGCTACTTTGATTGATGTTCTCTGCAAGATGAGGGATTTGAAGGCTGCTCGAAACTGTTTTGCTTATATGGCCAAGTTTGATGTTGTTCCTAATGCACATGCTTATAATTCTTTGATTGATGGGTATTGTAAGGCGGGGAACTGGCCTGAAGCAATGCATTTGTGGGTAGAAATGGAAAGGTGTGGAAACTACCCTGATGTTTTTACATACAATATACTTATCAAGGGTCTTTGTGACTCGGGTAGATTGGAAGAAGCTAAGGGTTTGATGGAGAAAATGGATGAAGCTGGGGTTCTTGCCAATTTTGTGACCTACAATGTGGTGATTGATGGGTGCTGTAAAACAGGTGACATGGAGAAGGCTATTGAGGTGTGTTCCCAAATGACTGAAAGGAAAATTGAGCCTAATGTCATCACATTTTCAGCATTGATTGATGGGTTTTGCAAGAAAGGTAATGTAACAGCTGCAATGGGCTTGTACACAGAAATGGTGATCAAGGGTCTTGTGCCTGACGTAGTAACTTACACAGCGTTGATCGATGGGCACTGCAAGGTTGGGAATATCAAAGAGGCTTTCAGGTTGCAGAAGGAGATGCTAGATGCAGGACTAGCCCCCAATGTGTTCACGGTTAGTTGTATAATCGATGGCCTTTTGAAAGTTGGAAAGATAAAAGATGCAATCAAACTTTTCTTGGAGAAAACTGGAGCTGGTTGCCCTGGTGGTGAAATGGATATCAGGTTATGTTCTCCCAACGGTGTGATGTATGCTATTTTAATTCAAGGTTTATGTAAAGATGGACGGATTTTTAAAGCCTCTAAGTTTTTTGTTGAAATGAGATGTAATGGTTTCATTCCAGACATGCTAGTTTATGTCACCATGTTACAGACACACTTTCAGTCCAAGCATATGGTTGATGTAATGATGCTGCATGCGGACATGATGAAAATGGGTGTTATGCTCAATACTTTCTTATATCGTGTATTGTCTAGGGGTTATCGGGAGAATGGATATTTGAAATCAGCTCGCATGTGTTCTAAGCATTTAATGGAATATGGCATTCATCTTCCAGAATCTGGAGGGTGATACAGTTTTTGGGCTCCTTGATTTCAAGATATATTACAAAAGGGTTTTAACAACCGATCTTCTGTTAATGAAATCATAATGCCACTGGTGCGTAGTACATTACAGACTATTGCTTAACAAGTGATGTTCATCGGGCTTATTTGGTACATGAGTGTTTGGTGGAACATGAATGATTATGTTTTGACTTTTGTTCATGGCCGTGGCAAGACTCCAAAACCATTGAGAAAGGCATTGTGACATGAAGCCAACTTGCTTTCCACCTTTGATGGCTTGTCACACGAGAAAGGCATATTAACATTGGACTTTTGTGGTTTTCTTCTTGTCAGAAGAGTAGCCATGACAGAGGAGAACTGACACCTTTTTCACTACAGTTACTGATATACACTACTGATCTTAGTGCTAATTCTTTCTGATTTATTTCATATAAACTACCAACTTAGTCACTTTATTTTGTGGTGAACCAAATATGAATGAAAGAGTGCCCATTCGAGGAAACACCAGTTTTATGCCGTTTTACATTATTTTTATCTTTATTTTATTTTGAAGTAATGATACACATGTTTATAATAAATTTGCAACATTTTAGAATGAATACTAAAATATCTCAAAGTAAATCCATGAATCCTCTAAGAGGAGTGCTAAATTTTACTTGCATTGGGACAAAACTTAAATCTCATTGTCTTTTTCTCCTTCATGGTGGAAACGAATGCCTAAAAAATAAAAAATAAATGAGTGAGATCGGTGTTAATGTACATTTCTTTCTAGGTAAAAACACTGGTGATTTGGGTCCGATATTAGTATTTGAAAGTTAAAAATCAGTATTTGTGTACGTGAAAAATGAAAAAGTACATAAATTTATATGAAATGAATTCATCAAAATTTTCGTCTTTAGTTATAAAAATTATAATAATATTTTTTATAGCCAGAAATCATGATTGATGGTAATCACGAGTCCTTAAAATTATGGTTCTTAAAAATGACTAAATTTTGTAACGTATTGTTCTTTTATACAATTTTGTTTAGAAAATATGAGCTAATGTGTTGTTTTTTTATCAAAAATTTTAATTTGTTATTAAATTGAACGAAATTAAATAAGAGCTAACATGATATTTACTTTTTCTGTGAAAAGTTTACTTTTACTTACAAAAGTTGGTTTCTCATTTCTTTTATTTTTTTTTCAAAACTTAGTTAAATTTTGCTTCTACTAAAAGTAGAAAACATACTTTAATATAAATTTTGAGAAAGTTACTTTTTTCCTTCTACTAAACATGTCCACATATGTTTGCTTTTTCATTCGGTTCAACCGAATTTCAATCCAGTTTCTCTTTTCTTAGTTTCTATATTGTAAAGTGGAAAAGATTTGAAGGTACATCTTACTTCCTGTTTCCTTCTTCTATGTTTGTGCATTGGAAGTTAAAAAAAAATTCATTTCATGGAATTTGAACAAGTTTTCAGCTAACTACACGCATTTAGATCAAATGAGTGTTATAAGGGTTGTGAATTATACACATAAGTGCATAACATGACAGAACTGAACGTGTGATTTTCATGACACACTTGAAATGGTTCAACTCTTTGCTTCGAAGCAGCACCGACAGGTTGGTTGGTCGTGTTCCCATGTCCAAGTGGTATCATAAAGCTGAGTTCCCCGTTAGCCTCAAACCACCAAGACCTAACCAAACCCTTAGGAAGCACCTTGAATGCAACAGGCACACCAAAGTGCTTCTACTCTTCAGATCCTTCTTAAGGAAGAGACCCACTTTCAGCGCCATTGACAGCTTTTCTCTGCTTTATGCCCTCAAAGCCTGCAACAACAAGCACTCCTCCACCCAAGGAAAACAACTGCATACCCTCATAGTAAAACTTGGGTACCAAGCCATAGTTCAACTCCAGACATCCCTTTTAAAAGTCTACGCCCACAGTGGCTACCTGATTGATGCGCACCAAGTGTTCGTTCAAATACCCTCTAAGAATATCATATGCTGGACCTCTTTGATTTCTGCCTATGTTGACAACCACAAGCCTGGGACAGCTTTGCAATTGTTCAGGGAGATGCAGAGGAACAATGTGGAACCTGATCAAGTCACTGTGACTGTTGCCCTCTCTGCCTGTGCTGAGACCGGGGCACTGGAAATGGGTGAGCGGATTCACGCTTTTGTGAGGCGTAACCAAGGGCTGAACAGAGATTTGTGTTTGGATAATGCTCTTATAAACATGTATGCGAAATGTGGGGATGTTGTGGCGGCTAGGAAGGTGTTTGATGGCATGAGAAACAAAGATGTCACAACTTGGACTTCCATGATCGTGGGGCATGCAGTCCATGGGCAGGCATGTGAGGCTCTTCAACTTTTTTCAGAAATGAGCACAAGTAGGGACAAGGGAGATTCTGTCATGACCCCAAATGACGTAACGTTCATTGGAGTTTTAATGGCTTGCAGCCATGCTGGGTTGGTTGAGGAAGGGAAGTGGCATTTCAGAAGCATGAGTGAAGTTTATGGTATAGAGCCCAGGGAGGCTCACTTTGGCTGTATGATGGATCTTTTATGCAGAGGTGGGCATCTGAGAGAAGCTCATGACTTCATTATGAAGATGGCAATGCCGCCAAATGTGATTGTCTGGCGAACCTTGTTGGGGGCTTGCAGTGTTCAAGGTGAACTAGAACTAGCTGCCGAAGTTAGGCACAAACTACTCAAGTTGGATCCTGATTATGTAGGTGACAGTGTTGCTATGTCTAATATTTATGCAAATAAAGGCTTGTGGAACAAGAAGATATCTGTGAGGAATCAGATAAAACAGTCAAGAGCTCCTGGTTGTAGCTCCATTGAGGTGGAAAGTGGGGTTGGTGAATTTCTGATCGTTGATGGTGATCATCCTTTATGACAGATAAGTGATTATGTTCCCTGGAAGCTTATGGTTACTTTCCAAGTTCATTGCAGCCTATTAAGCACCAATAAAAGGTAGCTTAAATATATGCAAGCAAATTCCGCAAAGCTGTTTAGTTTGTTTTCTTTTCGGCTCCTAGTTCAACTATTGTTACTGTAGGTAAAAACAGACTAGAAAGAAACTAGACATTCCAACAATAGAAGTGGTAAGAACTTATATATGACAAACATAGCCAATTCAAGATTCAACAGTGAAGTTTAGTACAGGGATAAAAATGAGAGTTAAGAATTCACGAATGAGTTTTCCCAATGATATTTATTGACCCATGAGTGGTTTTATAGCAACTGCTATCAGTATGTATGATTGATCAAAGAAAGGAAAATTAGAAAGAGCATTTATCTCTCTTTAACTAACTCGACCCCCTCATTACCTATGGGTTGTTTTGTAATAATGGATCTAACTAATCTTAGGCATTCGGGTATACAAGGGGTTTAGGGGCTTTTGGAATTGGGTTTCTATCAATTCCACCTCCTATAAATTTTGTCGTGTCCTCAAGAGAAAAAGGTAGGAAACCTCTCCTTGATTCCCTTTGCTTCTTCCCAAGTAGCCTCTTCGATTGATTGAGTAGTCCAAAGATTTGTATCTTAAACCTATATGTCAGGAAGCATTGTGATTTGTACTTATTTTCCTTGATGAGATTTCTTGAGCTCGGATACATGGAATACAGGATGAACTTTGAATGCTTCTGGAAATTGTAGCTTATATTATACGCTACCTCCCTTATATGGGTTACAATTTAGAAAGGACAAAATAGCGTAGAGACAATTTTGGATTGATCCACTTAGCTATAGTATCTAGTTTATGTGCCTCAATCACGGACAACATATGTCACTTGTTTGTGACGCGAATTCGCATGTTCTTCATGATTTGCTGAGCTATTTGATGACACTTCAACTCACTAAAGGCCTCATCTCTGTCAACTAAAATACACACCCCTAACTAGGTTTCCCCATTCAAATACCTTATGACAGTTGGTGGAGGCCTACCACACTCTTTCAAATGGGGTTTCTCCAACCGTTGTGTAAGATGTATTATACCAAAATTAGCTCATGTCAACAAAGAAAAAACACTGTTTAGGTTGCTCAGGAGAAAAAATAATAAGTTTTTGGAATATTATCTCTGTTTAGTCATCCGTTTGAGAATAGTAGGAGGTACTTATGTGCAACAATGTTCCTTGAATGCAAAATAGTTCCTCCCAAAACCTTCTCAAGAAAGCGGGTCACAGTTACTAATGTGAGATTTATGGAATCCATGCAATTTAATGACTTCTAGGGCAAATCTTTCCACGAAAGTTTGGCAGTAAATGGGTGTTTAAAGGCGATAAAATGGACATATTTAGATAATCGATCAACTACTACCATTATAACTTCATATCCATGTGACTTTGGAAGCCTCAGGATAGAGTCTATTGAAATATCTTTCCAAATTTTCTCTAGGATTGGAATTGGCAGTAAGAGTCCATTTGGGGACAATGTTTGCTACGTGCCACTGACGTATATAACACCCACAAAAAAAAATCCTTAACACTTTTCTTCATTCCCTTTCAATAAAAGTTTCCAACCAACCTCTTGCATGTTTATGTGAACCCGGAGTGGCCTCCCATGGGTTGGAATGAAACTCTTGTAATCATTTAGGAATCAACAATGAACTTTTAGTTAATAACAACTTCCCTTCTTCATAGAAAAATTTTGTAATTGAATCAAATCTGGTTATGTTTGTATTTCCTCCTTCAACTTGGAAAAATCCAACCAGCATGGATTCATACACGTCGTTCGTAATTCAATGGTACAATATCTTCTTAATGAGGTATATTTTGCAACTTTATTTTCGCGACCAAGTTTATATAAGACATCAAAGTAGTACTCCAAAAGCTTAGATAACCAATATTGTTGGTATGTAGTGGTAATTCTCTGATAGAGTAAATGCTTGAAGCTCCTATGATCAGTAAACAACTTGAAACTTCTTCCCATGAGGTAGTACCTCCAATGTTGAACAAGCAACACTAGTGCCGAAATCTCCTTTCTACATATACATTTAGATAAAGTTCCTTGTGAAAGAGCCTTGCCAAAGTGTGTTATGGGTCTTTGTCATAAGGACTACACCTATTCCATAACGAGAAGCTTCACATTCAACCAAGAGCTCCTTAGTGAAATCTGGCATAGCCAATACTAGAAAAGAAGTTAAACAAGCTTTGAGATAATGAAAGGAAAGTTGGACCTTCTTGCCGTGTGAAACCCATTTTTTTATAGCAAAATCTTCTTGCACGCCATCATTTTTGACTTGCAACCCATCAGGAATGATGAACTGACTAAAATACCCTTTGTGTTTATAATTAAACAGCTTCCTTTTGGAAAACATCTTGCGGAATGTAAATTTTACATTTTGGAATGTCTTCCAAAAACAAGTTCCAGAAAATATTTTTCAAAATATAAAATTTACGTTCTGGAACATATTTTCTGAAAATAAATTTCAAAAAACATATTTTGGAACTAAAATTTGTTTTAGAAAATGTTTTCCAAAACCTATTTATGGAAAACACCCCTCATGGATTTGAAATAAAATATCAAGAATATTTTTTATATTTTTGAAATTGATGGAGTATAGGTAAAAAAATGATGGAGTGCAAGAAGTTTTTGCCTTTTTTTTTAATCTGATTTGTTATGGGATGAGATAGTTTTTCATTGGACTTTTGCTTCTTGCACTAGCATCCAGTGTTATCTATATCAGATAATGAAAAATATCGAGAAACTCAAAAAAAATTTTAAGAAATTATATCAGAAATCATAACGGGGTTGTGATAAAAACATTGTAATGGAAAGAAATACAATATATATATATATATATATATATATATATATATATATATATATATATATATATATATATATATATAGAGAGAGAGAGAGAGAGAGAGAGAGAGATAACTTTTAAAAAATAGAAATATAATTATTGTGATGCAAAAATAACGAACGAGACAATAATAATTGATAATAATATTATGTCTAGAAATTCAAATAACAATAATATTAAATCAAAACATAACAAATTTCAAGTTCAAAACTTAAAAAAATATATAAAATGTATTAAATTTTTAATTATTTGATTTTTTTTCAATCACAACATAATTGTCTTTAATATTATTTAATGGAGCATATCCTTTCTCCTCTTCTGTCTTGTTAAAATTAAGTAATTTTTCAAACTCCAAATCATAGTTATCATCTAATTTATTCTCAACTCCAATTTCAAAACTCAAAAGATAATGAATGCATGGAGTATATTTAATGCATCTTCTACATTCAAACTGATCACACACATACAAAAGATGTTCAAATAAGCTAAAGTTGCTCAACAATTAGAAAAACATAAAACATTTACAATGACTTATATAAAGAAGTTCAACAAGAACGAAAACAAGAACGGTTTGATTTGCAAAGTGTTGAAACATTGTTGAAATTTTCTAAGTCCTGGAAAACCTTTGTAAGAACACTGTTGTGTTTGTTACAAAACTAATAGAGTTCTTAAACCTGATACATATCGTAAGACATTATTCTTTATAAGGAGCAAATACTTGTGATCTTTTATATCAAATCTTAGACAAATCTTTGTGTGAGCCAAGAGTGGTTGTGTTTAAAATAATTCTTAGTGAGTTAGCTATAAATGGCTACATTCCAAAATAATACTAGTATTTTTGATATTTTTAATAATGAACAATGAGTAACTCCGTGTTCCTAATGAACTTTGTAGGAGTAACTAAGTTCATAAAGAATAGTTATTTATAACTTGTAGTAGTGGTCTATACAATAAAACTCAATTAATTATTTGAGAATTGGACATGCACTATAAAATAAACTAGTATAAAAATTTGAAAATGTATTACTATTTCCTTCATCTTGTTAAAATTACATGTTATTAAATTTATATTAACTTAATAAAGAGAGTTTTTCAAACTAAGTTTTTGAAGATCTTTATTTAACAAATCGTTTGTCAAGTTTTATAGTAGATATCACCATTACAATTGGTAGTTATTGACAAAGTACTAAAATTCATAAAATTCTTTAATGTAAAAACAAAATGGATCAAAATTAAGTATAATACAAAATTCGAGAAAAAGTAATAAAATAGAGAAAAAAAATATAACTGAACATTTATATATAATTTATGATCACATGATTGTATATTTTTTCTTTATATATATATAAGTGATAAAGAAGATTTGTTATTGTAATGTTTATTTAAAAAAATATTTTTTTACCTTTAATTATAATTTAAAATCAGAAAACCTTGTTTCAGTAACTAACCTTTATACTATATTTTACTATTCCAATTATACGTAAAATTTCCCAACCTTAATATCCCTGTCAACGCACAAGTGCAAAAAAATTAAATAAACCGAAAACAGGCACTTGGTAATACTATGTGAAAAAAGACAAACTACCACATTCACAAATAAATAATTCTATATTTTACTGTATATTTTATAATAATACGTATATATCTTTTTAAAAATATATAAAATTAAATTGAAATAAGGTTGGAGTAGTATCTCCTCCCTATATTTACAATTTAGTTTTTGGATTATAATTAATTTTGAATCTAGTAAAAATATTTATACTACAAATGACGCTTTGTTTATTTATTTTTATAAAATAGGAGTGAAAATAAAGAGTCAAAACTTGTGTTGTGGCATGATGAGTGGTGTTATGGTTATGGAAGGGATCTGGAAGTGGAAAGTGGTGTAAGAGTAACTAACAGAAGACAGCACCGCGTTTGGGTGTGAGGGAAGAAGCAGATGAAGAGGCACTGGCGCAACACCAGTCACGACGAAGAAACCCTCCCAGGTTCCGATTCCGACACGCGCTCCAACCGGAAATTCCCTCTCACGCGCCTCATGGCCCTCTTTCTCTTTTCTCTGTTCCTCTTCTCCCTCACATTCCTTCTCCCACACCCTCCCATCCAATCATCTCCAACCGCAAAAGCTCTGCTCCAACTCAAACAAACTCAACAAGGTTTCTTCTTCTTCTTCTTCGTCTTCTACACTTTATGATTTGATCTTCGTGTCTCTTTTAACTTGGTTGACACGTATGCAATTTAGATCTTACTATTACGCGTCATTTGTTTTCGTTTTGTGTAATGTGATGCATCCCCGGGGAATATGTCACTGCTATGTTGGATTTGTTACTGATGAATCACAACCTTTTTTATAAGTCTTTTCTGGTTTTCTCTAGATTTTTGTTTCGTATTATGTTTGCAGTGCAAAAGCCAATGATTGTTGGAGATCCAACGTTCACTGTTGATAAGGCTAGAATACTGTACGTAAATAGGGACAACTGTCGACTTGTGACTTAACTTTTCGAAACGACTTGTGACTTAGCTTGTGGAATTGAGTTAGGTATAAACTCAAAATTTTAAGATGGCATCTAAGCCTATTGTATCATCTTTTAATATTTTGTCTTGGGAATTTCGTGTTATTGATGTTCTGTTCTTGACATTGACATGAAGTAGTGTTGCTGATCTCATATTACGATAAAATTTATTGGACTGAGTTAGAATCAAACTCAAAATTTTAAGAAAGAAGTCATGAATACGACGAGGGAGAGAACTTGATGTTTTCCATATATTTTTGTGGTTTTGTAAATGAATGAACTGATTTTCCCTGAGAATTTAGTTTTTAGGTGAGTTCAAAAGCATTTTGTGATTCATGTACCTGATTTAACCTAGAGGGATATGACTTTGGTTGTTGTTGCTAATATTGTAGTGACCTGATTTTCCCATTTCCAGTTTTTGAGATGTTTGATTTTCTTCTTATGTACATGGATGAACATTGTGGCTTAATAATGGAATTCTTCTTCTTTGACTTGTAGGTGACGTCTCTGGTTCTGGTGAGTTGCAAAAGGATAAACTACTTGGTGGCCTTATAGCAGGTGGTTTCGATGAAAAATCTTGTTTCAGCAGGTACCATTCTGCCACATATGGCAAAGGACTATCAGGAAATCCTTCACCTTACCTTATTTCTAGTTTGAGAAAATATGAAGCTCTTCACAAGGAATGTGGACCTTACACTGAATCCTATAATAAAACGGTGAAAGATCTCAGGTCTGGTCATGTAAGTGATTCCCCCGCGTGTAAATATGTGGTATGGATTTCGTATAGTGGGCTAGGGAATAGGATATTGACCTTAGCTTCTGCATTTCTATACGCCCTCCTCACGAATCGTGTTCTATTGGTTGATCCTGGAGTTGATATGGTAGATCTTTTTTGTGAACCGTTTCCACATGGTTCCTGGTTTCTCCCTCCTGATTTCCCTCTCAACAGTCATTTTTCCAAATTGGATCAGAACTCTGATCAATGTTATGGGAAAATGCTGAAAAATAAAGCAACTACAGAATCCACGGTGCCCTCTTTTGTCTATCTTCATCTAGCACATGACTATGATGATCAAGACAAACTTTTCTTCTGTGATGAAGACCAAACTTATCTTCAGAAAGTACCATGGTTAGTTGTGAGAACCGATAATTACTTTGTCCCATCTCTATTCTTGATGCCATCGTTTGAGCAGCAACTGAGTGATCTCTTTCCGAACAAGGAAACAATTTTTCATTTCTTGGGTAGATATCTTTTCCACCCCACTAACCAAGTATGGGGACTTGTTAGTAGATACTATCAAGCTTATTTAGCTAATGCTGATGAAAGAGTAGGCATCCAGATAAGAGTGTTTGACACTGGAACTGGTCCATTTCAACATGTGTTGGATCAGATCTTAGCTTGCACCATGAAGGAGAATCTTTTGCCTGATGTTAATCGAAAGGGTGATATTGTTAAGTCATCAGGAAAGCCAAAGTCAAAAGCTGTGCTGATGACATCATTGAGCTCTGGCTATTTTGAGAAAGTGAGAGACATGTATTGGGAACATCCTACTGCGACAGGAGAAGTTGTTGGCATTTACCAGCCAAGCCATGAAGGGTATCAACAAACAGAGAAGAAGATGCACAACCAAAAAGCTTGGGCAGAAATGTACTTATTGAGCTTGACCGACGTGTTGGTCACGAGCTCGTGGTCTACTTTCGGCTATGTGGCGCAGGGGCTTGGAGGTTTGAAACCATGGATACTGTACAAACCAGAGAATGGAACAGCCCCTGATCCTGCTTGTCAACGTGCCATGTCAATGGAGCCATGCTTCCATGCTCCTCCCTTCTATGATTGTAAGGCTAAGAGAGGAACTGATACTGGTGCACTTGTTCCACATGTACGCCACTGTGAGGATATGAGCTGGGGTCTTAAGCTTGTAGACAGTGATAGTTGGCAATAACTAGCTACGGTCGTGAATGCCATCATCACTGGCATAAGTCATCAAGTTTTGCAAATTTTGTTGTACGATAGAATTGGTTATTGGTTTTAAATTTGTATTGTTTCCTATAGAAACCATGAAATAGAAAATTTTTTCTCCGTCCTTACTATGTTTCGGTTGAGTGTACAATATATTAGCATCTATGGGAATAACAGGTAGCATTGGACTTGTGTATATTTAGATGCACTTACGTAGAGTACTGATTTAGGTGTGAAATATTAACTTCTTCTGTCGATGGTTAGTTTTCCTTCGAGAATGTAACTGCTCATCTTTAATTGAGTTTCTTCTCTTAATTACATTTCTTTACATCTAATTGCGGTTAGGATCAACCTAAGTGGTAAAAACTAATCATATTCTCAATTACCGTTTAAGAAAGTTCGACTTAAACACAAATTCAATATAGATCAGACTAACCATAAAGTTATTTATTTTTTCTTGACATATAACTTTGATTAAATAAAAAAAAAAAATCGTTTTCATATTCTTCATCGAACCTATCTACATAGTTTTTGAGCATACAAATTGTGATTAAATTCGATAATTTTGTTATCATACCTGTCAATACATTAAATTCGTTCAATAAATGGAATCTCTGTCATAAATTATATTTTCTATTTAACTATATAAACTGTAAATGGTTTTAACATTAATGTATATGATGTATATATTTGATTGAATTGATTAATGATACGTTAGATTTGCTTGTATAAGTCACACACCTATGGCAATATATTGACTCTTAGCGAATGGTATGTTTTAAGTGTAGACACATAAGATTAATAGAGATATCCTATTTTGAGTGAGGGTCTATATCGCATTCCCTCCTTCATTTCACCCTTAACCTGTATCTGTGAGACTGCCAAAATCTTATCCTGCGGGTAGTTACCCCATATGGCGGTCATATAAATCTTTCTCAAAGATGAATTTGGGGGTCTACATGATTGGTACTAAAGCAGTAATACGTCACAGAAGAGGTAAAACCATCCACATTCACATATATTCTCTGAATGATCAAGTATTAGAAAGCAAAATCAGTACACATACTAGAAACTGTGGGTTCTGTTCTCAACCACAATCTCAAAAGGAGAGGAAGCAGATAATTTTATCAGAAAATTAAGTACTCTGACGCCCATGTAGTTCACTTTCGTTCTTAATCAAGGATCAGTTCTTTCTTCCTTCACTTAAGATAATATGGTAGCCATGCCTGCAACATCATCCAAGTAAACATTAGCAAGTCTGGCTAAATAGTGAAGAGAAGGGGCACAGTTGCTAATCAGGATAATTAAAGGTAGAGTGCAAGAGAATACGTTGATTTGAAAGGAGCACTAGTTTCCCCAACAGGTGTGCCGAAGGCAACATCCTGAAATGGCCCAGCCATCTTTCCTCGGGGAAACCATCCAAGGTCTCCACCCTTCTTTCCCGAAGGACATTCAGAATACTCTTGAGCTACCTGTGAAGTAAGCAAAATATTATTTTTGATAATTGACTAAAATATTTTGCTCTAGATTAAATTTCAAATGAACAGATTCGTATTTATACTTTTCAATGTACAGACATTCACCAAACTTCACATCAGTAACAACAGATAGTGGGGTGCAGAAAACAATTCTGTTATTTAACTAAGCTCCCTTATGAACAGAAAACCAAAATAAGGATTTAAAAATGAAACAAGAACAAAAACTATGACCTCCAAAAGAAAAATACCTTTGCAAACTCAGCTGGCGGGACCTTATCTCCGTTGCTGAGCCAACCATCCTGCAGCTTCTTGTAGGCTTCATTGATCTTACCTTGTTTCTCACATAAGATATGCCTAGCTAAACGAAATAACAAGCCAAAATAGAAATCATTGTAAAACAAACTATGAAAAGAACTAATCATGGATACAATGGAATCCAGAGATAGGAAATTTTTCTACCTTTTACGTAAGTGCAAGTACCGAGCCCATCTCCACCTTTCCCCGCTTTTCCTTTGCCCTTAGAAGCATTCTCATCACTTGTTGCAGCCTGCTTCCCCTTCCCCTTCCCCTTCGCGGAAGACTCCTTTGGCTTAGAGTCTTTTCCCATATTTATCACAACTTAATAATTTCCACTGAATAAGCAGACCAAACATTTGAAGATTGCAAATGTAAACCAGTAAGAGTCAAATAACAAAGGGATACTAACTATAAACAGCTTAACACAACTATAATAAAAGCAAATAAAGTGCAGTAATGCATATAACTCTAGAAACTTCAACAGAAATACAGAATGGTACATATGCTTAATGGATTTTCGTGTTGGAGATAAAAGTAAATAAAATATCTAGAAGAGGGCATAGAAAATCCAAACTACCCACAAAAGAAGAAATGACACAAGAGAAGAGAATAATAGGTGGCCATAAAAACAAGCAACTGCTCTCAGTCTCCCAATTAAAAAGAAAACAAAAAGGAAAAAGAGAATTCATCTACTCCACCCAACATTGACTCCTAGGAAACAACTCCAATCTATCTGACAGAGAAGCACAGGTGAAGGATTCTGAACAAAAATACAGCAATTGACCTTCTTCTGTTCATGAAGAGCATATCTAAATAAACCAATTAAAATGAGCTCATAGTCACAAAATTTTCAGCCTTTCTTCTAATATACAGAAATCAAATTCAAAAGCTCAAGACAAACCCATTGCTCCTAACAACAGGCTTAACAAAAATGAATCTATGCTTTTATAACTATCAAAATAACATACCCAGGCAACACGCTAAGGCTGTGAGAAGCAAAAACAGTTAAAATCGTTTAACGAAGGTTGGCTAAAGGCTCTCAAGACTTTTGGTACAGGGAAAAAGAAAGACACAGACAATTAAAGTTTGAAACAAACAAAAGGGTTCAGGTGTATGAAACAATTAATACATAAAAAACCATAATCCGAACCAAACAATGAGCATAAGCCATGTGATTGAATCAAGGGCAATATGGAAACGGAAATTGATGTTGCGTTTCGTACAAATGAAATAGAAAAAATACCGAAGTCGGAGACTGAAAAGTTATGAAGGGCGATGAAGGATGGTAACGAGTCACCACAGTGGCAGTGGAGAAATGAGAATCTCTTCCCATTTCGCTTTTTCGTTTTTACGCTATTTACTTGCACGCATTGGGCCAGTTCAAAAACACATGCATGTTTTGGGCTACTTCCTGCAACCAATATTTTTCTCCTGCACCCCTCATTGTTTTAAAAATACTCATTTTTTATAACTCCTTCAACCTCCACAGGCTCCATTTCCCATGCAAACTCTTGTTTTTAGAACAGTTATCTCGAGAAGGGATGGAATAAACCTTAAATTCTTTTCACAACGAAAAATACGTATACAGTTGATCGTGTAATAGATTATTGTTATTGTCTAATAGAAACTTTTGTATAAGATAAATTGGCTAACATGAGTAAGAATACATATGCTTAAGATTCTAATAGATTATTGTTATTGCTTGGTAAAAACTTTTTTATAAGATAAATTAGCTAACCATGACTAAGAATAGAGTTTTCATTAGTCAACATATTTAATAAAAGAGTAATTTTAATTTCTTTGAGATTAAAAACTCGTTTCTAAATACGAAGAAAGCTATGTTCGATGAAAGGTTGCATGAAAAACTTTTTAGATATAGTATAACTTTTTAGATATAGTATAAAAGGATTTGTGAAAATAAGCTAAAAACAATAAAAGAGTGTTGAATTATGTTTTGTTCAAAAAATTTGAACAATACACTATCAAGCAAGTTTATTAAGAATTGTTTATGCTAAAGAGTTATTAAATATAACTTTAACAAGATAAATGAGCTATCTAATTTTTTTTTAGACACTACTCCTCTTCATATCATTTGTAGATAAACAATATAATATAGAAAGATTAAACATAAAATGGTTTATTCTTGATGTTTTTATATTGATTCATCTAGAAACTGTAAATTATGTATAATTCTGGATGAACTTGATCAAGTTTCACTAATTAGACTAAAAATACAAATATACAAATGAATATTTTTTGACTTCAATTATCATGGTTAAAACAATATTATTATTATTTGGATAGGTAGTTGCACCTAACTAGAAACCTAAATATTTTTTGAAATGCAACTGCATGTTACTAAAAATTCAAGTATTATTTGAAAACATAGTCATTTATTGCTAAAATTTCAAATATTATTTGAAATGCAATCACTCATAACTAAAACTTGAGTATTAATTCCCGCTAAAACCTGAATATTATTTAAAACGTTAACATTCTTAACTATAACACTTTTGATTACAAAAGAGTGTGATCCAAATATCACTTGATTACTAACTAAAAAAAGGTGTTAATACTAAGACAAATATAAAATAGGATTCACTCTTTTAGGTAGTTGATAAGCACAAACAATGTATTTTAGAAAGCTTTATGACACAAAGATTTTTGTTTAGAGTTTAACATCATGCATTAATGTTATTGTTCTTAACATTTCTACATTTTGAATTCTTCTATACATAGATTTGAAGAAATTAATCACTACAAATTCTTTTTTACTCACTCAAAAACTTTAAAGAAAGTCTTCTTTTTTAGCTTATATGTATCAAAGCATAAATATAAAAATGCATTAAATTTTTTATATGCAACATTAAATATTTATCTCATCTTCAAACAACATCTTGATAGTTGACTTAATTTATCATACCTAAGTCTGCAAGGTTTCACCCAAACTAAAGTTAAATAAAGATGTGTCATAATAGTTGTGGGTTCATATTAACTTTAGTACATTAGACATTATTGATATACACCTAAAATGGAAGCATTTTCTAGAGTACAATAAAATAAACATTTAAAGATATTTTAAATTTACATGGTAAGTTTAACAACATGTTTTTATTTGATAAAGACTTCTCTTGTTAAAATAAAACAAAACAAATATTATAAGATAATATTATCTCTATTAAACAAAATAAAGATTATAAATATCATTGCATCTATTAAATAAAATACTTGTGTTTTGTGACATCTATTATTTAGAAAGATTATGTCTATCATAAAAATATATTTATGATTATTCTTTTGTTGTTGTAAAAACAGTTAATACAAATTAATAAGGTCCCTAATTGGATTTTACTTTAACAAATACTCCTTAAGTGAATCTAACTTCAATAAATAAAGAATACTAGGATGCCTTCCTCCTGAAGCTTGAAAGGTCATAGTAAACAATATAGCTTTTACAGCAATATGTTCTTATAATTTAAGTTATTTCACAACATTATTATTATTATTATTATTATTTATTTTTATGTAACTTAGCAACATTTTTTTCAAAATATTTATGTATGTGATCGTTGTAAGTAACCTCAACTCCTCCTTCATTGATTCCGAGCTTATCTGTGATAAGATATTTCATTTCAAAATTATTGTGTTTGGTGATACAATATTATACTTAGAGTACATAAATGAGTATATAAATTTGTATAATTGTATTTAATAAACACATATATTTGCTTAATGTGTCAATCATCTTCAACATTTTTTTTTGATCGTTGTAACTAACATGAACTCCTCCTTCATTGATTTTGAGCTTACTTGTGATAAGATATTCCACTTCAAAATTATTATATTTGATGATACAATATTATCTACTTAGAGTACATAAATTTAGAATATATATATTTGTATAATTGCATTGGATAAACACAAATATTTGTTTAATGTGTCAATCATCCTCTTAAATAACTGTATATGAAACGTTTACAGTATAAAACACAGATATTTTAATCCTTAGTTGATTTGATTAATTCTTTGTATTTTACTTATAAAATAATTATATCTTATTGAACTATTAATACTTAGAAACCTAATCTTATTTATTATCTTACCAACATCTCCTTAAATAATGTCGAGTAAGACTAGGTCGGTCCAGTCCAAGCATTCTTAATAAATTTTGTTTAATTCATAATTTGAGTCAATAAATCAATCAGTTTTAAGTCAATTCATAGTCAAATCTTTTAAATAATTTTTAAATATATCTTCCGTTTATTATCATTAAAAATGACTTATATGTTATACACACGTTGACAAATGTGTTTTTACTAGTAAAAAAATTCTTAACAAAGAATTAATTTCATAAAATTAATAATATATTTATAGTGATAAATTAGTGGTAAAACTTCACAACGAAAAAATATTTGTATGTATTTTTTATTTAAAATACATTCATCAGATTCACACATATAAACCAGAATAAAGATCAAGTAAAGCTTAATTGTTTAGATTCGTGTTTGGTGGATTGTAAATCTTTACAAAAAAATATTTGTTTAAAAAATATTTTATTAAATTAAAAAGCGCACAATTGTGCTTTCAAAAGAAAAATGCATTATAATAATTTTTACATGTTTTTATTAGTAGAAATAAATTTTGATTGGTTAAAGTTAATATTTTTTTCATTGGATAAATTGATTATATGTATATATCATAGATTTTGTAATTTAAATTTTAGTAGATTTAAAGATAAATCTTTTAATATGCGAAACTGACTTTTATTTTTAAAATTGAAAAGATATTACAAACGTAGAAGATTTAAAAGAATATCATAAAATTAAAATTTTATTAAAAGGGTTCATATAAGTATAAATAGAGATAAATAACACAAAAGTAATATATATTTTATAATTAATTGATTTCAGTTCCATTCTAAATTTATTTTCTATTCATGTAGAAGATAAAATCTAATAAAAATTATTAATTATAAACTTATCTATTATTATTAGCAATTAATAATAAGGATTTTATTTTGTAACTACCTATATCTTTTTTCCAATTTTTTAATTTTTATATTTATTAATTAACTTTTTTGTTTTTATTATATGAAAAATAATCTATTAAAATTATTTTTTATTGTATAATTATAATCATACTTTTACAAATAAAATTTGAATAGTTTATCTCTATTTTTTTACATATTTTATTATATATATATTTTTATTTTGATGAAAATATATAATTATTTTTATTATATAATTATAATGTTAAAAAAATTAATAAGAATACTTTTACAATTATTTTTTGTGTATATCCTTTTTGAATAATTTTAATAATATTTTTAATTAATTTTTTTATAATAATGAATGTTTTAATTATATTGTTATAAAGTGTAGGCTGGGTTTTAGTCTGCTATTATTCTTTTAGTTTTTATTTTTCTCTTAAAATTTTGAATGTTTAAACTTCTACAAAAACTCATAGAACAATAAAGAAAACAGAAGAAGACTTTTAAAAGTAGACTCCTAGAATCTCAAGCACACTCAGAATCAGAACAAGCTTTGGCACTACACACTGAAAACTAAGAAACACGGCACTACCAAAGCAGTTTCCAAATCCCACACTCTGCAATCACAATTAAGATCCCAATCTCCTGATTCTGTAACCATGCCAAGGGTTTCTGCCAATCCTTCTCCCTCAAGCTTAGTCTCTATGGCTTCCACCGTCAGAGCCTACGCGCTCCCTATCATTCTGTTCGCCGGAGCCATGTTCTACCAACTCTTCATTATTCCCAATGCCTTCCCTCCTTCTCATTACGACGGTAATTCCTTCTTTATCTGTCTATTCATTTATTCAAACATTGATGTTTTACTTCTGTTTCTTTGGTGATTGCAGTTCTGCAAATTGAGAGATATAGTTCTGTTGATAAAGTGGAGGAGGCTTACGTCAAGCTTGAATCTAAATTGTAATTCATTCATGTCTCTTTTCATTATTTTGTGGAATGCTTTTAATTGTATTTTTGCATTTGAGGTTGATAGTGGATAGTCTAAATTTTAGGCAGACCTCTGTTTTTTTATTTTTTGCTAAAGGAATTTCAAGAAGCTAAAATAAGAGTGTTATTATAAAGTAACCTAAATGCACAATTGAACATTTGTTATGTGCATGGATTGAAATTGTGTTGTGATTACGGAGTATGCCTTTCCCATCCGCAATTTGAAACTCTGATTTATGTGTAAGGGCGGTGGATGACTGAATGAAAATGTATAAAGGGGATTTGTATTTACTGCCTGAATGATTTTGAACATTTAGTCTTAAAAAGTGTGTATGGTGCAAGATGAAGGGATTGATTACAGTTAAATGTTTGGTTTCTGTTTGTGCTGTTGGAGATGAGTAGTGGCTAGGTTAGTGCTCACTCTACTTAGCTTGGTTATTTTATTTTATTTTTTACATTTTTCTATCAAGTTTGTTTTTAGTCAGAGCACCTGAGATGAGTGGGATTAGATCTATTTTAAGTATTCGGAATCCATATACATATATATATATATATATATATATATATATATATATATATATATATATATATATATATATATATATATATATATATATATATTTATGTATGTATGTGTGTATTTGTGTATACGTATGTTTTTTAAAATTGGAGTTTTTATACTATGTAAAAAAAGTTCAATAGCTATAATAGGGTAGTTAAGATTCTTTTAGCAAAATTTCAAATAAAGAACCTTGATTTTGTTTTTTCATGTAGTTTGTTGAATAGGTTTTCTGGTATTAGTTTGTTGAGTGCGCTAAAACTTTTGTGAACATTCTATGTAACATGTTACCTAGCATGTTATTAATAATCTTATGACATTAGTTAAATTGTCTTTCAGGAATTCTGCGGAGGAAGCTTTTGATATTCACGAGTTTTTAAAGGTTAGTTGAGAGGTCATTTATCAGCTCTCTTATCTATCAGTCAAACTACTGTATGATGCACAAAATCCTCCTAAGGTGATAGTGACTTTGGTATTATGGTGTGCTTTAGTCCCACATCAACTAATATGGGAGGTTCGGTGGAGTATTAAGTGCTTGGTTCTTCCCCGTTAATAACTAGCTTTTGAGGGTGGATTCTTCAAGTACTTTGGTACTTATCATATGGCTTTAACACCCTGATATGATAAGGATCATTGCATTGGTTTAAACTTTGGCCAAATCTAGTTTTAACGTTTAAATTGGTTGTGTTGGCTTCATGATTCAATTTTTTTTCTTAGGACTAGTTTGATTCATATTCTATAAATTACACTTAATACTTCCAAAAAGAAACTGTTGAATTCATTTGAATGAATCCCATATTCTTGGTTTTAAGGCTACAAATCTGCTTAATCGGAGATCAACATCTACTGCCTTGATATTGGACTGCACCTTCCTTAATATGTTTTGGCAAACACTGTCTTGGAATGATGTGAAGAAAGGAAAGCTTTGTTTATATACGTGAGTTTCAAATGTATGGTTGAAGTTAGTCTAGTGTGAATTGGTGCATAGGAAAAACTAGGGCTTTTCTGTAAGATGAAGCCATTGTGATTGAATTCTATCTGCATATTTGATTGTCCTTGTTGGTATTGGTTTGTCGAGGGAGTTCCTTGGTGGAGGGAGATCCCTTGCAGGCAAATGATATTCAGACCAATGAAGTCTCTAAGTTTGATATCCTAATGTAACTTGTAGTTCAAGATTAAACACCATTCAGTTCTTCCCCTTTCAGGCAGTTGAACCTTACCATGCAATGTAACTCCTCTGAATAGATATGCCGAAAGCCTGAAACAGTTTTCTATTAAAAAAAGGTTGAAATAATAGAGACATAGGATAGAATAGCTCTGAATGAAATGGCACTAGAAACACACACACACCTCATTATACAATTTACAAGGATAAGTGTCTGGGTGCTATTTCCATGACCTTGTTTCCTATGAACACTGTTGCAAAGCATTCTTAATTGCAGGGAGCAGTAGCCCACCATACGCATTTAATTATGTCCTCAAAGGTTGTGGTTTAGTTCTATATTGACTAAAAATATGATTTATATAGAGCTCTAATTAAGGCAGCCAATTTTTAAGATAGTATAAGAGCTTATCCTAGATCCATTATTTGGTCACCTGAATTTGCCACATTCCAAGCTGGTAGTCCTAAGCATAAGGGGGACTGTTGCTCCAAATTGTAAAGAAAGCTTGTAAGGAGCAATTGAAAATAGGGCGAAACTAAGAATTCTGAAAGGTAAATCTGAAAAGTGTCTTAAAAAATTGAAAACTAGATGCTTAGTGACTGTACAAACTCCTATATATAATGTACAGTACTACTAAAGTCATACAATTACCATGGAGAAAGCCCAATTAGTTTTGAGTTATTGGTAGCCTCCCCACAGTTGAGTTATTGGTAAGCCCAATATGTACTGGGTAGAGGAAAGAGGGCTCTAACACTCTTATTGGTAGGCTCCCTACAGTCACAAGGGCTAAGAATATTTGAGTGCTGGCAACAAATGTGATTCAAATAAGTATCTCTGGTTAGAATGAACAATAATTTGAGTTAAGTCCTAATTCAGAGAAAAACTAAATCATTTAACTTGTGATACATGAACTGCATGTGATTATTGGTGTGCTGTGTAACTATTATGAAATTAATATGCATAAACTGTTTTGGATATTATAACTCACAAACATGTTATGAAAAGGCGAGTTTGCATTCATGAAATGGGCCTGTCGTACTCTTATTTATAAATTGCTATTTCTTTTTCCTACCATATGCCCTGGTACTTTAATATGGTTTTGTGTATTACACATGCTTTTTGTTTGTTTGCTGTCCACTACGACACTAGTATTGTGGATTTACTATGGTTTTGTTTATGCATTTGCATTGAACCATGCTTTACAGATTCGATATGCTTATGAGTTGCTGACAAATCCTTTATGGAAAAGAGACTATGACATATTTGGTATTGATGAACAACTTGTGAGTACGCTTTTTCATCTTTTTAAACTCGTCTGTTTGTAAGCTCTCTCTTGTAAAATGTTCGTATCATCCCTCATTACTATCATCTCCAAATGCTTTAATTAAATGATATAATTTTACAATGGTAGCATATTGTTGAGAGTGCCAGCAAGCGTTATGCAGGGAAACATATTTCAGAATTGGACTTCCCTTTACTACAGGCCCAATCTGGTTAGCCAAAACATTCATTACATGTGATAGGAATTTTATTTGAAGTTTTTCAATGGATGTGTGACATGGAAATTCTTTTATTGATAAAAAATTTTTATCTCTTAGGATTTGTGGATCATTCTTCTAAAGTCATTACAGCCAGTGACTTCCAGTATATATTTCCAGATGTTAAGCCATGGCTGATTCAGGTACATAGGCTGATATATTGTGACAAATGTGATCACAGTCTAACTTTCACGCTAAATTATTGTTGTTATTTTTAATTCATATTTTTACTTTATGTAACTATTTTAACTGTACTTTGCCACTATTGATCTCCATAACTATTGAATGAAATCAAAACTATTTTCAGTTAAATTATATTTAGTTGAATGAAAATCTAAGTTTCTAAAACTGTATTGACTATTAAATATTGTACTTCTCTGTTTATTTTTCCTGATGCCTTGAACATTGATTTCTACACTTTCATCAGAGTATTTCACCAAATGATCCTAAAGTTTTGGATGAAATCAATTATCCCTATTTACAGTAACTTGGCAAAATAATAATGAAAGATTATATCTGATTATAATTATTAGAAAGTGAGTTTAGGTCTAACTTAACTTACAAAACCATGTTTTTAGTTAAGAATAATTCATGAGTTAAACAAAAGTAACATAAATCATGCTTCCTTAGAAAGAGTATTCTTTGCAGCCTTGACAGTCATTTTCTCTGTTTCAATATCTGACACAATGACATCAATTTTAGCTTCAGTGAGTATAGCCACAACCTAGCAAGAACACTGCTTGCATAACACACTAAACAGAAAGTCATGTCTCCTTAAGAGGGGCTTTTCTAGCAGCCTTTGCTGCTCCTTTCTCCACTTCAATATTAGCAACAATATCATCAATTTCAGCTTCCTCCAGTTGTTGCAGGTCATACTCCTTCATCATTGCAACAACTTCTATGTTCTTCCCTACACTCTCTACATCTTCAGGCAATGCATGAATAGCTAATTTCACAATCTCCTTCCCAAAGTTCCATGTGCCTGGTGGGTCTGTTTGGTATAGTGAGGGTGTGCTAGTTTAGGCATCAACCCCAACAATGAGAGTGGAAAGTATAGTGAGGAAGTGCTAGTGTATGGATCAAACCCAACAATGACGGTGGAAAGCCCAAAGGGGTGCACACCACCACTCTGCTTGTACTTCTAAGTAAGTTCCACAATGTAGCAAGTGATTTACGCAATGGTGATGGGATCCTCAACCTTACAAGTTTCTGTAATGAGAGATATATAAGTAGGTACAAATCTTATCTTACAAGTCAATTTTATAGGGATGGGTTAATCTTAAACCACCGTTTGTTTCTTATCTTTCTTTTTTTTCCAAGAGATCATGTTCCCACCAGTGAGAACACAGTAGCCTATCATGAATCATCTTCACTAGCATTTCCTTCCCATTCCACCTTGGATGTTAGCATGATCCGTATCCATCAATGTATCTTAGGATCTGAAAAGCTGCATTCCTATGGCTATTACATGCTGAATTGAGAAATTGATTGAAGCCTAATATGAAACATAATGTTCTGACTAGTCGTTACGAGATAATTTAACTTCCTATTGTAATATAATAGCAATGTATTCACTGCATGTATCTGTGCCTTAGTCCTTCTGATTTAGCCCAGCTTAGTGGCACGCCTGTGCGGAGAGTAGATTGCATGCTTTTTAGTCCTATGAAAAGTAGACCAAAAAGGACACTTAGGAGACATGTTGTTAAGGGGATCTCGTGGTAAACAATATCTTTGGAGATTTGATCTTTAATTGAGCCAAATGGTGTTGGCGTTATCCATGTAACCCGCTTCACCTAGTGGATAGGGCTCTTGTCGTATTAAATAATAATAGATTAGAGTCATGCCTTGCCTAAATGAATGAACCGAAATGGCTTGTCTCATTGAAGTGGCTGCACCTTAATCTAGAGGTGCTGACTCCTTCTGTTCCCTCATTTCAGCAACTTAACCATCCCTTCTTGTACCTTTTGTTATACTGCTTCAGACATAGGAATTGGGAATGTTAGGTGAACTTTCAATATAATGCTTTTTATTTTTTGATAATATTGGAACATTATTTCACCAAAAGAAATGTAGCGGTATTTGTGAGACTATAACTATATGTTGGTAAATTATTTGCTTTTAATCATGTTATTTGAGGACTTGGAAAATGAGTCATATTTAATCACATTTTGTAAATTGGAAAGATATTCATCCGTTTTATTCACTTTTTAGTAACATGATACCTCTTGAAAGATATATTTGATTGATCTTTCTTGTAAAGATTGTATATCAACATTCTTGCCTGCTTCCATAATCTTTATCTATTTGATTCTTTAAAAAAATTAACTTAAATTAGTTGCTGGATGTATTTGTATCAGTTGTTTTCATCTGGGAGTGAAAATTGTGCTCAATTTTCGAAGTCCTGGCAGAAAATTGGTACGTTATTTACACTTAATTTCTGGCATAATTTTTTTCTTTACGCATGTCATATATTGCTGTAGAAATGTTATCCTTGTCTGCTTAATAGCATTTAATTTTCATGACTTAGTTAGGGTTTGAATGATATTGCTAGAAAAGGGAGAGAAATTTCCTTATAACAGTAAATTTAAGTTATATGAGAAATATGCATGCTTGTTTCATAACAAGGAGAGAAAATTTGCAGTTTCAGGTGTATCTTTCCCCTTTATCTCTGTTTCTGTCTCTTCTTTCTCTTGGAAGTTTCTATGGACGAAATAAAAGGCTGGATGCTGGTCTTGTGTTTTTTGGCTGTGTTTCCTTCCATAAACAGTGATATTTTTTGGCACTATTCCTTATATTTTAGATGGATTTAATCCAATTGATATCCAAGCACTTTGTTATTTTAGCCACCAGTTCTAGTACAAGTTTATTCTGACGAATTCCTCTGCTTTTAGCTTCTTTATTGGATGTTGTTGCAAACATTGGTGTGGTGGAACTTGGTGAGAAGGAGCTTGCCATATACCTTGCTGATAAAAGATCAACTGGAAAACCATTTTTTAGAAATGGTACGTGGTGAATACAGTCAATTTTTTGTTTCTGTCCTTCTGTTTATGTATGATCCCTATAAAAAATGAATGTTCCCATGTTTAAGTAGTTGTTTTGTTTGACCCTTCTGTTATATATTTATAAAACAGTCCAATATAGGGAGCATTCTATACAAAACATACAATTATAATTTGTAAATTCATTGAAAAGGTTGTTCCATTTTATCCAAATCAGACTAGTTGAACGCATGCTGTTTCTGAGTACGTTATTTTTTTTTTCTTGTATATACTTTTAAACACTTGGGTTTGACACTCGTGAGTATTTTTTTATAACAATCGTGTTGCATCTATCGATGGATACCTGTGATAAAACAGATTTATTATTGGTGGTTTCCTTCTATATTGATTAAATGTAAATACAATATGATGATGGCCTTATAATCAACTTAAAATAATAGTTTAATTTTAGACAGAAAGCTGTTACTGGCCTAGATTTTTGTGTAATGGGAGAAAAACACAATTAAATAAACGATATTCCATAAAATACCACACATTTCTGTATTTTGCTGCTCAATCACAGCAAATTTAAAGGAACTAAGCACACAAATTTAATTATTCTTTGTACCATAGATGGGATAAGATGCATGGTGATACTTTGACAATTGACAAATGTGGAAAGACTTAACAAACTTTTTAGTGAACGAATGAGGGAACAAGGATGTTATAAAGTTGAATGAGGGATGCTTAAGTCTTTTATGATAAAGGTCTTTTTGGGGACATGCCCATGTTTCTGAGTTACTTGTTGGCTTATGACCTTTGTTCTGTATTGGTGTCCTTGGATTCGAACATATTTAACCCACTTCGATCCTTAGCCATTTAAATTGTCTTCTTCTTGACAAGGTCCTGAAATAAACAGTAAGAGAACAAGTTATTGAACAATTCAAATCTTTTGTAAGCTTTTGTATGCATAAAAGACTATTGGTCTGTTGTGGGACATGTAAAACATCCTTTAACACAATAGATAATTTTGAGTTATATTCTTGGATCCACATATGGGTGCACTATCAGTATTTGCAATTGTAATGAGTTGTTCTTTGGTTAATTTTACGTGTGAATTGAAGAGCTTAGGAATGTGAGTAATATGATTAGTTGCTCCTGAATCAAGAATTCAAACATCTTGAGACAAAGGACAAATCGTATTGAATGTACTCTTTTCTTTTATGGGTAGGGTATATGATATAGAGGACTTAGTCACTAGTTCAATCATTATTCTCAAATGATCAAGTTCCTCTTTAAAAGCTTTCATAGAAGACATTGAATAAAAACACAAAACAAAGAGATAATAAAGATTCAACCCTTGTCACTTTGATTCTGATTCATAACAATGAGAACCTATTTGGTAAAAGAATAACAAAATTTAGATGTGCTCAAATCAGAGCGAAATGAGATGGCACCACCCCTTGGAATGAGCTTAAGAGGTCTTGATGACCCTGTTTGTGACATCAATGAGTGGGCTTTCCACATAGATATTGGTGGTGAGTGATGGTGTATGACAACTATATTAACGACGCAACTATCGACGTTGTGATTGCTGGAGTGGGACACCTTTCTGCCCACCAACAACCTCAACAACAATGACAAAATAGTGGCTGTTGGTAATGTGGCAGCGGAAATAGTGCTCCTAAGATCAAGAGCTCTAATTAGTAATATGACTTTTTTGAGTTGGACTTTGCCAATACAACACTGGTCAACATGTATAATATGTCATTTAGTGTTGTTACAAGAGATGCGTTATTAGAAAGGGGTTAAGTTTTATAATTGCCATTAATTCTAATTTCTACTTGACTTACAAATGTCTGTTTCTGTCTTGAATGGTAGATAGCAGTTTTAAGTTTTCAATGATAAAGATCACATGTGCCTTGTCTTGACATATTGAAAACAATTATCCAGGTGTTCCATACCTTGTTGCTGTTCCTGCAGGATGTCGATCTCCTAAATGTATGAGGAGGTGAGTTTTATTATGAATTTTTAACTTTACTAACATATGTTAATTCACATTGAAGTTGGATTGGTAGGTCAATGCTCATTATTATATCATGTGCCTAGTCTACTTGTATTAGTCATTTCTACTACATGGAATTACTGTAAATTGTTTTCTTGTGTCAGGTTTAATGGTGAGCTTACTGTTGATAAGGTTACAAATTGGTTCGCAACAACTGTACTGGCTTTACCTCAAATTAACTACTACTCAAGGGAATCTTTGGTAATTTGTCTAAACTTGTTAAAAATATGATTTGTCTTAACAAATGGACTTTAAATTTAATTCAACCTTATAAAACCAAGTTGTAAGGTGAGATTTGTACTCACTTATATACTATAAATTGGATGTAAGATCTCCAACAATTTGATTATGTTAGAAATACAATTTGATTACACTAAATAGAGATATATGATACGATTTGATAAGAAAATATCTTATCAAATATTTCCCATGACTAGGTATTGTTTTTTCTTCCTTATTATTATATCTCTTCTTCATTATGAATGAGAGTGCTTGTGTGTACATATCACACAATTACAAACAATCCTCTTTGTATGGTATCAAATTTTTAGGTTTTTTCCCTTCTTTTTTTTCCCCTTTGCACAGTGCTTCAACATTGTCCACTCCACTGCTACCTTTTTCAGCCTGATCCATCAACAATGTGACCCATGAGTTAAACTGCCATCCTTGTGACTAGTTATATCCTCGAGCTTGTTGCCCTATGCACCACCACTCTGCTATGATGTTATTCATGCACCCCATATTTTGGTGTGTTCCTTCTCTTTTGGTGTGCACCTTCCTTTGGCGACTCTTTTTTCTGGCTGTTTAACTTTGATTCAACATGGTTTTCCATGATTGTTCATGGTTCTTTTGGTGTGTTTAATGTTCCCCTTATTCCTGTAAAAATCTTAGCAGAACAGCCAACTACACTCCTTGGGCTGCTGCTATCCAGTTGTGGTAAGACAAGGCTACCCTAACCACTTGACCACAAAAATCTGCCTATCAAGAGCGTTGGAAGCATATTGATGTGGCTTTGTGTCTTGTTCTCTAGTTTTCCCTTGCTCCCAACCTCTAAGCCAAGAGACTATATTCTACTAATTTTCATTGATTCTACATTGTCTCACCAGCTTAATGAACATTAAATTGGAAAAAACACAGACATACCTCGGTAAACTTGATTTCTTTATTGCAGAAAATTTTGTTCTTATATGCTTTGCTAATGATGCAAAGACATTTCACAACCAAGGACAATTCTTCAAGGTTGTTGCTTTTGCTGTAGTACCACTCTGCAGTTCCAAATCGGATTTTATTGGAACCCTCTACTCCTACCTATGCTATATTCCAAGAGTAGTTGTTGTGTCTCTTTACTCCACATATGTTTGGATTCTCTTTCACATCTACAGGGGATTCTTCTGCCCTTGTTTCACAATCAAACCAACGTGGAGGATGTGGTGGTTGTGGATGAGATGTGGTCTTCATTGCAACTAATGTAAGAATTGGGGAATTGTTGAAGCATAGTGTCGAACCAAAGATAGGGAGCATTCCCGTTAGTCAAGGTGGCCCAACTCACCACTCTGACCTCAAAATTTACTATATCTATAGCTGAATATAACGAGCTTCTCCAACTTCATGCAACCAATGAAGCTGCCTCACCTGTTACTGTTGTGGTATAGTCTAGTAATTCTGTTGCCTACATTTCTTAGTCCCCCTCTCTTGTACATTAGATGCTGGATTCTAGTGCCTTTGATGATATGACTGATAACCAATCTCCTTTCTCTTCCTTGAATCTATTCGACACCTTGCCTTCTGATAATCTTGCAGATGACTCCAAAATGACAGTCCAGACATCAGACAAATTTATCCTCTTTCTAAGTCTTCCTTACATTCTTTCTTATTTTTTCCTGTTTGTCCTTCTAATTTAATCTCTATCAGTAATCTCACTGGCACCCCTGTTTTTTGTCCTATTTGTTAATTCTTTCTTGTTCTGGATTGTCACACTAGATATTGGAGCAGGACATGAGTTTGGAGGATTATATCATTCACATCTCTGATTGTTTGTTTCTCTTGTGCCTTTATTGATCTAAAACATCAACATCTTGGATACACGAGTGTGAAGAAATTATCTTTGCTTGTTAATTACTTTCCAATGTGAGTTGTGTTACTAAGGTGAACACTTGCATCGGTTATGGTCCTCGTGTCAATAAATGTGTTGCATCACCTTTTTGCTTTAGTTCACTTCAACATTGGGGTCCTAATCAAGTCTATTCACCATTTGAGATGTTTTATTTCATTACATTTATAGATGATTTTTCTTGTTGTACTTGGGCTTTTTATAATGAAAAATCATTTTGATGTTTTGTCTATTTTTCAAAGTTTCTTTACCAATATTCAAAATCAATTTGCCTGTCAGATAAAATTAAAATAATATTTGTCGTCCCAATTTCAGTATATTCTAAAAAATCACAGGAGATTCTTCATCACACATGGTGTACCCATATATTGAACACAAAAACTGTCATTTGGGGAAAGAACTTGAACCTTTCTTCTTCATTGTAATGTCCTACAATGTTTTTTGGGGGAGCCCGATCTTATTGCTTATGATTAACCGTATATCCTTATTAGTTTTAAAATTCGAATTCCTTATTCTATCTTGAATTCTAAGCAAGACCTTCATCCTATTCCCTTGTGTGTCTTCAAGAGTGCATGTTTCATCCCTGATCTCACTTCAAGTAAAAATAAACTATCTGCGAAATTCCTAAAATGTATTTTTTTGTGGTACAACGAGGTCTTAAGGAAACAGATTGGCCTAAGTCATATAGGCCGTTAAATGTCGATGTTGGGACACTTCCACTTAGGTAGAAGGATGACGACCATGACCTCGAGGATGAAAGGATGGTACTAATCAATACTTTTCTTTGTGAAGTCATCCAGCTAAGTGGTGGATACTACTATGGATTGTTCCTTCTATTGGACGAGAACTTGTGAGGGCTGTTGAGCGTCATTTCCTTGGCTGAACCAAATTGGTTATTTGATTTATGAATACTGTCGAAATATCATAGTATGGTTGAGGTTTTGTGGGTGGAATAGTTCTCTGTCTCCCTTAATCCTATAAATAGACATTAAAGTGTTTCTTTCATCTGGCCTTTCTTAAACTTCATTACCAAATTATGCTGTGCATTAAACAATCACAACTGTCCGTGTCATGAAAATTTAGCATTGTTTATGTTGAAATTTGACTGCCTAACAACCTCCACTTTTATCTAGGCTCAGGATCTGCTACTAAATATTTGAAACAATACACAGAAAAGGGTGGAGTTTATGAAGTGATAACTGATTAACCAAAAACAAAGTGAATAAGTGATAACCAATACATGATAATATTCTTTTTAATTTGGTCTTTAGCTTATAGAAATAGTTATATCTTCGAATATTGACCAATTATGTTATTATACTTAGAAAGGGTATTTTTAACATGCTGAAAATATCTTTTGGTATAAGGACAACTGAACAAAGGTTTTACGAGTTCATGGCATATCTAATGAATTTGACAACTAACTTTATTGGGTTATCTTACTTTCGTTGTTATGGTTAAAGTAACATTATTTGCTTTTGGAATATAAATTATCTATTGAGAGTTTCAGTGGTTACTAAGGGTATTTTGAACACCTCTTCCAAAATTTCAGGTGCCAAATTTTCTTGGTAAAGCTAGCCATCATAAGGTACCATTACATTGCTCTTCTATTATCAAAATATTTTGCTCTCTGATGTTTTTTTTTTTTTTT
>Ga0209700_101197_pt1 | contig 53018 bp, 14 predicted proteins | sample SiratroredBW_FD_187528 | JGI IMG/M metagenome (GOLD analysis project Ga0209700, IMG submission 187528) | Root nodule microbial communities of legume samples collected from California, USA - Siratro red BW (SPAdes) (version 2) | ecosystem: Host-associated > Plants > Roots > Nodule | place: USA...
AAAAATAAAAAAAATTATATATATATATATATATATATATATATATATATATAAAAGTAGTTTTATATTTGGACTTCATTAAGTTTAACTATATCTTAAACTATAATTACTATTTTCACCTAAAATTATAATGAAGTTAAAGAAAAAAAAAAAATCCTACGAATTGCAAGCCTAATAATTGAAAAAATAAAGAAGCTAAAGAACTATTTTGATGAGCAAAAATATTTTCTGGTGTCATGCATCTTGTGATTTTTCTTGGAATTCTCCTTAGGTATTATTGCTCCTTTTTATGTGTTCTTCGTTATATAGTTGATAACAATGTTCATTAGGTTTTGATCGAGGAGCTTTTCCCTTGCAGTACCGTTCATTCGTCAAATCCTTGGTATGTGAATGCAATTGCCTTGAATTCTTTATACCTTTCTTTTTTTCTCCTAAGCATTTTGTATTCCATCACTTCTTCAGCTGGAATGTGGGAAGCAGCACAAGATTACCTCTACCATATTCTCTCTCTTTCTTTCAATAAAATATTCTCCAAACGAACTTGCACAAATTCTTTTATATGAAATGTCTTCATTTAGCTAAGCAATATTCTCATCATCATGTTGAAAATATGTTTAGATACTCCTTTAATGGTTAATTCCCTCGTTGTTGGATATCAAGAGGTCTCTAATCTTTGGAGCTTTAAGTTGATTCACGATAATGTGAGATAGAAACAATTTTTTTTTTTTTTTTTAAAAAAGAATCCTCAAATAAGGATATGAAGCTATCTAAAAGATTATTGAACCAATCAAAGTTGTCCCCATTGGGGTTCCTACAAACATGTGAAAAGCATCTTCCTATGTTGATTTCGATACCCTTTCCTGTGCATTGAAGAAAAATACAATGAGTCGTGCACTAGTTCAATTACAAAGTCAAACAAAATAAAAGGTTTGAATATATAAAGACTTAAAGTTGTGATAGAATATTGTTTCTATAAATATTTAAAACATATTAGATAATTCACTTTTTAGCATCAACAAAAAAACATTACTACTTAAATTTTTTTAATATTGAATAGCTCTTGACCTAATTACTACTTAAATTTTTAGCATCAACAAAAAAACATTACTACTTAAATTTTTTAATATTGAATAGCATCAACAAAAAAACATATTAAATTTTTTAATATCATTCTTTACCTAATTCAGCGTGTTCACATCAAGAGATGGACAAGTTAATGTTTAAAAGTTAGACTTAGAAACCCTGACTTGCTGGTTTGTTCGATGCAGGTTCAATTACTTAAGATTAAATAGTATTTAGGTTACTCTAACAACTTGTGGTTACCTACTCTTGTTTTTGTATTATCCTAAATGAGATCATTGATAAAGATGCATGAGAAGGGTGAATTTGGGATTTTCGTTACCAACAATTTCTAAATTATTCATTTATAGCTATGCTTACTTGTTAGCTACTATAACAAACAATTTTTAAGTAGACTTGGACTTCCAACAATGTAAATAAATTTGATCATTGTTTAAATGGAGAAATTTCGGTTAATTTTCTCTACTTTTACGCATCTAACAGAGTAATAAACAAATTAAAAATCCAGCTATTCTATAATATATCATGTATACTTTTCTGAAGCTTTTTTTCCAAGAAATTCAAGAGTTATTTTTAAATCTGACCGGTAACTGAATTGGTTCAAAAATTAATAATGCAATCGAAATCGATACAAATAAAATTACTATAATAATTAAAAATACAAAAAATATAATATCTTAAATTTATAAAATTAAAAACTAAAACTAAAATATAAGTTTATAATTTTTTAAAGGTTAAAGCATATACAAAAATTTAAATAAAATATGTGGATCATATTTAAGTTGACACTTAGACTAATATATAGTGAGCTACCAGCATAGTTCTTGACACCCAGCACTTTTTCATTATTTTGCTACCTTTTCCCTTCTCTCTCAATCCTCCTTCATTCAGATTCTATTCAGTAATTCCTTTAGAAATCTCATTCAAAGTTTCCTTATAAAGCCTGAAGATAGGTACTTTTCTCTTCAATACTGTTATTGCTTTTGAATTATCAACTTTTTTAGCTTGCATGTGTGTTTGTTAACTACACATCATGGTGAGGTTCAACTTGGTCATGCTTTGCTTATCTACCTTGTTATGTGCTGTTACTGCATTGAACACTGATGGGGTGGCTCTTCTGTCACTCCAGAAGCATTGGACATTTGTACCTCCTTCCATAAACTTGAGTTGGAATGCTTCTGATTCCACTCCATGCTCTTGGTTAGGAGTCCAGTGTGACAATAACCATAATGCAATCTTTCTTAATCTCTCTGGACACTCGATTTCAGGTCTTTTGGGACCTGAAATAGGACACTTGACTCACTTGCAAACACTTGACTTGGCCTCAAACAACTTCTCAGGGAAACTACCTCCTGAGTTAGGAAATTGTAGTCTGCTTCAGAACCTGGACCTTTCTGATAACAGTATCACAGGAAACATACCTGATAGTTTGAAAAACTTGCAGAATTTAGTCTCTTTCAGTGCTATGTACAATATGCTAACTGGTCAAATCCCTGAGTTCTTGTTTCAACTCCAACACTTAGAAGATCTTCACCTGAACCGAAACTCTTTGACTGGTTCCATTCCAATGAATGTTGGGAACGGTACAGAACTTTTGACACTGTATCTGGATGCTAATCAGTTGTCAGGAAGGATTCCCTCATCCATTGGAAACTGCAGTAAATTAGTGGAGCTGTATTTGGATTATAACCAGTTGCATGGAGTTCTACCTGAAAGTCTTAACAATCTCCAAAGTGTTGTTAAGTTGAGTTTCAGTAATAATAGACTTGAGGGTACCATTCCATTACTGGGTTCTTCTAGCACATGTAAAAGTTTACAGTATTTGGACCTGTCAGTCAATAAATTTAGTGGAAGCATACCTTCAACCTTGGGAAATTGTAGTGGACTAACAAATATTTATGCTTTCAACACAAGTTTAGGGGGCAGCATCCCTTCATCCTTGGGCCAACTAAGAGAACTTTCTATTCTTCTCCTTGAAACCAATCATTTGTCAGGACAAATACCTTCAGAAATTGGTGATTGTAGGTCATTACAACAGTTGTTGTTAAATAACAATGAACTTGAGGGAGAGATTCCAAGTGAATTAGGAAAGCTAAGTCAACTGAAAGATCTTAGACTTCATTTCAACCATTTGACAGGTGGGATTCCAGTAAGCATTTGGAAAATTTCTAGCCTTGAGCAGTTGCATGTGTATTACAATAACCTTTCTGGGGAGGTGCCTTTGGAATTGACAGAACTCAAAAACCTGAAACAACTCACCTTATATCACAATCAATTTTCTGGAGTCATTCCTCAAAACTTAGGAATCAATAGCAGTTTAGAGGTGTTGGATATCTCATATAATCACTTCACTGGCAACATCCCACCTAATCTCTGCTTTGGACAGCAATTAGTTAGGCTAATCTTGGCTTCAAATCAACTTCAAGGTGGTATACCTCCTGACATAGGAAGATGCACAACACTTGTTAGGTTACGGCTTGATGGAAACAACTTAACTGGACCTTTACCTGATTTTACAAGCAATAGTAGTCTCACCTATGTGGACATGAGTGAGAACAATATCAATGGAGCAATTCCATCAAGTTTGGGAAACTGCATAAATCTTACTACTATTATTTTGTCCCACAACAATCTTTCTGGTATCATACCCTTTGCGCTAGGAAACCTTGTGAACCTTCAAAGGCTGAACCTTTCTCACAACAAATTAGGAGGTTCTTTGCCACCTGAGCTGTCAAACTGTAAGAAAATGCAATACTTTGATGCTGGATTCAATTCTCTAAATGGTTCATTCCCATCGAGTTTAAGAACTTGGACAGGGTTGACAACATTAAACTTAAGGGACAATCATTTCACTGGTGGTATCCCAACTTTCTTATCAGAATTTGAAGGCCTTTCTGATCTAAATCTTGGGGGAAATGTTTTTGGAGGCCAAATTCCTAGATCAATTGGTGAGTTGCGCAATCTTTTGTATGAGTTGAATCTAAGTGCTAATGAGCTGACAGGTGAAATTCCTCCAGAAATTGGGAAACTGAAATTCCTGCAAAGCCTGGATATTTCTCTTAACAATCTGACTGGAAAAATTGAAGTTCTTGAAGATCTCTCTTCATTGATCGAACTCAATATTTCATATAATTCTTTCTCTGGTCCTCTTCCAGACACACTGGTGAACTTGCTCCATTCTTCTCCCACATCATTCTTGGGCGTTCCTGGCTTATGTGTTAGATGTTTTCCATCAAATTGTTCCAAAAGTAACAGCTTGAGGCCATGTGATGAGAACAATTCTACACATCAAAAAGGGTTCAGTAAAATTAAAGCTGTGTTGATAGCACTTGGATCTACACTACTTGTAACATTTCTGTTACTTGGTCTTGTTTACAGGCTACACTATAAGCAACATGTGAAGATTTTTCCCGAACCCTCTTCAACTGTCCTCAAGAAGGTGATGAAGGTTACACAGAACCTAAATGAGAGGCATATTATTGGGAGAGGAGCACATGGAGTTATTTACAAAGTTCAATTCAGTCAAGACAATGTTTTTGTCATAAAGAAAATTCCCTTTGCAGATAACAATGATCAGATCAATATCATGACCACAGAGATTAAAATCACTGTGAAGATTAGGCACAGAAATCTAGTAAGAATAGAAAACTTCTGGTTAAGAAAGGACTGTGGTCTAATTCTGTACAAGTACATGGAAAATGGAAGTCTTCATGATGTTCTGCATGAGAAGTATCCACCACCACCTTTAGAGTGGAATGTCCGCTATAAGATTGCAGTTGGAATTGCACATGCACTTGAATATCTCCATTATGATTGTCATCCTTTCATAGTGCACAGAGACATTAAACCAAAGAATATACTTTTGGATTCTGATATGGAGCCTCACATTGCTGATTTTGGCATTGCCAGGCTTCTAGATCATTCCTCTTCTTCATTGCAATCTGTTTCTGTTCCTGGTACAGTTGGTTACATTGCACCAGGTAATTCTTCTAGTCTTTTTGTTCATCATGTTTAGACTAGTCTTTCTCTTCAAATATGAATTCTTGTATGGAATAACACATGTTTATTTTGGTATGATTCAGAGAATGCTTATTCAGCAGTTGTGAGTAGGAAGTCTGATGTGTATAGTTATGGAGTGCTTTTGCTAGAGCTGATAAGCAGAAAGAAGGTGCTAGATGATCCTTCATTTGTGGAAGGAACAGATCTTGTGGGGTGGGTTACATCTATGTGGGAACAAACAAAAGGCATTGATGGAATTGTTGACTCAGGGCTTGCAAAGGAACTTTTGGCTTCAAATTTGAAGGAACAAGTTGAACAAGTGCTTCTGATGGCATTGAGATGTACTCACAAGCATCCAAGTGAGAGACCAACAATGAGAGAAGTGGTTAAGGACTTGATAGTCAGATGCAAAATGGCCCTGAATGAAGATTAGCCAAATGTTGGCCTAGGACATTCACTGTATAAAGAACAAAAATACTTAAATAGCTCATGAGTAGACTTGCTTTATGTATTTATTAAATAATGATTTGTAATGTATAGAAAAAATTGTATGGATGAATCTTTTTGTGGATTATTTATTTTTATAAATAAATTAAAATTCTTTATAAAAGAATTTGGTTTTTAACTAAAAATTTATAAAAATAATTTGATTAGTTCAAATTATAGATTTTAAATTTCATGCAGAAGAAGTAATAATTAGATTGTTACACTTTTTTTTTCTTACATATTTATTCTCTTCTTACTTTCTTTTTGAAAAGATGCCATTAAATTACCAAAACACATAAAATGTGAATAAATTATCAACTAAAAACATACAAGGTGTGAATATAATTTACTTTTTTTATTTTTTTTATTTATTTGAATAAAATAACTACACATAGACTATTTAAACTCTTAAAATGGATAAAATATCTCCATGAAATAGTATATTATTGATAAAAGAATTCTCTTTTTCTTCTCTAAGAAACTTTACATTATTTTGTAACTCTTAGAGTTTAGGATATATTATTGGTCAAAGAAATAAACTTTTTTTTTTTTAAGACTTCATTTTATTTTGCAGTTTCTTGAACATCATAGACCAATATACAAAATAGGATGAATACATCTTACATCAACAAAAGAAAATGCCTCAGATCCCTTAATTATGACATAGATATTTTGATTACTTGTTGATAAACATATATGCTGATAATTACACCATATTGCTACTAACTTCTACACCTAGCCAACAATAGGACCATGATACAAACCTATATAGGTAAAATTCTAGTAGAAGTATAAATAGCGAAAAATTTCAAGGTATGAATTATTCATGATTACACATTTATTATCTCATATATTCTCTAGCTGACTTGCTTGGAGCGCCTTTGCACACACCTCCCTATGAATTGAGAGAAAAAGGAGTGTCTTTGCACACACCTACCTATGAATTGAGAAAAAAAGGAGAGAATACTTGTTGGTGGTCAAGAAGGAGGAAGACATTGTTGAAGTTGTTGGTGTTGGAGTATTCAATTGTTATTTGATGAATCTAGTCTTTTCTTGAAGAGTTATTAAAGATTGAAAATTTAGATGTGTCTATTGTTTGTGTCTTTAATTTGATTTGTACGTAAGTTTTTCTTTGGTTAGTTTGATATTTAATTACTTATAAGAAAGGATTTCAAATGTTTTTTCAACTTATATTGGTGACAAGATAATTCTAATTGATTTAAAGACCTTTTTAATCCATTAAAATGTTCTTATCTGAAGTCTCAAAGGATACCAAAGATATTTTATTCGATTACATTGTCGATTTAATCTATTATAATTAATTACTTAGAAGCATGAATAGTTCTGAAGGTTTGTTTTAGTATGTTAAAATGTGTTTTTAATAAATTAAAACTTCCTATGCATTTAGAATGATTGTAACCATTCTATTTTAACAAATTAAAATAACAATATTATCCATTCTTTTCACAAATAAGTGAAATCAATAGATTAAAATGTAGTTTTAATCTATTAAAACCGATAGTCTGAAATCTATATAACTCTCTCATTCTAATTTCATTTGTCACTAAATTTGAAACTTGAATTTTAAATGCATTATATAAACTAAGAGAGTCCTACTGAGCCAGAAAACATTTCTTTACATTTCTTTGAGCTTTTCTTCAAGTGGTTTGTAGATTATTCTCTTTGTGTGAGAGATAAACATTATCTTTCACTTGAAAATCTATTCCTCTTATGTTTGTTATGATTCAGGTGATTTATTTTGATTGCATTATTCATTTTTTGTTGTGGTTTCATTATTGACAAGGAGTTACTAGTGCTGAGAATCACTCTTGTAGGGTTCAAGAGTTGAGTTCTTATGTTGTTTGTTTTAGAAGTGTGTTTATAATAACATTTTCATAGTGTGATCTTGGTTGGTATGACTGAGCAACTGGATGTAGCTATTGGAAAAGAATGAACCAATATAAAATTACTATATCTTTCTTCTTCCCTCTCTTTTTTTTTTTTTACTATTGCAATCTTTTTGATCTTGTTGTTAGTGCTTTTGGTTTTTGAAAAATAAAAATTTAGTTAACCAAATCTTAAAATCAAACTCTTTTTCTAGCAAGCATCTCACTAGTATAAGGGCATTTTGTGGTCTTCTAAAGGTCGTCTCAACTTTTGTAAGTACATTTGTTGTGCACTATGAGGCTAGGTAAGACATTCTAAGAAGACCTCATGGTATAGTAGAAATATGATGAATAACGAGCGACAAAGGGAAGAAAATCATGCCAATGAAGAAACCTTGTTGTTTGAGCTCTAAAAGGAACTTGAGACCTTGAAGAGAAAGAATGTTAAAGAGATAAAAGCTTTGAGAAATGAGAATGCTCATATTAGGCAGAGGTTGAAGGAAAGTCAAACCATACCTTTCTGTTTGAAACCTAGGTACAATAAGAAAGCAAGAGAGACTTCGAGCCATCATATCTACCACTTTTGTCAAAAGTACAAGAAGTTAAAAGTAGTCAAAAAGTTGAAACACAATGTTATGCCTCTACCCAAAAATCTCTTAACATGGTAAGATCTTGCAAACAACCCTTTGTGGATGGTATCATGGAGATTCCTCTCCAAATAAATCAGAAGAGTCTCATCATAGATAGGTATAATGACATGACTGACTAAATAAACATATAAACATATATGTTACCAAAACCAATCTCTATACTATGAATGACGCAATTTTATGTTGAATGTTCCCAACATCACTAAAGGGAGCTGCTCTAATTTTGTTTACTTAGTTACTAACTCACTTGATAGAGTTTTTTGACACCCTAGTAGTGAAGCTCAGAATACAATTTGTCACCAATTGTTCTCATCATTTAATGTTTATCACCATGGTAAATATTTGGAAAAAGAGGGCAGAGTCATTGTGGTTGTTAATCACAAAGTTGTGATCAACATAAGAACCTCAATCTTGAAGTAGCATTGAATCTCATGTTCACACCTCTGAGCTCATTCGCTGATAGCTTGTGCATAGCTAGTATTTAACCTAAATGAATTAAAGCACATAGAGTCACAAAGTTCATGTAACTTAAAGATCTTAAAGACTCCTATAATCAAGTCTAAGCAAACACGATCCTAGATAAAAAATCTTGATAAAGATCAAACTCATAGAAATCAAAGTTTGGGGAAACCAAGGAGCTTTGGGGACTACGACTCTCTTGCTAAACTCCACTAAACAAGAAAAGAGAATAAATCTTAGAAGAAGCTCTCAGCATTGGGCTTATCCCCACTTTAAGAAAGGTTCCAACATCTCCACATGTTGATAACGAGAAACATTGTTTCTATTAGACCATTAGACAGTCTTGTCATGCTAAACAATTCAAGGTTCTATTAGATCTGAAGGTGTAGTTGGCTGTAAAAGGGAAGGCTAAATGGAGCCCGAACTTAAATCGCAAATTATAAACAAATAAAAAGCAGCTTATAACAAAGCATAGACTACAGAGAATAAGACACAAATTTATACTGGTCCACCCTACAATTAGGGATACGTTTAGTCTCCTTAAGCAAATTGCTTAAGAGCTTTCACTAAATGAGTTTTAACACCTCTCTAAGACAAGTATTCTACACCTTTCCAAGAATGAGTACTCTACACCTCTCTAGGCATGAGTTTTAACACCTCTATAGGTAAAACCAGTCATAACTCCCCATAAGATTAATACCTCTCAAAACAATGATAAAATAAACTCAATAGAGAGAACAACGTAAGCTCTCAAGGTGTACTTCACAGAGTAAAAATTCAAGGTTTAGCAGAAAACCTTCTTTCTAATGCTCTCAATAGCAAAATGTATACAATTAAACTTAAAGTATTTCTCTTTTTCTAACTCGTCACATTTTTCATTCACTTGTGCTTTTCTTTGTCTTTGTAGAACTTCTAATATAGCTTCTGAAATTATGACCATTTGAAGCTTGTATCTATTTTAATGTTTGGAATGGAAACTTCTGCACTAATGAATATTTTTTGTCTTCAATGTATATTGTTGACCATCTGAATACTTTCCAGTGATATTCAAAACTTAAAAGTTGAGAATCGGTACATTCATCATAATCTACAAGAATCTCATTCTATGATTAATCTCTTCTGCCATTAGACGTTGTATAAGTGATACATGTGAGGATGAGGTTCCTGAAGAACAAAAGGAAGAAGAGCTTGATGGAATAAAAACAAGAAGCATGATTAGAAGAAATAAAGAAAGAAATGGAAGGAATAAAGATAAGAAGGCAACTCAAGGCTTTGGAAGAAGAAATAAAACGAATAAAGTTAGAATAGTCTTAAAAATTGTACAAAACTAGAGAGTAAAGCATTGTAGGAATAAGAACTTGAGAGAACCATTTTGACTCTTGAAGCTCTTTTAAAAACCATTTTCCCTAATTTTTAGGAGTTACCATGTAATTTTTCTAATTTAAAGGAATTAAGACACTTAATTCTAGTTAACTTGATTAATCCTTTTTGTCTAGTTGTGTACGTCGTTAGTCATGAGCTTTACTTATAAAATGAGAGCCTCCATTTTACATTGTCATAAGATGAATGAGAATAAAAGAGTTTTTTGAAAGAGTATTTTGAGAATTGAGAGAGTCCATCTTCTCTTATCTTTGGAGTCTTATCTTGAGAATTTTTCTCAAGCAATGACTTGCTTTGCACTTATCCTTAGTATTGGTTTGTAAATTTAATAATATTTTTATTATTAATAATTTTATTAACAGATCTTTTAAAGTTGTTAACAATCAACTACAAAAGAGACCCAAATCCAGGATTCCTTAAAACCTAAAAACACCCATAACCATTAGACCAAAGAAGCTTTTGTGTGATATCATGATTATTAATATTCTTATTATGACAATCTGATTATTATTATTATTATAAATACAGTTTTTATTATTGTTATTTTTATTAATAATAATTATAAATATTATTATTATTTTAACTATTATTAATTTTTTTGTTATTATTGTTAATATTATAATTTATTAATGTTATTATTATTTTTAATTATAATTGTTATTGTTATTTTAACTATTATTATTACTGAATGATTAAATCTGTCAGTAAATTGACGAATAATTTATCGACAGACTTTGTCGGTAAATTGGTGATAAATTTACTGACAGATTTAATTCGTTGGTAAATTGGCGATCAATTTATTAAGGGATAATTTGGCGGTCAATTTTTTCTTTGGTAAATCCGTCGGCAAATTAATCCCAAAATTTACAATGCCTAAAATCCTCCAGTAATGATATTCTTACTAACGAATTCGTATATGTCGGTGTTTGTTATTTTTGTTGTAGTGATTGTCTTTTTCAGTGTCGAATGTTATATTCCTCCATGCTTATGCAATGTTGCGTTGCATCATCAATTGAATGTTGAATTTTTGACACATTTGCACTTGAAAACTTTCCATAAACTCGTATTGTTTATCATCTTATTCATATTAGATACAATATATGGAAACTTCTTATTTGAATAATTTTTCGCATCATGAACGTAACTATTGTCGCTTATATATTTGAATTCTTTCTTTATTTGTTTCTTTGATTTATGTGGCTTCAATTTGCTCTAATAATCTTCTATCCAAATCTTGCATTTTGATCGTCTGTTAAATGCTTGATATGGAAATATCTGAAATACTCATTTTTTGTTTCTTGACCATTTTTCTGTTGATTGTTCACTTTCTGAAAAACTTTCATACTTGTATATCTTTGAATATTGAAGCTTGATTCTCAGTTTTCGCAAATCTTGTATTGCATTGTTTCTTCAATCTTGTGTAGACACTTGAATAGAAAGTATTTGCTTTGACATCTTTTGTATGTCTTTCAGTGTGAAAAGAATTAAACATGATTGATAGAGATAATCTGCATTAAAACACTTGAGTCATTCAGAATCAATCATTATTTATATGCATGAAACATAATCTTTTGAATTTCAAGAATATAAAAACTTTCTATTCTAGAAATTTCACTATTAATAAATTTTTTAAAAACTTTCTAAGTTTGTATAATTATTAAACGTTGAAAGCAATTTACTTAAAATCTAGTATATCAACTCATATTTTCAAAATTCACTTAATATTGGAATATGCATTTTTCAATTAGAATTAAGAAGAAAATTTTACTCAAAGATGTTTCACGATATTATTCAAGTTATAAGAGAATTAGAAAATCAAGCAAGTTTCTCCTAAGAGTGTAGATTATAGTGTGAATTGTCCAATTCTTTATTTTACTTCATGTATATGGTTTAGCCTGTGTTCCTTTTCTTATTCTCATTTTTTTTCTTTCTTTTCTCATATTAGAGGCCATGCTTTCCATGTTTCTTAACTTAATATTGCAAACTACTCACAACTTAAGTTCAATTTCAACTACAAACCAACTAATAAATGTCTATATCATGTTCAAGAAAATGATTCAACTTCAGAATTTTAGGAAATGTCTTCTAAACCTCTTGGCCCAATTAATTACATAGAAAAAGATTTCAAAACTTTGCTCAAGAACTAAAAGCAAAAGAGAACTCAAATCAAGAAGAAAACAAGCCACTCATTTAGGTTTTCATGCTTTTTGACTTAGGAAAATTGTATAAAAATTTTAGCACAACATCTAAGAAAATTATGAACAAGTAAATGACCTAAACAATAACCTAAACAACTTGAAAATATTCAGAAAATTAAATTTAAGTAACATGTTAAAAAAAACATTCAAACTATGAAAAAGTAACTAACAGAATATGTAATAGAGTTTCCTAAAACAACCTTAATTTAAGAAATTTGGAACTAAAATTTGAATCAATTTAGAACAAAATTTAACAAGAATGAAGAAATTAAACTGCCCTAAATAAAAAGAAATTATAAATAAGACTTAAAACTAACACAAGAAAGGAGGACTTATCTCTTATAGACCTCCAAGCCCGATTTTTAATGCCAAAATGGGGGAAGCAACTTCAAGCAAGCAATGGAAGACCAAGAAAATTCTTAGGACTTTCCAAGTTCCTTAAAGAACTCATATTGTTCTCTCCCAAGTAGGTCTCCTAGAGAGAATGAGGAGAAGATTACTCACATATTATGATCCAGGAGAACAAGAAGAAAGTATATAATAATTATATTCTCATTCAATCAAACATGAATTATACATGGACTAAGAGATCTTATTTATAGATGCCTAGCTCCTTTGCACTACATGACACAAAAATATGGGACTAAAAAGTTAGGGACGTCACACACTTGAGTTCCTAAGGCTAGAACCTCATTTTAACCTATTTTAGAATTATTCTACTTGATGAGGGACCACATGTCTTATATGTTTCTTCTTCTTTGCCTTTGACAAAATTGACCATGTTTCCTATTGACAAAACTGACCATGTTTCCTAGGTTTTCTTTTTACTTTTCAAGTCCATATTGACATTGTATGATACAAAAATGTGGGACTAACAAGTCAAGGACGTCACGCACATGAGTGCCTCTTGCTAGAGCCTCATTTTAGCTTGCTTTAGATTTAATCTACTGGGACTCTAAGCTTTATGTGTCTCTTCTCCTTTGTCTTTGACAAAATTGACCAAGTTCCCTAGGTTTTTTTGTTGACTTTTCATGTTCATATTGAGACCCAATTAAGGCCTAAAGGAAGCCCAACTATGTTCCTGCAAAAACCTACAAAGAATACAATAGAAAATACACCTATGCAATTTATACAAGATTACGAGGAAAGAAGAAAACTCTAGTATTTAACTCTCCATATGTAAAGTCCTCTTTTATAAGACTTATTCTTCTTCTATCCTCTTAGCCAAAGGTTTTGGGAGTATATGGTTTCCATAAATATAAATGTATATTGTAACAACACTAGTGCAATCAACATATCTAAAATCCCTATCCAACACTCTAAAGATAAACATATACAGAAGTAAGATATCAGTTCATTTGTGATTATGCCTAGAAAATTATCTTTGAACGTAAGTTTGTTAAGACAAATCATTAATAATAGATATCGTTAGATTAATGCACATTTCTCGAGACACTGAGAAAGGAAGCATAACCAATTCTTGAGTGTTTGGATTTTAGAAATAATTTTATATTAAAAAATCTTTCACATTCCTTACATTATCTTCTGTGCCCTAATTGCATTCTAAATTTTTACTTTCTCTATTCTCTTTTTGTCACCGAGCTCTCTTGCAGAAGCATTCACGACATCAAAGAATAAAAAATTGTCATATGCCTTCAACACAAGTGAAAGGGAGTTCAACTCATTTGAGAACCCAAATCAGATGAAAGATGACTATGTTGACATGAGATCATGGATTCTACCTCAGTTACTATAGGGTCAATTGTCCCTTCTACAAGGGTTGAGGCTGATTCAAGCTAAAGCATCATAATCCACCTAATTGTTAAAATCACAGAAACAACTATACAAATCTAGTTATGCTAGAACTAGATTACTTCCTTCGCCATTATTCATCTGTACAACTAGCTCAACAAGAAGTAAAATGGATTAAGTTTCTTTCGAATAAGAACCTTCTTCAACTTTGCACACTCTCAACGAATATGTCAATAGAGAGTTAGAGTTCAAAGTTTATTTGTCATGCCTAAACTTTTCTCTGTATCATAAAAATCTCACCATGTTGCACTTTCCATCTAACTAAACGATATTTCTTGAATGGCTAGATCTTTCAGAACACATAAATCTTCCTCAACAAATTTCTCATTTTGTGACTCTCTGAGCTAAACACAAATAATCATTCTATCTCACTCTTTACAACTAATCATTTCTTGGGTAAAACAGATAGTTTTTAAGACACATAATTGATTATTTCTATTCCATTTTATTAATTTTATTTATATTTATTTTTTATATGATAATGTTTGACTCTCTGTTTTAAGCGTTCAAAATTATGTAAATTTTTAATTTATTGAATAACATAAAAAACTTATCTTTTATTACGTAACACTATCTTTAAAAAAAAAGGAAAATTAACACTGCCTGCGTTCTTCCAAAGTTATTGAAAGTTTACATAATACTGCATAGTCTCATAAGAGTTTTAACTCTTCCCCTAGGTAGGATTTCTTCCAAATGAGAATAAAAGAAAAAAAAAATAGGTATGTGAATTAAAATGTAAAGGTTAATGGCGTCATGTTTAACCTAATTCCTATAATTTTTCTTTTGTAAGAAATGTTTATTTAGGAAGTAGTCGTATTAGAACTAAATATAAGAAGAGAGGACTTCTTGAAGATCTTATCAAAGATTCCCTTCTCATTGATGAAAATATTCTATCTTTCCAACTACTGAAAACGAATGAAACACTATTATTAAAGAATGTGTTCACATTACTATACAAGACAGAACAAGAGTCGCTGGCAATGATGTAGTGGAAGGATTATGATATATAAACACATTCATAGTCAATTCTTTAGTAAATAGTTCAAAGAAAAAACCTTGTTGATATGAGCTCAAACACTAGAAAAGAATGGAAGTTGACTCATTAAAACTATGCAATAATGATAAATAAAAAGAGTGGCCTAACATCACTCTATTTAATTATGATGTATACTTGTCTTTCAGCTGGAAAATTCCTATTCTCACAACAAATTGCCCCTTTTAATATATGTTTACATCATTTGACTGAGAAAAGTATGTTTAAACACACAAGTCAAAGTGCATCAAATTGTTCAGTCACACAAATTGTTACATATTCTTTGTGAAAGTCAAGAGGAGTTACGCTGTTTTGATATTATATGAACCAATCAAATACTAATTCATACATATAAGACTTGCAGAATGGGAGATGGAAGTTGTTAGTTATGAGGTCAACGCACTTAATTTAAGTTAAAATATTCCAAATGGGAAAGAGACTAATAACCAAAGACTTAGATTGATACAGCACCCAAACTATTCTTAAGTAATGCCACTTGCATTCTAGGATCTCTATATTTATGACTTCATTTTTGTTCACAATCACAATTCTCGACAAGAACCAAACTCCAACAACAACCCCACAAAGAATTTAGAGCTTCTCTCTTTTTTTTTTTTTTTTTTTTTTTTTTTTTCTGAAATGGCTTTTTCTAGAGGGTGTCAATGTTCCATTCCTTGTTTAATGTAGCTGCATCATCATTTTCCTACTTCTGTCATAAGGTAATATTGTTGAATCAGTGGTGATATGTTTTTACTTGTTATCAGAATGTTTAGGACCGAATCATTCTGAAAAGAATGAAAAAGTGATTCAAAAGATTAAAATTGAAAAGTTTTTTGTCAATTTGAATTTTTTTCCAGAATAGTTCGAATTTCTCGAATTGGTATGTGGTTTCACCCTTTAAAACCAACTCAAATATTTAAATATTATTATATAATTTATTATTTTATTGATATATGAGGGATGTATATAAGATGAAAATTAATAAAATGTATTTAACATATTTTTTTTACTTCTGAGAAGAGTTCTGCACGTAATTATTAGTCCTGAAAAAAAATAATGTTAGAACAAAATAATCACATATATTCCTTATTGCATTTTGTTGTAAACATGTATATTCCTCTTATACTTTTACATATTATTGTAGTAGTTTCTTTACATATAAAAAAGAAAACTGTTTCTTTTTATCCGAAAAAAAAAAACTGTTTATGTATATAAATTATTTAATAGTATACATGTTGAGGAAAAACAAATATTTAACTATAGTAAAGTAGAAAGTAGAATTATTTATCATTATATATCATTAAACTGTCATGTCAATAAAATAAAATCAAATAAATATAATAATTAATAAGAAATTATATTTAAAATTTTATTACTGATCAAATTCAAATAGTAAATAATCAGTTTGATTCAATTACTAGTTCGTATTTTTTTTAAACAAATGAAAATTGAACCATATAAAATTTTTATATTTAGTTCAAATGTATTTGTAACCAAAAGTCAAATCAAAGTGCATTATAAACATTTTACTTTGTGAGTGCCTCACGAAACCCAAATGGTTTAAAATAGAAGTGGTAGAGGGATTTTGTTTGATGGGTTTCAGATATGTTAGAACATGACGATACATTTTATGATTATCATGGTTTTATTTAATCATCACCAAAGAAATATTGGTAACTTGTATATTTTTCTATTTTAGATTTCCTTCTAAATTATACAATGATATATTGACAATTTTGTTTATACAGCCAAGCATGTGAAAGAGTAGAATTGTACGCTACAAATAAAGTCATATATATCAATTTTATTTAGTTTATCACGTATTTATTTATGAGTTTTTTTTAATATATTCAATAAATTATATTTTAATACAACTAAATGAAATTAATATTTTTTAATTAATATTTTAAATATAAATATAGTTTTATTCTCAAAATAGTTCAATCATATCTATTACTTTTTACTAGTAATGCAATTTTTTTATCTTGTTATACCTGTTAACTTACATAATGACATATTGTGCTATGTTTTTTTTATAAAGGATTCGAAGTGATCTTCACAGAGCTCCACCTCCATCATCAAGTCAAACACAGTGTATTACTACAAAATTCCGATATAAAAATACAAATGTACGTATTCGTCACTAATATCTAAAAATATTTATTATATGTATCTTATTAGGTATATATGGTGATCTTTCTTTAAGATTTTTTTTTACTGTATTCAGTAAATCTATTTTGAATTTAATTTAATTGAATTAATTAATTTTCCCTTCAATAACTTCATATGTTAGTTTAAAAGTATATATAAAAATATCAGTGACATTTTTACTAAATAGATAATTTTTTAAATTTATTAAGAAAAAATACTTAATGAGTTTGGTATGATAGAAAGAGGAAGAAGATGAAGAAAGAGACAGAAAATTATAAAAGATGATTAATTAGTAGAGTAAGAATGAGTGAAAAATTACTTATTTATTTTATTTCTTTTAACAGGAGTCAAAGTGATCCTCATCCTCCTCCATCTTCACCACCAATTCAAACTGAGATTGCTAATCCTATAGTGCAAGAGTATGTTATTAATAACTCAAATATTAATTTTATATAAAAAAATTACTGACAGTTTTTTGTTAATAGGAACCAAAGTAATTCTAATCATCCTCCATCTGCATCACCAGCTCAACCAGCTCAAACTCAAGATAATGTGTCATGCTTTACTAATCTTGTGGTGGGAATATCAATTATATTCCAAAAAATTATTCATTGTTGTTTTAACAAGAATCAAAGTGATTCTCATCCTCCACCATCTTCATCATCAACTGAAATTTAGAACAATGTGCCAAATATAATTTCGATCTCAAAGTAAACAGTACGTTACTAATAACTCGTAAGACTTTTATTGATTTAATTTTTTTATATCATTAGAAATTAACAGAGAATAAAAGTACTAACGAATTTTACATGGATTGCTCAGGACTCAAGAATCTTCTTCATATTCCTTAAAGATGGAGACAATGTTTCGCGATGAACTCTAAGAGAAATACTTGAATATGTTATAATGTTCTACAAAATATAGCATTGCTTATGATTGAAAGAAGTAAAAGGGTGTTTTAACACCATTATGGGTATTTTTCAAACTATTTTTTATCATTTTTCTATCACTTATAGTGTAACAGTAGAATGTGATATGTTCATATTTGAATTTCTTTTAATAAAAAGTTATTCTAGAAATTGTTGTGGAGGTTATTGGATTGTAAAATAATATAGCATTGTTTATGATTGTGTAATGATAAGTAACTTGAATTCTTAAAAATATGTGACACCATTGTCGATATGTTTCATATTTTTTTTTTATCTTTCAGTTCACTTGTATAGTAAGAGTGTATTGAGATTTGGATTTCTTTTAAAGTTATTTTAAGAATAGATATAGTAATTATTGGAGTGCAACTCATGTTTTATAAAGATTAAAATTTTCCTAATCATAGCCTACAACGACCAGACATAGCCTTTAACTGTCATATACATGGAGCTATATAAAGTTTTTAAGACGAAGATCATAACAAAAAAACAATAAAAAATACAAGAAGTATAAGAAAGACAAGTTACATAAAAATAGCAGTTTATGAGTGTCATATAATATATGAATTTTTTTAGCATCTATCCGTCAAATTCTAATAAATTCTTTACTTAGGAAAATTATGCTCTTGTGAGCTTAATTTGTGTTCTCTTTGAGAGTATTTTTTTTTCTGTAAGAGTTCTTAGTCTGAGGAGAAGATTGAGAAGAATAACTTATAAAAATTTGTGTACTTACGGTAAGCTACAAAGGTTGTGTACTTAGCTAACCTTGAGAGTTTGTATCTCAAAGTAATCAGAGTTCTTGTTTAGTGAAATCTCTTAAGCTTTGTGCTTAAGGGAGACTGGATGAAGCCTAGATTTTGATGAACAAGTATAAAATTTGTTTGTTATTTTCCTCTACTTTTGCTAGATAGTCTTGCTTACTTGACTACACAATCTGTTAGAATTTTTTATGTTTTTATGCTCTAACTAAAGTTTTTAAGACTCTATTCAACACTCCCTTCTAAAGACCACTATTATTTGGATTTTCATTTAAAAGTTTCGCTTAAACAATTTATATGACTCGTTTAAGCAATTGCCACTTAAGCGAGATTCATTGTGGCTTGAAGAAATTATGATTAAGTGTGTTGTACCAATTACTTAAACGGAAGTTGTTTAAGCGATATTAAGTGAGATTGTATAGCATTTAAGTGATCAATGTCCTTGCTTAAGTTAACTAGATTGTGATTATGACATTTTTTTTCTTAGATTACAAGGTCAAAAACTATTACTAGAGCCATGGAGAACATTAAGTTGCCAAGAAATAGTGTCCCTCTTTGATAGAAAGTTCTTCATTTAGAGGTGATGATGACCGTGAAAATGCAGAATCTCTAAGAGCATTTTATTCAACACATCATGAAGCTCAGTTTGAGCTGATAAAGAAAAGAAAATCTATCCTTGAGAGAAGGGTAGAGTTGCAACAGATGAGTTTGGTGCTTTCACATATAGGCTTAAGGTAAGAGGGTGTACTAAACTTCAGTGAGCATACTGCGAGTGTTTTATGCTAATGCATATAACGAGAGGGCCATATGAGAATATGTAAAGTTTAAGCCATTACTTAGTATCATGCATTAATTATCAATGCATACCTGGAGAAAAGCAAGTAGCCCCTAGGCTACACATCATAGTATGATTGATGGCTGGATAGCCCTTGTCAAGTCCCAAAATTGAAGTGCACACACTATGTCTTAGGGAATGCAACTTTTAGTTATTTTTCTTCTACTCCAAACTTTTTTAAATTCTTCTCTAGACTCATCATCACTAAATCGTCTTTTAGTAGAAGGTGCTCCCGTAATTGTTGGAGCCTTTCTTTTTTTGGTGGTTGATCTCTTGGTTCTTTTCGATTGTAATGAAGTGGTCATTTTAGCAGAATTTTGAGAGGTAGGTAGAAGAGGAAGCGATGAAAGGTAATAACACACAAGGACAATTAATTCAGGATAAACAAATTGTAAGTTCTCATGTTTAAACACTATTTAGAGATGAAAATATAACCGTTTTAAGCACCATAGAACAATGCATTAATTTGAGATAAAGATAGTCATTATAATTGGTTATATTGTTAAAAAAAGATAACTTTAATTGGTTAATAAGTTCTATTAATTTATTAAATTCATTCATCAATTTATAACTGATGAAAATAATATATTATCTTAATATGGTAATTAATTAGAATAGAGAAGGCACACAAAAAATAATCACATAAATGTTAATTGTTAATAGAGACGAGAAATTAAAACAACACACAAAATAATTTGTTATAATGATTCCTAATCAATTAAACTACACCATTTTGCAAAAACGTATTCAGAACAATCAATTATCTTTCAATATAACAGATTAAACTGCACAGAAAACATTTTCATACAATACAATTAAAGAAAAAAAATCAATTTTTGTTTTTTGTTATTAATCTTTATTAACTCCTTTCCTGAAAAAAAAAAAAAATCATCTCACTAAACAAATTTGGGTCCTCTCATGTTAATGACACATTTTCTATCTTTACTAACACAACATTTATTAACAATATACTCTTTCTTCATAAGCAATAGACTTAATATGTGAATGACTTCCTTTTGAAATTGTTTGTTCTCTTGGTTAGTTGAAATCCTAATCAAGATTTATCATTTACAAGTCTTTAAGAATTGTAGAGGGCATCAAGATCATACTTTTCAATTCCTAATCTTGTCATTTCAACTTCAAGATATTTTACTTTTTTTTCTAAAAATTTTCAAGATTCATAATTTAAAAGTTTACTTTTCAACTTAGTATAGCAATTGCAAAAGACTTTGTAAATCATTTCAAGACTTTCCATTTCTGTTTTGAAATTAAGATTTTCCTATTCTAATTGTTTCAACTTGACCATCTATTCTCACTCTTTAATCTATTGTATGAGAAAGTCAATCTTTTTGCTTCTTCATGCATTTCATTGAATGCATCAAGAAGTTAGGCTTTATTAAAACTTAGATGAATTAGAATCACTTACACTTCTTACATCAGAACAATGCTTAGCTATTAGACACAAGTTTGATAGTCTCCACTACTGCTTGAAGAGCTTGATGAGGGTCATGCATTGTCCTTCCTGGTAATATAGGCTATTTTCTTCTTAAGTCCTTTCTTATTTTCCTGTCATCAACATTGTTAGAATCTAATAAAGGAATTTAGATTTAATATGACCTGTTTGTTGCACTCATAACAAATGATGTTGGACCATTGATCCTTCTTCTTACTTGTCTTGTTCTATTGCAGTCTTTTATTCTTGTTCCTTAAGAACTTCTAAAAATTCTTTACCATTAAGTTCAAATTCTCACCATCTCATTCGTCATTCAACATTCTTGAATTTGCTTTTAATGTTATGTTCCTCATCTTTTTGCATTCTTCTTCTTCATCTTTAACTCTTCCTAAGTACAACTCATGCTATATTAGCTTCCCAAAAAGTGTTATCATATGCATGGTTGTAAGATCACTTGACTTAGAGATAGTTGGGACTTTTGGTTGCCAAAACCTATTCAAAATTTTCAAGATTTTAATATTTAATTCTTTATTATCAAAATGCCTACCCAATGCTACAAGATGGTTCACTATATTAGTGAATCCCTTTTGCATGTCATAAATGCTTTCTTCAAGCAACAACATGAACATCTCATAACTCTTGGATCAAGGTGTTGTTTTTTGCCCTCTTGACTTGTTTGCCCCCATGAGTAACCTCTTGAAGCTGCCACATCTCATTTGTTATTTTTCATATGGAATCCTCTAAAACTCATCTAGGATCAAAGTTGATGGGTCAAAGTTGATGCTATGATGTTTCTAGCCTTTACATTGTATGCTCTTCTTATTTTATCTACAATCTAGAGTGAAAAATATTTTTCCTCCAGCACATTATTAGTAATAGTCATGATAATAAAGGGTCATTAATGACAACATCATCAATTCATCTATCAACTAATTTCACGAATATTGTATTCTTACTTTACTAAAGGGATAATTTTTTCCACAAAATAATGGAGGCTTGTTTGTAGCATAACACTCTTAGTATTAAGAGGATATACAACCATATCAATTATCACACCTTGAGAGGATTTATAGCTTTATCAACTCTTAACTGCCAAGAGTACAAATCTATAGACAACCAATCCAGAAACGACAATGAAATACAATTCAGAAAATATTACCATACAACAAAAGCACTTCATAGGGTTAATGCTTAATCACAACCTTTCTTGAAATATTTAACTACACAAATGAGTGTATGAAAATTGATAAGAGCTCTCTGATTGCTTGTAAAGTTCATTCTCTCAATTTATTACTCAAAAGTATAATCAAAATATCTATTTATAAAATTTGGAAATCACTAATTAAAACATATACTTATGCTTTTTAATAAACTATTACACAATTTAATTGATTATTCCATGTAAATCAACTTATACGAGTTTTTGTTTTAATCAGTTTATTTCATTGATTAAATCAATTCTGTATTTACTGCTCATTTGTTTTTGGAATGTGTTTAATTGATTACTCTAATAGTATAAATGATTATTAACTTGAATTTCTGAAAACACTTAAGATGGGTTTGTGTTTTAATTGGTTGTCAACAAAATAATTTATTACCTATTCTAAACCTTTTAGAAAAATTTTAATGGATTAAAATACCATATTATCAATTATTTTTATTTAAAAAAAATTAAAATTGTTTCAACTCATTTTAATTTGGTTGTGTTACAAATACACAAAAAAACCTAAACACATCTTCAACTTGTTCTTCTTTATTCATGAATCTTCAACATCAAAACATTATCACTTGAGCCTTGAGTGTCATCAAGACCAATAGAGGCTTGAGACACTTTTAACGTCTTTGTTGTTCTTGCTGGAGTGTTCTAGTGTGTTTTCTTATTGGTTCAAGAGTTGATAAGGCATAAAAATTCTCTTGTGTGATCAAGAGTTAATAAGGTTGATATCCTCTTGAGAATGTTCAAGGGTTAATTTTTGTTTTTGTTTTAGTTTGTAATTGCTAAGTGTTTTATACTAACTTGTTGATTACTCTTGAACCAGTTATTCTAAGGTTGAATAGATGAGAATAGATGTAAGATCATTGGATCTGAACTAGTATAACTTGTGCAATCCTTCTTTCCTTTATCTTCTTTTATAGTGTTGCATTCCTATCTTATATTGACATGGTTCCTTGAAGAGATGTAGGATCTAGATCAACTCCTTAGGAGATGGAGAACAAAATCCACCAATTGAAAGAACATAGTTAACACAACAACCGACGCAATCGAAGACACAAGCATACAACAAAGTGAAAATTAATAGAAGAAACAACTAAGCAAAGTAAAATGAAACTAAAAATAGATTAAGATAGGAGAAAGGATGAAGAAAATGCCACCTTGGGGGAAAACCTTCAAGGATAAGCACTTGAAGAGCCACCACTTGAGAAAACTTCTCATGATAAAAACTCAAGAAAAAAAGAGGAAGGAGACACTCTCAATTTTAAAAGAAAACCACAATGGAATGGAGTCCTTTATATAGAGTTGGTGGATGTTCAAATAGAGTGTTAAGAGTCAAAAGATTAACAAAATTTAACTATGATTAAGCTAAAGTAATCTCCTAAGAAATAGAAAGTGTAATGATTACAAATGATGACTTGGTAATTCTTACACTTGTTTATGATTGGTGGGACACTTAGAGAGTTCCAAAGGTCAATGAACTTCCCTCAAGTTGCTTCACATCAATTCTTTGTCATGTTTTTATTCCTTGAAATTGATTCTTTAATTCTTCTTCTTCTTCTTCTTCTTCTCTAACCATGTTCCTTTTTTTAATTCCTTCATGCTTCTATGCCTCTTGTTTCTCATATGTCTTATATCATATATCAATCTTGATTCAAAACCTCATTGTATTAGTTTTTTTCACATTAAAAAAGTTTTCAAAAGAACGTGAAGAAAAAGAAATATTTATGAAAAAATTTCAAAACCAATTCAACCCCACCCCTCCCTTCTTGGTTTAGTCAAGTCACTCGTTCTTTATAATAGTAATTTCTCTTTTATATATGTAATTTTAGTCAAGTCACTCATTCTTTTATAATAGTAATTTCTCTTTTATTTGTGTAATTTCTTTAGAACAAATTTATTTTAAAATCTAACTAGATAGAGATAAATAATTATTTGGATTACATATTTTAAACTGCATTAAAGACTCCATTATTGATATTTAGGATTTAAGGTTTACTATCATGATTTTTCTCTTAATTTCACTATAATTTTGGTTAAGTGAGTAATAATATGATTTTATCAATAGATGATTAATTAAAAGTGTAAACAATCTATTATATATATATAATTCGTTATTAATATGTTAAATAATAAAACCCTAAACTTAATATAAGACATTTATTATATATTATATATATAATAGATGATTAATTAAAAGTGTAAACAATCTATTTTATATATATATATATATATATATATATATATATATATATATATATATAAAATTCGTTATTAATATGTTAAATTATTAAAACCCTAAACTTGTCTTTTACTACTAAAATGTAAAATTGTAGCTTATAATAATACTATGGTATTTTTGTATTCTCTTATATTACTACTGAGCAAAAGAATTGTTGTTCTAGATCATGTTAAAAAATATTCTTATAGAAAAGACTTTCCATGCTTTTGCTTAGCTTCGTGATTCTCTTATTGTTTTTAAATTTGAAAAGCAGAATTCACAAAGAAGTGTGTATTATGTCTTATTTTGGAGATGGAATTTGTGGTTTGAACCTAGGTGAGGTTGGGTCAATACTTTAGGAAGAGTCTAGAAGTTTTCAGGAAAAAATAATGCTCGAGAAAGAACCTTGACAAGTAGAATTAGCTTCACAATTTCGCAGCCTTTCATTATCTCATCAAAGTTATATTTACAAGAGCACTCTTATTTATAGTACTCTAGATATCCAAGTTTGAGGCACATGCTTCTAAAATCCTTCATAGGATAACATGTGACATTAGTAACTTGCGAGACAAGCTTCTAAAATCTTCTCCACTCATAGGATGATATGTGGCATCGGTAACTTGTGACATAAGCTTCTAAAATCCTCTCAAATGAGAGGTTGTCATCTGGTAATGTGATAGTTTGTGCCTCAAGCTACAATCCTCTCAAATGAGAGGTCACCATGTTTCACAAAGTGAAGAGTTGCCACCTAGCCCTATTTATTCTAAACCTAATCCATGGCCCAAAATAAAGTCTTATACTACTTGGTCCAAAATTCTAGGCCTAAAATAAATTTTTGAACTACTTTGTACACTTTTTACAAGCTCCAAAATCTCTAGAGTGATATTTCAAGATTAAACTTGGACTCAAATATTTTAGTGGTAACCCAAACAAAACCAATTAAGACAAAACTCCTAATAAATTCCTGATAAAGCCTTTACTTCTCTGACCTTTACTCTACCTTCTCTGATCTCTTTATTCTCATCTATAGTCTTGAAGATGGTCCTCTATCAATCTTAATCATACCAATAAGTGTGATATTTTAGACATTATTACCTATATAATAAAAATCATCAACAAAGTGAAGTGTAGTAGGTTATCATAACTTTATAAACACTCTTAAATTGAAAGATTTTTTTTAAATAAACGACATTTTTTTACTATAGTAATATAATTAAAATGTTATTGTGGTAAAATATTTTAACTACAAAGAAGAAGAAGAGAAATTTGAAGATGTAAGTATAATTGACTAATTAAATATATCAATTTTATATATGATTATTTCATATTTATTTTGTTTCTTATAAATTTAATTATAAAAAATTTATAAACCTGTTATTCTAAGATTTTAAGGGGATTTAGTGATGTTTTATATAGATCTATTCTTGGTTTATTTAAATGGTGTTAGAAGTGTCACATTGTATTAAGTGTGCACAGTATATAATACGACTCTTTGGTGCAAAATTAAAAGTTGAATTTATTTATAACACTAAATAAGTTGAGAACTTCTCGGACAGCTTAAAAAAAAATGTATTCACATTACTTGGCTATAAAGTAAATGATTGTCATTTTTTGGTAAATAATTCAAGGAAACGTGTTGATACGTGTTCAAACTCGAGAAAAGGTGGAACTTGACCCATTGAAATTATGCAATAAAAATAAATAAAAAGAAGAATGTTTACCAACAGTCTGTTTAAATAAGATATATTTGGCTTTCAGCTGCAAACTCCGTGTTCTCACAAAACAAAGTCTTCCTTTTCAATATATCACAATTATGTTTAAATATGTTGGAATTTTTTTAATAAAAAAATATGTTTAAATATATCGCAATTATTTTCCAAGATAGACAAAAAGAATTTTAGAGAAATTATCAAAGAGTCAGCATAAGTATGAATTATTTATTAGTATTTTATTAATATTCATGTGAACTTAAAATCTTCAATTTAGATAAATATTCAGAAAACTACACTTACTTTCGCCTATTTAATTAATTTGTCCTAACTCTCTGACAACATGTTCAGTAGAATCTTCATCTGGCACAATCGAATTCACGACGAGAATCCTAAATCCTAAACTCTAAATACTCAAATAATTATTATTTTATATTAAATATTCTATCATACGTGTGTCTAATATTATTTATGAAATACCAAAACTTGGTTGAAAAGAACAAAAGATCAAAGTAGTGTATTTATGAGAGAACAAATTGCAAAATATTTAGTAAAAATATTAGGTAAAATGCATAAGTGTAATTTTTATTATATATGTTTTTTTAAAAAAAACACGTAAAACTCGTGGGTAAACAAATAAAACATGGTATGTAAATAAAAGAAGAAGGGTGCAAATAGTGATACAAAAGGTTGTCGGAGTAGGGATTGTGGCATTTTTTTTTTACTATTTTTTTTGTTTGAATGATGGTATTGAAATTGAGTAAGATGAAATGTAAATGAAAATATATACCACTCTAAACTACTATTTTCCACTCTGATTTTGAATGACTTTTATTGTTAATGACCTTTTGTGAATAACTTTTGATTGTGAATTGCTTCTGATTGATGAAAAAAAGAAAGGGATGACGTAATGAAATATGGTGATGTTTATGGATTGGAACCTTAACCCTTTTGGGTTTAAGGGATATTGGAATCAAAGATGGGACGCGGAGGAAGAGACAACACGTGAATGTATCTAAAAATTAGAAATAAAATCAGATTCTTACATGGAAAAATAAAATTTGAATTCTTAAATTGCAATAAATCTGAAAATCTTTAAATTGAAAATAAAATCAAAATCTTCAAATTGTAATAAACCCGAAAATCTTGAAGTTAAAAAAAATAAATCAAAACTTTCAAATTGTAATAAATACAAAAATTTTCAAATTAAAAAAATAAGAACACAACCCTTAAATTGTAAAAAATCTCAAAATTTTAAAAAATAAAATCATAATCCAATAATTTTCAAATCAGAATTCTTAAATTATAATAAATTTAAGAATCTTTGAAAAATCAGAGTCCTCAAATTGGAATAAATATGATAATATTCAAATTTAAAATTTAAATCGAAACTCTCAAACAATAATCAGAAGAGCAATACATTTTTTTTGTTTTCTTTTATTTTTAATTAGCAGGCTAGGTCCAAATTACATTAAAACCTTAGAACACTCATTTTGACTTTTTTAGGAGAATTTTTTTTTTCTAAAAATAAATTATTACACATCTTTTTTGAATTTTCTTAAGAAATAATTTTTATTTGACCGGTGAAATCGAGTGTTGACAGCATCATAAATACAAAATGATATCATATTATATATATATATATATATATATATATGAAATTCTTTATTAATATGTTAAATAATTGTTTAATTAACTTAATAGAAACACATATAGTATAGATTTCATTGTTTGAAATCAGAATCGACATTTTTTACTTGTCTTTCACTTCTAAAATGTAAATTTGTAGCTTATAATAATATTGTGGTGTTTTTGTATTCTCACTAGTACCAAAAACACATATTACATCAATTATAGAAGGCGTTTTACATCGATTCCACAATCGATGTTAATGTAGGTGATGTGGAAATACATTAGTTCTTTAACGGATGTAAAATATATTAATATCGCATCGATTATAAACATAACCGACGCAAAAAGTGTTTAAAAGAGAAAAAATGTAACTGGTGTAATATTTGACTTTTTACATCGGTTGTAATTATAATCGATATAATATTTGACTTTTTATATCGGTTATAATTATAACCAATGTAATATGTCTTCCTAGTTAACATATTACGTCGGTTGTAACTACAACCGATGTAAAAAGTCACATTATATCGCTTTTAACTAACAACTGATGTAATATGTATTGTTTTTTTAAAATATTTTGTCAAATTTATTATTTTTCCAACCTGTAACAAACGTACTAGAATACCAAGAAATAAATTTCTATCCTCCAAACATAGGAAATAAAATTTGTGCAAACAAAAATTTAGAAAAATTAAAGTCACCATAACATAATCAAACGTAAAAAGTAATGAAAAGACGATGTTTATGTACCACACATTTATAAATTATAACAAATTCTAATTTCTAATGTGTATAACACATGCTTGATGAATTTATTCAATTGTTTCTATGCCCAATTATTCAAACATCATTTCATTAAATAACATATACATATAAGTGTAATGTTAAGTAGTTGATTACCATGGATGATGTCAAAGACATCCTGGACGATTATGTACAATAAAACTAATCTCACATTAATGAAAATGATTCAAGATAATTTAACATAAAAAAAGTATGCAATGTAGGGACTTCTGCTAATGGGTTATAGATGTAAGTGTGAAATGTGTAAGATATAATGAAAAAGTATGAAAAGCAAGAGCCTAAAGTCTAAAAAAAAACTCAAAAGCACTTAAGAAAATTAATAGTAAATGGTGAAATTTTGGAAATTGTGAACCCCTCCAATCCCTATGGCATTGGCTATCACATTCCTTACTGCATTTCGAACAACTTTTATTTTTAACACGTTTTAATTTGAGCTCTCTATTAAAAGTTATGATCGTTTGATGTTTTCTCATTCTAACTTCTAGAAACTCAAAATCTATGATAATTCTATGAAATGTAAGGACTTATGCATCAAATATATACTAAAAGAAGTTACTACTAAAATATTTTAATAAAAAATGAATTTCTAACTATTTTTAATCAACATTTCAAAATCGTTAACATATTGTAAAGAGAAGCGACAAGGACAGTAGGTGGAACCAAGCAACGTTCAATATAGATAAAAGTCCATGGGGATGTGCACTAGAAGATGGAAGCCAAGTAAAGTCACTACTACGGAAGAAGACCTTCAACTTCGGTGGTGATGGTGATGGCGGGTTGGAAAAGATAACACTTAGAAAAGAAACATTATATGTGGCAATGTTGTGGAACAATGTCAGTCTTGGGGCAGCAGTGTGGATGCTAGTAAGGACACTGATGAAAAAGAACAAAGCACGAAAGAAGAAGGATGAAAACGATGCTAAGTTGAAACATGATATTTGAGTCCGAGGTCCCATCTATATTATGTTGGTTATCAAAATAATCGATGTAATTGAGAGTTACGTTAAACATTAAACCTACGATGTTATATTGGTTCGTGTAACAACCAATGTAATAAGTAGCCTGCTGAACAATTTTAAAAGTTTTTTTAAACATAAACCGCATATTACTATCGATTGTTGTAAAAATCAATGTAATAAGTAGCGGGTGTAATAATTTTTCAAATTTTTTTTGAATGAGCCTTCCTATGTCATTTTCTACATCAGTTATTGGCTACAGGTCGATGTTATATAGTACTTTTTATGTCAATTAAATTTTTTATCTAGTGTAATATATTTTCAAATAATTATAAAATATCACCATATTTTTTTCACACGATCCTGTTCAACCAACGTAATATTTGTTATAAAATTCCTATTTTACACTATTGTTTCTCATATTACTAGTAATAAAAAAATTATTGTTTTAGATCATGTTAAAAAAAATCTCTTACACATACTAATAAGTATGACTTTTTAGACACTATTACCTATATAACCATCAGCAAAGTCTTACCTATATAATAATAAACATCAACAAAGTCAAGTATAGAATTTAGATTATCACAATTTTGTAACTATTCTTGAATCTAAAGATTTTTTTTTTTTTTTTTAAGAATAGATAAGAGTTTTTTACTATAGTAGTATGATTAAAAGGTTGGGACCAGAGTTAGAAACTAACATTATGTTTTCTAGATTTATTTGAGTTATAAGTTAGTGATTTGTAAACACCTATTTACAATTTTCTTATTCAAGATGGGTAATAGCTTTAGCAACCTGATAATGTAAGTTTAATGAACTAAATTTGGATATCAATTTTATAGGTGGTTATTTTGTATTTATTGTTTCTCATAAATTTACATTATGTTTCAATAAGAAAAAAAAAACTTGTATTAAGTGGAATTACAAACTTATTCTTCTAAGATTTAAGGTGGAAGATGATTGATAATATTTTATATAGATTTATTCCTGGTTTATTTAAATGTTAGTTAGAAGTGTCACATTGTATCAAGTGTGAACACTGTATAAAGTGTTCACAGTATATAATATGACTCTTTGGTACAAAATGAAAAGTTGAATTTATTGTATAACACGTAAATAAGATGAGAACTTCTCGGACAGCTTAAAAAAATAATGCATTCACATTACTTGACTATATACTAAATGCTTGTCATTCTTTGACAAATAATTCAAGAAAACATGTTATGTGGTCAAATATGAGAAAAGTTGGAACTTGACCCATTAAAATTATGAAATAAAAAGAGGAAGGTTTAACAAAAGTCTATTTAATTAAGATATATTTGTGTTTCAGCTGCAAACTCTGTGTTCTCACAAAACAATGTTTTCCTTTTCACCATGTCACAATTATGTTTAAATATGTTGGAATTGTTTTATTAAGAAAAATATGTTTAAATATATCGGAATTATTTTCCAAGATAAACATAAAAATTATCAGAAAAATTATCAAAAGTCATTATAAGTAAAGTATGAATTATTTATTAATATTCCTATAAAATTAAAATCTCTAATCCAAATAAATATTTAAAAAATCACATTTATTTTTATTAATTTAATTAATTTGGTCTGATTCTCTAACAACATGTTCAGTAAATCGTCATTTGTAATAAAAAGATTATCAGAGATTCGGCATAATTAAGTAAAGTATGAATTATTTATTAATATTCCTGTGAACTTAAAATCTTAAAATTATGTCTTTGAAATACTTTTATGTCAACTTTACCTTTTTTATTTAATATGAGATTCTCAATCTATACTTAGATTTGTAATAAAATATACATTTCAAGTTTGAACAAATTTTTCAGTCAAACAACTAATTCATACCAATTCGTATATTGTTGTGGACGTATACGACATGCAGAATGGAATATGGAAGTTGTTGTATTCATAATGTAAATTCACTTAATTTGGAACTAAAATAGTACCCAAAAGGACAAAAAGCTGAGACCAGAGACTGAGAAGAAAAGTCATAGTTTTATGCAGCACCCAAACTTTAACTTCTATAAATATCACTTCATTTCTTCTTCACAATCACAGAGACTCAAACAACAACAACAACTTGAGATCTATTTTCTGAAATGGCTTTTCAAGAGGGTGTCATTGCCTTTGTTCCTTTCCTTCTTTCCTTAATGTTGCTGCATCATCATTTTCCCACTTCTGTCATAAGGTAATTACTTCCTCCACCCTATCAATTCCAACTGCACCCCAAATTTTTTAAATACCAAAATATCTTTAGTATTTTTATTTCAAGTTTACGCTATAGAAGAAAGTGTTTAATCCTATTTTGGAAGAGGTTTCTGGAATATGAAAATCAGAAAATATTTTTGAAAGAACACTGAACTGATTTGTTAGAATTGTATTATGTATTCCATAAAATGAAATCTAAAAAAGGGTGTTTTTACTTGTTATCACTTCCTTCGCGAAACCCAAAATTGCTTTAAAATAGAAATGGTTCAATGATTTTGTTAGATGGGTTAAGAGATGTTAGAACATGAACATACATTTTATTTAAGTTTTAAATCAAGATAATGATGGTGCTATTTGCAGGATCATCAAAAGAAATATTGGTAACTTATGTATTTTCTATTTTTAAATTCTTGTTGAATTATATAACGATATTGTATTTACAATTTTTTTATACAGTGCTCAAAGTGATACACTGCCATCACTTTCTCCAACTACTCATACTAATGACCAAGTGCCAAGCAACATCAATGGAAGAACAGAGTTGTATATTGCAAATCACTCAAATATCAATTTTATTGGTTTATTATATATCTAAAGTGATTTATTTGTCTCTTCTTTAATATATTTAATTATTTTAATTAATTAATATTTTTGTTATTAAGAATTTCAAATTCAAATATATATTTATTCTTAAAATATTTCAATCATACTCTATGGATTTTTATTAGTAATACATACTTTTATTTTACTATACTTTTTACCATATATAATAATATCTTTTGCTAATTTTTTTTTTTTTATGAAGGACTCGAAGTGATTCTGAGAAATCACCGCCTCCACCAGACACTCAAACTGAAAACGTATTACAAAATTCCGATATAAAAATTCAAATGTAAGTTGTTACCTATAACTTAAAATACTTATTACATTTATTTTATTAGGCATATAGGCTCATTTTTATTTAAGAATTTTACAATCATTTAAATAATTAATTTTCCGTTCAATAACTTCATATAATTATTATTCTTTTGTTTTAACTTCAAAAGTATCTACATAAAAGAAGGAATATCTAGACTTCAAATCAATGAGTGTGTATATAGAATTTTATTGAATGAATAGTTTTTAAAATGTATTTAAGAAAAATTAATTATGATTTTGGTACCATAGAAAGGGAAGGAAGAGGATGAATGAGAGAGAAAAAAAATTAAAGGATTGTTAGTAGGACTTAAAGTTATTTTTATATTCTTTACCATCAATAAACTCAAAATAACTATGTCAATTAATTTTTATAAATTATCTGGAATGAATTGCAAAAGGTACTTGTTATTAACTCAAATATTAATTATATTAATATTAAATCTTTTTTAATAATATTCAAAGGAATTTTCATATTTCTCCATATGCATCCTCAAGTGAAATTTCTAAGAATATGTGAAGTAATTTAGATATCAAAGTAAAAACAGTATGTTGTTAATAACTTAAAATATAAATTATATATTAATTATTATAAAATAAATTATTAACTTGGTTTTATTAAGACTCAATCTCCTCCACCTCCATTATCACTATAAATTCAAATTGGAAAAGTTTAAACAAGCAATTTTAATATATAAATAAAAAAGTAACTACTAGCAACTCAAATATCAATTATATATTAATTATATATAAAATAAATTACTAACTTAGATCTTTATTAGAATGGAATCTCCTTCACCTCCATTACCACTATCAATTCAAACCACCAAAGTTGAGAGAAACAATTTTAATGAGAGTAGAAAAGTAACTTACTAATATTTCAAATATCAATTATATATTAATTGTATATAAAATAAATTACTAACTTGACTTTTTATTAGGACTAGATCTCCTCCATCTCCATCACCACCACCAATTCAAACTGGAAAAGTTGAGACAAGCAATTCTAATAAAAGAGTGGAAAAGTAAGTTATTAATATCTCAAATATCAATTATATATTAATTGTATATAATATAAATTACTAACTTGATTTTTATTAGAACCGGATCTCCTTCATCACCATCACCACCACCAATTCAAACCGGGAAAGTTGAAACAAGCAATTCTAATAACAAAGTGGAAAAGTAAGTTACTAATGACTCAAATATTACTTATATATCAATTGTATATAAAATAAATTACTAACTTGATTTTTATTAGGACTGGATCTCCTCCATCTCCATCACCACCACCAATTCAAACAGAGAAAGTTGAGACAAGTAATTCTAATGAGAGAGTGGAAAAGTAAGTTACTAATAGCTCTAATATAAATCATATACTAATTGCATGTAAAATAAATTACTAACTTGATTTTTATTAGGATTGGATCTCCTCCATCTCCATCACCACCACTAATTCAAACCGGAAAAGTTGAGACAAGTAATTCTAATAAGAGATTGGAAAAGTAAGTTACTAATGGGTCAAATATCAATTATATATTAATTTTATATAAAATAAATTACTAACTTGATTTCTATTAGGACTGGATCTCCTCCACCTCCATCACCACCACCAATTCAAACCGGGAAAGTTAAGACAAGCAATTCTAATATGGGAGTGGAAAAGTAAGTTACTAATAGCTCAAATATCAAATATATATTAACTATATGTAAAATAAATTACTAACTTAATTTTTATTAGGACTGGATCTTCTCCACCTCCATCACCACCACCAATTCAAACTGAGAAAGTTGAGACAAACAATTCTAATGATAGAGTGGAAAAGTAAGTTACTAATAACTTTAATATCAAATATTAATTATATATAAACTAAATTACTAACTTGATTTTTATTAAGAATCAATCTTCTCCACTTCTATCACCAACACCAATTCAAACTGGAAAACTTAAGTCAAGTAATTGTAATATGAAAGTGGAAAAGTAAGTTGCTAATAACTCAAATATAAATTATATATCAATGGTATGTAGAACAAGTTACTAACCTGTTCTTTAATAGGGTTTCATCTCTTTAATCTCTATCTCCATTGCCAACTCAAACTTAGGAGAATATCATAATCAATTATAATTTTGAATTACAAAAATATATTTTAATAACTTAAATACTAATTACATATAAAATATTCTTATCTTTTTTAATAGAACTTCTATTCATTCTCATATTCCTCCATCTCCATCACCAACTTAAATTCAAAAGAAGTTGACAAGGAGTTTCAATATTAAGTCACAAAACTGTTAAGAATACAAGTATGAATCTAAATCTTACATTGAGTAGAAATAAAAAAGTTGAATAACATATAAAAAACAAGATCCATAAACTCAATGTCTTAAGGTTTATGGGTTGAAGGTAGGATCAATTTTTTTATGTGGATGTGTCTCATGTCTCAATATAATGGAGATCTCTTCAGTGTTTCCCTCCTTCGATTTTCCTAACAAAAATGTTATTTATACTCCTTTAATTTTCCTAGCAAAAACGATGTTATTTATAACTCAAATATCAATTATATTTTTTATTTTTAAAATATTGTTTTGTCAATTTATAGTAGAATTCCTAGCTTTATAAATAATGAATAATTAGTTTGTTTTAATTGATTAGTTTCAAGAATTATATCTATAAAATTTTAAATGAAATTCTAATCATGAATTACAAAGGTATGTTGCTAATATTTACAATACCGATTATATATCAATCATACATAAAATATTCCTAACTTATTTTAATTGGACTCGTAGTGACACTCACACTCCTCCATCTCTACCATCAACTCAAACTCAGAAGAACATTCTAAGCAATTCAAATCTTGAATTACAAAGGTATGTTGTCAAAAACTCAAATACCAATTATATATCAATCATGCACAAAACATTCTTAACTTTTTTAATTGGACTCAGTGACCCTCACATTCCTCCATCTCTACAACCAACTCAAACTCAGGAGAATATGTTAAGCAATTTTAATCTTGAACTACAAAGGTATGTTGTTAATAACTCGTACTAATTATATATCAATCATATATAAAATATTCCTAACTTTTCTTAATTGGACTCATAGTGACCCTCATACTCCTCCATCTACACCATCAACTCAGACTCAAGAGAATATGCTAAGCAGTTATAATATTGAATTACAAAGGTATGTTACTAATAACTCAAATATCAATTATATACCAATCATTCATAAATTATTTCTGGCTTTTTTTAATTAGACTCATAATGACTCTCACCCTCCTCTATTTGTGCCACCAACTCAAACTAAGAATAATATGTCAAGCAGTTCTAATCTTGAATTACAAAGATATATTGCTAATAACTCAAATACTAATGATATTTCAATCATACATAAAATATTCATACTTATATATATATATATATATATATATATATATATATATATATATATATATATATATATATATATATATATATATCACTACAAGAAAAAAGCTATTTAGAGATCAATTTTTATTTATTAAACGAAATGGTTGCTATTTGTGACCAAAATAGTTATCAAATTAAATTTTGGTTGCTAAATAACTACAAAATAGAAGTAATGATTGAATTTAGTGACCAATTAAGTCAAAATAATTAGTATCTAACATTAGCTACCAAAGTTTTAGTGACCTCTAATATTAGATTCTAAATTGGTATCTAATTAAGTTAGAGACTAATTTAGAATCTAATGGTATAGGTAATTAAAACTTTGGGAGCTAATGTTAGATACCAATTATCTTACTTAATTGGTCACTAAATTCAATAATTACTTTATTTTGTAGTTATTTAAAACCAAAATCTAATTTGATAACTATTTTGGTCACAAGTAACAACTATTTCATTTGGTAGCTAAAAATTGGTCTCTAAATAACTTTTTTCTTATAATATATATATATATATACAATTAAATTGATTTTGATTTATTATTGCTTAAAATTCAATAAGAAAAATTCACAAATTTTCATTGTATTCTTCTAGTTTTAAAAGAAAAATTGAAAAAAAAAAATCCTGTAACACAAGAACTCAACTAAACTCAATAGTTTTTATAAACAATTAATTTGTCTAAAAGTTGTTTTATTTTATTAATTTTTCTACGTTTTTATTTTTTTTATTTTTTGTTACATTTAATTTGTTATTCTTTTTATATGTTCTTTTTATTTTATTTATTTTATTTTTGCCTCTCTCAATTTGGACATGCACACTTGTTGTGGGTAATATATTTTGGAAGAGAATAACTTTTGTGTGAGAAGTAAATTTATTAAATAGTATAAGAAATTAAGAGAGAATAAAAATACTAACAAGTTTTTCATGGATTGTTCAGGACTCAAGGATCTTCTTCAAATCTATTAGACATGGTCACAGACAATGATACAATGCTTCACGATGAACTTTAATCTTAGAGAAAAACAAAATTTTCGAGGTTTGCATTCACACATTGGTGGATTTCATAATTTCGTGTGGGTTGTTTTGTAGAGGTAAAAAATAAACTTACGTTATAATAGGAGACAATTTGTTCTCTTTTTCAAAAAATTTAGATCACTTTAAGCCGATTCGAATAGGACTTTAAGTTATTTTTATTTAGTGAGAGGTATATTTTATAGGTCTTAAGTAATTGTTCTATTATTTTTTAATATTATGTAATCTTTAAAGTTTATATTTTCTCTAAACGATTTCAAGTATTACAAGCATATATTCCTTTATTTTTGTTTAAGATTATAGAAAGTTTGTTTGAATTTTTTTCTACATGATTATTAGACCACGTAACTCACATCTTATGCCATTCCTTAACACCATGATAAGCTATGTCTAAAAATCTAAACTTGATCATGAATCATCAACCAAATCATGACAATACAAGAAAACATAATTTCCTTATAAATGATCTTATAATGACATGAGTATAAGATTTAACCAATTGAATCATATAAGTATAGGAACATTAACGTAAAAATAAACATGAAATCCACTTTTGAACTATTAATAGAATGAACAAAGTAAACATTTAAAAGAAATATATAATTATAATATTTAATAGAAATGAACTAAAATCTTTAAAGAACTGTATAATTATTTTTGTTTAAGAAAAAATAAGAAGAACTCAAAAATCAATTCGAGAATAAAAACGTTCGTGAGACAATGATAACACCAATTTGACAAATGTTAAAAAGAAAAAATATATAAAAGCGTGGAAATGTTAGAACTTCACTGAAACAATGACCAAGAGAATGATAAAGAGGGGAGTTGAAAAATAAATTACACCTATTAAATTAGTTTTCAATATAATCAACTTAAAAGTTAAGATATTTGCATCAATTATATTATTAATCCATTTAAAAAGCTTCTTAAAATTTATAATTATGCCACCACATTATTTTATTAAAATGTGTTAAATTCTACTTTTATAGTAATGACTTTTACTTTCCTTTTAGTACTTTGTTAATTTTGCCAAACACCAAACATTATCATTATGTTACTTTGTTCTTCATTTGTTCGTGTTTTTACTTGTATATCATGAGTATAAAACCGATTTTGTAAATTTTTGAATCTTGCATTATAAAACTTATTTTCAATGGATCAAATATTGACTATGGAGATATATCTTTTGGTTGATTTTGATCCTTGACCAAAGTTAACAAATCTAAACTCTTCTCGTACATTTTAATAGGTTTCTTCAAAATTGTGCTATCAATTTTTTTTCATTCATAATTATATGATTGTACTATATGATCGACCAAAACACAACCAAACTTGTAACTTGTAACAGTTTAACGAATTGTAACAAATTAACAAATCATAACAGATTAGTAAATCATAACAAATCAACATATCGTAAAAAATTAACAGAATATAATAGATTGAACTATAACGCTCGAGGCCCATCACAAACTTATATAAATAAGACCTTCCTCTACAGATATAAGGTATTTTTAAACTCCGATCTAAATCACCTATTATACTTTAATCCTAAACCGACTTGAGCGTCATAGTGCTTGTAGGATCCTCATAGGATGGTGGACTTTACGAGAAGCATAAGAATCAAGTCGAAATCCAAAAGCATCAAGAGATCAAAGACTTTGTTGTTGTTTGAGCTAACCGGTCTCTTACAAGAACAATGTTCATCTAAATTTTCACTCCTATCTACATTTTCCTCAAATTTAGACATCCATCTATAATGTATTTTTTCATGACACAAATACACTCAATAAAAATATATATAAATTGAGTATACAAAATATTAATAAGCAAATATAATAGTACACAAGTGGAATACTCAATAACAAATAATAAAAAAAATAATATATATATTAAATGTAGAAAATACTTGTGACTTAAGTGTCTTACTCCCTCCAAATTTCAAAGATAGATTTTTTGAAGCTTCTTCCACATTACTAACTTTGAACTTCATATACTATTTCCTGTCCCTACCCATTTAGTGCCGCCCATTTGGACTTTAATCACTACTACAACTTATTTTAATTTCAATACCCTTCAATTCCACTTCTCATTGAATTTTTCTATGTTCTTATTTCCACTCTCCCCTTTCACTTTCCTTAGTAACCACAGAGTGTTTTTTTTTTTTTTTTTTTTTTTTTTTTTTTTTTTTTTCTATGTTCTTTATGCTTATATACCTCTTCCATCCCTTTGAGAACAAACCCTTTTTTATGTATTACCTAAGTTTTACTATGAAGATATAGTCAATTGATAAATTCATGTTGATACAATTTAAATTATATTTAAGTTAGATTTTTTTTTTTTTGGTTTTACATTTCTTCTTTTTTATTATTATTATAGATTATGTGTATATCTTTTTATAAGGGACAATACTACTTGAATCCATAAGACCACTGCAAATAACAGAGTTTGTTCTTTATTGTAGCTACATTCTTAAAAAACATAAACTCAAAATTATTGACCAAACTTAAACAATCACATAGAAATTTATTTACGTGCTTTTGCAAACAATCCTTAAAGTTTATAATGAATATATTATTGAAGTTCATCACAATGATACTATTGTTATTTTACTTCTTACGGTTTACATCAAACTCTTAAAACTTTATAATTCATAAAGTATTATATATATATATATATCTTTTATTATTCCAATTTTAAAACTTATACAGAAGTTAACTTTAACTTTTAACTTTAAAAATTCTAATGAATACTCTTATAATTTATTTTTTAAATATTTTGTTTGGATAAAAGAAATTAAAATTTATTAAATTTTAATTTTTTGGTTTAGACAAAATATTTCAATTATCACTACAGGTAAAAGATATTATTTAAATATTAAATAATTATTAATAATTAAAAAAATATTATATTATATTATATTAATATTTTTTATATTTTTCAGTTAATCTTAGTTTATGTTATTCTTAAGTCAAAGTTTGTCAAAAAAAAAAATAATAATTATACGACTTTCTTTTCATTGACGTGATCTGAGATTATTTTCAGTTCATATAGTTAAATGTAGATTACAATTACTTAACCTGACATACAAATGTTTATTTTTATGATATCATTTATTGAATTATTTGGTCATAGATGACGTTGTCCAAATGAATATCTAATTAATGACTCAATTTTATTCAAGTCAATAATATTTTAACAGAAAACGACCTAAATATGACTTTGAGAACATAACAAATATAAAATTTTTAGTTTTATTACTTGAAATTTAAAATTATCTAATTTTGAGTAACTCGGTTATTTTTCTAAAATTTATAATTTCAATTCCTTTTTAAAGTCTTTTAAAGTCTTATGCAAGTAATATATTTTGATCGAATTCAAAAATTATTCTAGCTAATGTCTCAGTTTTATTAATCAAGTTAATGATATCCGAAAAAAAAAACTAACCGAGGAAAAAATAAAAAGAGAATAAATATGAATTTGTGAATATAAAAGTATAAAATCTTTAATTTTTATATAAAATTTAAAACTCTTTAATGTTAAGTAATCCAATTATTTTTTCAAAATTTTTAAACTTTAATTTTTTTCTAAAAATTTACTCAAATAATACATTTTGTCATAAAGAATCTCAAATTTTCTAAATAAATCAATTATTCTTCTGAAATTCCTTTTCCCAATACAATACTAATAACTCAAGTGCACTTAACAAGTTGAGGTACCTAGTATATAATTCAAGTCTTCTAGTAGCTCTTGAGTACAAATTATGAACTAGAACTTGACAACTTGGAATGGGTTGTTGAGAATATCAAAGTCTTCAATTCATACTTTGTAGGACCAATAGGTGAGTGGAATCTATTTTGCTTTTAGCCCACATACATAGAATTAATTTTATAATAATGTTATAATACATTCTTATTTTCTTCAATTCAGATAATGTAGGATCACTAGATGACTAGGAATCCATTTTGCTTTTAGACAACATTTATAGAATTCCATTTATAGTAGAAATAATGTAGTACAGTTTAGTGGATCACTCTACTCTCAACACATTATTGGTTGAGAAAATGGCAATATTACTTTCGTGGAAAGTTCTCAACATTTTATAGTGTTAGCATTTTCTTCTATGATTAATATATTTTAGGTAATGAAATGGCTAGTAAATATGTAGAATATATTTTAAAATTATAACAAATAGTTTAAATAATGATATAACATTATTTTTTTATTATGGACAATTTTGTAATAATAGGGTGAAATTCAATATAGAAATAAAGATAAAATTTGCTATATTGAGAGAGATAAGCAATTTAAAATAGTAAGTATATTAATAAATAAATAAGTAAGAGGTAAATTTAGGTGATTGAGTAATAATTTCTTTGGCTAATTTCAGACATAATTATTTTTTTAATATATTATCTATTTGTTTTAAATTTCATTTTTAACTAATTGTATCTAGTTTCCCCCATTAAATGTGTCTCTAATTCTACAAAAATAAAAGATAAAAAAAGTATGGTAAGAAATAAGGTATAATTGATCAAATTGTAAGGTACTAACATAATTGGAATGTTGAACTTTCATTCTATAAAATAAAGATAAAAGAAGCGTTGTAGAAAAAATAAGATATAGTTAATATTAAAATTTTATAGTGATGTTTAAAATAATCTTAATAAAAAAAATAAGATATAGTTAGCAACTTCAATACCATTAATATTTTAGTTGTTATTGCTAATTATTATATTTGAATATTTACAAATGATTCTTCAACAATGGTTGAGAAGGTCGTAACAGTATCTCAAGAAATAGCTTTATATTTTACAAAAGCTGATTCATTTTCGGGTAATTATTGAATAAATTGTGGTTACAACGAAATATACAAATTCTTAGTGTTTTTCTATCCTTATATATCAATCTTTCAATTGTTTGAAAATAATGTACTAAGTCCATGCCCATTAACTTCACTAATTGTCTAAAAAATATTATATTATGTTTCCCTATGAAGAAGTTATTTTGAATGTTGAAAAAACAAAAATATTTATGTAATCTCATTAAATTTCAAAATCGATTAATTTAATTTCTTTTGGTAAACATGAATAAGAAAATACTTAGTTTAAGCCTTCAAAAGAGTCTCCAAAATTGGTCCCTAAGTATTCAACATATATAAAGTACAATATATTGACCTGCACTTAAATTTAAAGTACCTTTAGAGTCTCCATACATAGCTTTTGCAACTTGACCTTTAATATTGGTAATCAAAATCAAAGAAAGGAACCACATGCACTTTCTTTTCAAGTTCATTTCCAAACTCTATATATAAGGCAATGTAACAAAAGATTACCATCATCAAGCTTGCCTTCAATTCCTTATCAAAATGAATAATTTTTCTCTCATGTTACTTGCATTTTGGTCTATATATATCCACTTGTTTTCTACCATTGTCTTAGCATCAACAAATGACACTGATCATTTGGCATTGCTTGAGTTCAAGAAATCCATATCCGGTGATCCATTTGGAATCTTTCTCTCTTGGAATGTTTCTACTCATTTCTGTAACTGGCATGGGATCACATGCAATCTTCAAAGAGTTACAGGGTTGAACATGAATGGATGCAAGTTGAAGGGACCTATATCTCCTCATGTCGGCAATCTCTCTTACATGAGAAACTTCAACCTTGCAAATAATAGCTTTTATGGAAAAATCCCACAAGAATTGGGAAAATTGTCACAACTGCAACAAATCCGTCTCCAAAACAATTCATTGGTAGGAGAAATTCCTACAAATTTGACTGGTTGTAATGATCTCAGAATCCTACTCTTGTATGGGAACAATCTGATTGGTGAGATACCTGCTGAAATTGGTTTACTTTACAAGCTTCAAAGTCTGATGCTTGATAAGAACCAGTTAACTGGAGGATTCCCATCATTCATTGGAAATCTTTCATCTTTAACTGAGCTTTGGGTGAGTAGTAACAACTTAATGGGAAGTATTCCAAGAGAAATATGTCACCTGAAAAGATTGACAATTTTATCATTGAATAGCAATAAACTGAGTGGAACAATCCCTTCCTGTGTGTATAACTTTTCATCTCTTACTGGAGTTTCAGCTGGAGTAAATGACTTTAGTGGCTCTCTTCCACCCAACATGTTTGACACACTCCCCAATCTCCAAGCATTTTCCATTGATGGTAATCAAATCTCAGGTACAATACCACCTTCCATCAGTAATGCATCTGCCCTTTCAGAATTTAGTATTGGTGATAACCATTTCACAGGTCAAGTTCCAAGTTTGGGGAAGCTACAAGATCTTAGATATCTAGCTTTGTACACAAACCATCTAGGAAGTAATTCAACTAATGGTTTGGATTTTGTACATTCATTGACAAACTGTAGTAAGTTGCAAGTTTTATTTATATCCTACAATAACTTTGGTGGTAAATTGCCAAGTTTCTTGGGAAATTTATCCACTGGACTTCAGAGACTATACATAGGAGGTAATCAGTTATCAGGAGAAATCCCTGCAACACTAGGAAATCTTGTTGGCTTATTTTCATTGACAATGGAAAGGAATCGCATTGAGGGGATTATTCCTGAAACTTTTGGGAAGTTTCATAGGATGCAAGAGTTAGAATTAAGTGCAAATAGGTTGTCAGGGGAGATAGGATCTTTCATAGGGAACCTAAGTCAATTGTATTTTTTGGGTAGGGGAATGAATATGTTAGAAGGAAACATTCCTCCAAGTATAGGAAATTGCCAAAATTTACAACATCTTGCTCTCTGGCAAAACAATCTTAGAGGAACCATTCCTGTACAAATTTTTAATCTTTCCTCTCTAACAGAATTGTTGGCTTTGTCAGAAAACACATTTAGTGGGAGCATACCAGTTGAAGTGGGCAACCTAAAAAATCTTGATTTGTTAGATATGTCTGAGAATCATTTGTCTGGTGGAATTCCTGAAACCATGGGGGAATGCATAATGTTGGAGCACCTCTTCTTGCAAGGGAATTCCTTACAAGGAATCATACCATCCTCTTTTGCATCACTTAGAAGTCTTCAAGAGTTAGACCTGTCACGAAACAACTTGTCTGGATCAATTCCAAATGCTTTGCAAAATTTTTCTTTCTTGGAATATCTGAATGTGTCCTATAATATGTTGCATGGCATGGTACCAACTGAAGGTGTTTTTCGAAATGCAAGTGGGCTAGTGGTAACTGGAAATCTTAAGCTTTGTGGAGGTATTTCAGAACTCCATCTACCTCCATGCCCTGTCAAAAAAGGCAATAAAATTGTAAAACACCACAAGTTCAAGTTGATAGCAGGGATAGTGAGTGTGGTGGCTTTTCTTCTCATTCTGTCAATTATTCTACTTATCTATTGGATGAGGAAAAGTAAGAAACCATCTATGAACTCACCAACAATTGACCAACTAGCCAAAGTTTCATACCAAAGTATACACAATGCAACTGGTGGATTCTCAGCTACAAATTTGATAGGCTCTGGAAATTTTAGCTTTGTCTACAAAGGAACTCTTGAGTTAGGTGACAAAGTGGTTGCCATAAAGGTCCTAAACCTTCAAAGAAAAGGAGCTCACAAAACTTTCATCGCTGAATGCAATGCTCTTAGGAATATAAAACATCGAAATTTGGTTCAGACTTTAACATGTTGTTCCAGCACAGACTACAAAGGTCAAGAGTTTAAAGCTCTAATATTTGAGTACATGACAAATGGAAGCTTAGAGCAGTGGCTACATCCCAGGACACCAAGTGCAGAGAATCAGACAACATTAAACATTGATCAAAGGTTAAGTATCATGATTGATGTTGCTTCTGCATTACATTATCTTCATTATGAATGCGAGCAAACCATCATTCATTGTGATTTAAAGCCAAGCAATGTCCTTCTTGATGATGACATGGTTGCTCATGTGAGTGATTTTGGCATAGCAAGACTTATTTCAACCATTAATGGTACTACCACTTCTAAGCAAACTAGTACAATTGGAATAAAGGGCACAGTTGGTTATGCTCCTCCTGGTAAGTTTTAAACTCTGGAATCATTCTTTGCTTGAATTCTCATATCTTTGGATCCAAAGTTATTTGTTCACTAATAACAAACTATTGACACATTTTTCTAAATATTTTAGAGTATGGTGTGGCTTCTGAGGTGTCTACCAATGGGGATATGTACAGTTTTGGGATTCTTATGTTGGAGATGCTTACTGGAAGAAGACCCACTGATGATATCTTTGCAGATGAGCAAAATTTGCATAGCTTTGTGAAAAATTCATTTCCTGATAATCTCTTACAAATTTTGGATCCATCACTTTTACCAAGAGAAGTAGAAGCAACAGTAGAAGAACTGAACAATGTGAATCTTACTCCAAGAGTTGAGAAGTGCTTAGTTTCTCTTTTCAACACTGGACTTGCTTGTTCAGTGGAATCAGCAAAAGAAAGAATGAATATGGTTGATGTCACCAAAGAGCTAAGCAAAATCAGAAAAGCATTTCCTGCTAGTAAGATATAGTTAATATTTCGGTTTCTGTCATTTTGTAATGCATTTCAACGTTCCAAAATTACAAAGAAACCGGTTTTCTGTGTTTCAGGTGAAACTTGAATAACCAAAGTTGAGATAAAATGCCACAGTCATTTCAGAAGCTGACATGCATGGTGCATGTTATACCAGTAGAGTTAATCGCCAGAATTTGGAACTGTTTAATAATTTTATCGTTGTGTACTCGTGAATGCAGATCCTTCATGTAACATTTCTATATTTAATTGATGTAAATGTAATACTTCTCCTAAAAGGGGGATTTATTATTATACTTTATTTTGATTTTCCATAATTTTGAAATTTCAATGCAGGGGTACAAAATGCAGTTTCTGCAAGTTTCATATAGACTTTCAACTTTCTCAATATCTGAGGATTTTCAGATTTCTATGTCCAAGTTTCAACTAAGATCAACTCGTGATTCAATGTTTAAATATTGATTTCAAAGGAAAAAAAAAAAAATGTTGAGCAATTTGATTTCGACAGCACCATAAATTTGCAGGTATTAGAGTTGAGTTACTAAAAAATTATAACACAAATCAAGAGTAGTGTACGGGTATGGTCAGAGAACACCTCGGATATCGAAATGTACCTATAATTTTCCCTAATTAAGACTTAATCACATTGATTATTTGCCAGTAAAAAAGTTTAGGCATGAGGTCATTACATCTTCAATTCCTAGTCCAAATTAAAGTTCACTATTAATAACATAAATGAGTAACAATTCTAAAGTATGAACGGTTCATTATTATACATTTATTATATTACTAAAGCGTGGAGGTGTTTTTACACGCACCCCATGCATCTTGTTTATTGTTCAATGTTCATGAAACTGAGAATAACACAACTCGATTTGAGACAAAGATAGAAGACGACGATCCAACAATAGAGAAGGTATCACAAATTCTTGTAGAGGTCAACTTGACCTTTGTTAGTGTCACTAGTATTCGAGAGTTCCAATATTCTGCAATATAAAATGTAGAATAAAAAGAAGATAATTTGGGAATCAATCTAGTCTCTATTTCTTTTCTTATTTTCTTTCCTTGCTTTCTATGTTCGCAGATATTTTATAGAGGGAAAAGAATTCTCAAAATCTTCTAATTGCAATTTAACAATAGCAAATATTAAATATTTTAATGGACCTTCAATAAGCATTTAATATCCATTAAACAGTTGTAACACCATATTATTCATCATTCTCTTGTTATTCCTTTTAATTACTTCAATTTTTTTAGAACCTTCCTCTCTACTTCTTTAATTGGTTCTCTAAGTTTTATGGTTGATGACACATAATTGCATCTTTTATAAATATTATTCAAACTCCCCATTCTTTAAGGATTGAACTTGAATACGAAAAACTTGAGTTTCAAGGACTTTACAATGGAGAAATTGGATGTATTGAGTGTTAATTCCTCATTTTCACATTTCATACTTTCAACAACACTAAATTATGTTGCATCACATAATTCTTGCATCACATAGCTCACTTAATACATTAAAATTGAGACAATTTGTTTGCATGTATATCTTACATGGATTCTCCCTTCAAAGGTGCATGCAAAAGATAACATACTTGATGTTGCGCAATCCCACATCTTCCTTCAATTATCTTCAATCTTCTCTTCTTTTTTTATCCACCTATGAATTCAAGCATAAATCATCAAAGCAGTGTTTTAAAAGGAAAAGTCAATAATATGCCCATTATAATGTTAAGATTTGCAACATTCTTCACTTTCAAGAGTAAAATGTTAATATCAAATATACATTGAATTCAATGATTATAAAGAGAACAATTGATTTTGAATGTCAACATCAGAAAAAATAGAAAATAAAAAGAGTGTGAGTTTTGCCCTTTTTTTGGCCTTTGAGTTCTCTTCAATTTTGACATAACTCACTGTTTGGGCTCGTAGTAGTGCATCCATATTGGTTGGACGGTCGACGTACAAAGACTCTAAACTAGACGCAAGTTGATCATGAGAGAATGCATGAACCCTACTGGATGTAAATTGGGAATGTTCAAAGATGTTTTGGAGAATGAGCCATGTACTGTCGTAGAGGTTCAACATCGCTCTGCGTTACATGTTGGAGTGACGTCGAGAACGTGACCATTGACTCACTGTAAGCAAACCAAGTTGTAAATCTGGCACAAAGGGGGTTTAAAGGAATCAATCGAGAGTTGTTCTGAGGTAAAGATTAGTACCATTCCAGAGTTGTTCCCTTGAGTATACTAGGAAACAGTCAACAATATACTCTTAGGTCCTCAGAAAAAAGGTTGGCCTGGGTAAGGTATGCCTTCACATGAGCTTCTAGATTTGAGGTGTCATTATATGTTTTAACATCCAACCACTTCTACTTGTAGGGGAGTTGAGCTTGCATGACATTAAACGTAAAAGGATGAAAGTCAGTCAATCGAGTTCTGAGGTAAAGACTAGTATCACCTCTGCATTCAACAAAGGTATCTACATGATTTTAAAGGACATTTGTTGGTCACATTCTCGTGACTCTCGATGTATGTTTGGTCATCTGTGACAGTCCTATGATTGTGTTAAGTTAAGAATCTTACGAACTTTCTATACTGGTCAAGGAAGATCGGCAAGCTTCTCTCAAATAGTAGGACAAGATTTAGCAACTTGCTCAGTAAGTCGGGCTTGCGAGTTCTGCTGATGTATACTCTACTGGGACCACTGTGAGTTCTGCCGATGCAAACTTTGTTGGGACCATATGTTGTCCAATCTTGATGTAACATAGCAATCTACCCTTGAAAAACATGCATCTCATCATGGTGAGCATTTCAATGGACATGCATCTCGACGCGGTGAGCATCTCGATGGACCTACATTGCGATGTTGTCTGCTTAGAAGCTCTATATCTTTGTCAAACTTGTTATGTATATACTAGTAATGACATTTTGGACATCAACCTCATAACTTTGGAGAATAGTCTACATATAGGTCTTAAGGGCATCAAGAGAAGAGGTTTCATCTCATGATATGATGATGTTGATACGACTGTCTGACTTTTGGTAAGTACCATATTGGAAATAACTTTACCCAAACACCACGACGGACACCAACTATTCTTTACCAAAACTGAACTAGAATTGCTCGAGATGAATTAAGTTAACTTTAAGGTATTCAAGCTTTGACCTTGTTGTGTTTTTCCCAATAGAGTTTGTCAAGCTTTATTGATGAAGTACTGAGTGGATATTCACCTAAAAAACTCTCCTATGTTCAAATTATTAAGAATTTTAAAAAATATATAATAACTATTTAATAAATAGAAATGAGATTGAATAAATATTTTCTAAAAGATAAGTTATATTTATAAATTTTTAAAACTGTATTAATATCTAAATCTAAGTTGTTATTACAAACTTTTTCAACTTTATAACAAAAGTTAGTTTCAAAATTAGTCAACTTATACTCTATCATCTAAAATAAATAATTTATTTCAATTATTATATCTTAACAAATATATATCTTTTATATATATATATATATATATATATATATATATATATATATATATATATATATATATGTTGAAGATCCTACATCGACTACAGATGAGGCCTTTTAATAATTTATAAAGGTACAAATTTCACTTTACAAGCCAGTTTGTAAAATTTAGTTAAGCTTAAAATCTAGTTTTTATATAGTATCAGAGTCTATCCTAACAAGGTTGTTGGACTTATCAAGCCACCTACTATCAAGTCGTTATTTGACCATCCTTATATATAAATTTCATGCTTGAGTTGAGTAGTCTGGACCGATTTGTAAGGTTGAGTTAGATTTAAAATTTATTCCTTAATATATATATATATATATATATATATATATATATATATATATATATATATATATATATATTTAAAAAATATATATATATATATATATATATATATATATATATATATATATATATTAATGTGTTAAATCAAAATATATATAATAATAACGAAATTCAATTATTTTCTACTTTCGTCTCTTTTTGTTTTTTTTCTTTCAAAATATCAAATTAAATGAATTTTGTATATTTTCATTATCTTCTGCACCACCAGAGCTACCATAAAAGCTACCATAAATGTTATCTTCTTGGAAGAAGAAACATCATATAAATTATCACGAATTAAAAAAGTATATCCTTTTTCTGTCTTCTTTAACCAAACTTACTATAAGAATTATTTCTTACCAGAACAAACAACATTATCATAAATGATCACGTGCATTGGAAAGATAATGTAAGCAGAATAACAATTATATATTTCTACTGTGATCCCAATAATTATGATTTACTGAATGTGTTATGCGATCTGTTTTCTTTATTATTTTATGCATTTTTTTATGTATATAAAGCATGTATTAACGTTATGAATAATTTATTTCGAAAAAAAGTATGATTTTTTTTATTATCATGGAATATCTTCTCGAAACGCAAAGATCAATCATATATGAGATTCTGAACTATATAGCTAGATATCATCACACAAAGCTAAGTAAGAAAAAAAGATATTAGTCACCCAAATTAGAAAAAAAAGATATTAGTCACCCAAATTAGAAAAAAAAAATATATAATCTTAATAAAAGTGAAATTTGAGAATAAACAATAAAGAAAAAATAGTTTATACACATTTTAAAGTCTGAAAATACATTTGATAAACCACTTTTTAATTAATGAAAAATGAAGACTTAAAAATGTTTTATTTGAAAATGTGAAAATGTGTTAATTTTAGTTTCTAAGTCCGCTAAGCAAGTATTGTTAAAATGAATCATCGTATATGTTTCTCTCACAATTTTATTTAAAAAATATAATAAATTAAAACAGAAATGTTGTATGTAAATAATTATTAATAATATAAAACAATTTAGATTTTATTTGGTTGAGTGAGTGAATTTGGAAAAAAATATATTTAGGATAAAAATATATAGAAAATTGAGTTATTTAGATTAAAAGAAAAATAATAAGATTTAAGAAGAAAGTTGGTGAGTGATGTAAAATAATAAATACTTTTATATTAATATATTTTAAATTAATTTGTAAAATATTTTTAAAAGTAATTTAAAATAAAAAATATTTTTTGAAAAATACAAATAAAATAAATTTAATATTTTAATTTTATTTTATTTATTTTATTATAAAAAATATTTAAATGATAATCGATTTAACTATATAATCAATTATCTTTTATCTTGTATATTACTTTTTCTTAAATCGTCTCTTATTTCTGAAAAGAATTTCAATCCTCACATTTTATTTTATGTGATTTTATATATATTTTTTTTAATTTTTAATTTCACAATTTTTCCTCCCTTTCCATCCGGCCAATCTTACAACCGCTAGATAGAAATAGTTCTACCACCATAATTTTAAAATGAGATATTGAGATTAGCTTCATTTAATGGGTTATTTTGATCAAATTTAAAGAAAACAAAAAAATATAATTTTAAATTAGAAAAAATAATTTTAAAATTTAAGTCACATTAACAAAAAATTACTTTAACTTTTAGATTGAGTTTTGAGAAAATATTGTAGTAATTAAAAAAAATCAAATAAGTCTAATAAATGTAGAAGGAAATGAGTCAAACAAAATTTTTAAAAACAAAAATATATTGTTTTAAAAGTACAAAGATCAGTCTTTCATTTACTATTAAAAAGTAATACAAATAACAAATATGAAAAAGAACGATTGTTAAACTGCGTACTCCGTGCAAGTGTCAGGGAACGAGTGGCTAGAAAAACGCCCTCAAGGCAAAGACATGCACAAACAATAATAGATAGAATGACACTCATATGTTGGTTGTTAATTGTCGGTTTCGTAATAAAAAATTAATTTATTATTTTATCATTTGCAAATTTAAAACAATAATTTTATATTATTATACTCTTAATTAAATTAATATGAAGAAAAAAATTAATAACAATAACAAAGAAAAAATATGATAATATATAAATATGAAATTAAGAAATCTGAAAGAAATATAATATATAATTTATCAAAAATTATATTAAAAAGAAAAAATTAAATATTTTCATTAATTAACGTGGAAAAAAATATTATAAATGAATAGAAGTAGATAAGATTGAGAAAACTAAATTAAGGTTCTTAACTCTAGTTCCTTAAAATATAATTATATTTTTAGTTTAATTAGAATATTTTTAGGCTTACGCCTTTTAAAAAATAGTTTTTTAAAATTTTAAATTGATACTTTTCGTATGTAAAAATTAAATTTAAGTGATTAGGAAACAATTTAAATCCTAAATATTAAATTGTAAATTATAAATTTAAGAAAAAATAATAATTTTAATCTATTAGGTTTAATGTTGAAAGACTAAGGTGTTGGAAAAACTAGTTAATAAGATGGTTAGTAGTTGATAAATTAGTTTCTACTTGATAAGTTAAGGGATACATGATAAATTCTTATTATAAGTTCTAAATCAATAAATTATCTTATTTAGTTAATGAATGTAAAATAATATAATTATATAAGTTTTATTTTATAAATGAAATTTGTGTTTCTAAAAGAATATTATATAATTATAATTTTATTTTTATAATAGTTAAATTCTTATTAATTTTTTTTAAATTTTTATTAATTTTACTAAGAGTATCCTTTTGAATTAATATTCTCTCTTTATAAGTTCAAGTAAGTAGATTCTAAAGGTTATACCTATGTGACTATCATTCTAAACGAGTTTTTAGAATGTTTCTATCGACTTGTTCTTTCATATTTTATCTTTGCCAACACAACAACTTACAACTCATAGCAATAAAGTCATGACTAACAAGCTACTTTAGACATTATTAGTGTCATGCTAGAACAAACATTACATACACGTGACCAAGTTATTAGAGAAGAACTAAGTAGAGAGTCATGAATGCACTCAAATATGTTTAGTCCTAGAGTGAAAAATAGGATTCTTAGATAGACTAATTGTCATACTATTATCACAAATTACTAGGATGTGAGTCTTGTGGACTTTTTAATCCTCAAGTTGATTCTTGATCCATAGTAGTCGATAGCGACACTGTGCAACTAAAACATATTCAGCTTTTGTTGTGGTCAAGACAATTATTCCTTATTTCTTACTAGTACAAGACATTAAGTTACCTCCTAAGAATAACATCTTCCACTTGTACTCTTTTGTTCCACTTTGTCTCCCACATAATTAACATCACAGTAACCTTGAAAAACTAAACTTTTTCCTTAAGATATATGGATATTCTTTTGACGA
>Ga0209700_101198_pt1:0-15000 | contig 52990 bp, 29 predicted proteins | sample SiratroredBW_FD_187528 | JGI IMG/M metagenome (GOLD analysis project Ga0209700, IMG submission 187528) | Root nodule microbial communities of legume samples collected from California, USA - Siratro red BW (SPAdes) (version 2) | ecosystem: Host-associated > Plants > Roots > Nodule | place...
TAAGGTCAAAAACGACGTAGTGAAGGACTCACCACGTCGTTTTTTACCATAACCGACGTGGTGTTTAATAATATTATTATTATAGGGAGTTGCACCACGTCGGTTTTGTCCCAAAAACGACGTGGTGCAACTCCTTAAAATAATAATATTATTAAACACCACGTCGGTTTTGTTTTTCTTAACCGACGTAGTGAGTTCAATCACTACGTCGGATATTAAACCGACATATGATTCAACGTCTCCTGGATCAACTTCGGATCGAAAACCGACGAAAAAAGCCTCTTAAAACCGATGATGATGGCTATTTTTCTACTAGTGTAAAAAAAATTCAATTCTAGATAAAGTATACTTTCATCTAATAGTTTATTCAAGTAGTTCAGTAGAGTATTATAGGATTGTTCATATATCATTACAGTGTGTAATAAATTCTAGATAAAGTAATTTATTATTATTATTAGTATATTCAAGTAGTTCAGTAGAGTATTATAGGATTGTTCATATATCATTACAGTGTGTAATAAATTCTAGATAAAGTAATTTATTATTATTATTAGTAGTAGTCTTTGCACAAATACTAGAGGAAACCAATAGAGGAAACCAATTGAGAGGATGGCTTGTATGGATTTGAGAAGGAAGGTAAAATGAAATCCTTCTAGATCATCGAGCACAGGTGGAACTATTAAAAATTAGGTGATGCCAGATTGCGTCACCCAATTAAAATTCATAATTCTTTGTTGTCAACTTTACAACAAACTTTCTTGGTGAATTGAACTTTATTTAAAATATAATTAAAACAAATATCAATTTTTGACCAAATGACTTTTAATCAAAATTAAACATAATTAAGCGAATTAAAATATTTCGAAAGTGCATCTTTATTTCTTTCTAAATAAATTCAAAAGTCACACTCATATAACTAAATTATTAAATCAACATGACTTAATTAAACATGATTGAACATTTTCAATTTGATTAAAAGAAAAATGCCGCGACGTCACTTATTAGCAAACTAGCAAACTTTGGAAGGAAACTAGCATGAGTAACTGAACAATTTTCAAATTGAACGTTTTCAAGTGGTGGTTTTCTCAGAGTGAACTTCGTTCAGAAGCTTCAGCATCGAATCCAACTCCCTCTGCGAGCTTCCACCTTTCCCAACCGCCCGCAGCGCCGCTTCCCTCAATTCTTCAGCCCTCACCCTCTCCTTCGTTCTCCCCAAAGCCTTCTTAATTATCTTCGCCAACTCACTAGCCTCTGGAAGCTTCTCACCTTCAGCACCACGAATCCCCATGCCCAACTCATCCACCACGAGCCTCGCGTTGATGTACTGATCCGCAAACTTCGCCCACGTCACCTTCGTCACCCCTGAAACCAACGCTTCCAACATCGAGTTCCATCCACAGTGACCTAAAAACACCCCCACCGCGCGGTGATTCAGTATAACCAACTGCGGTGCCCACCCCTCTATCAGAAATCCCCTCTCCCTCACTCCCACCCGATCCATGAACCCAGACGGCAGCTTAGCCGCCTCCTGTCCCGCGTCTGAATACCCAATCGACAAAATAAAGTTGACCCCACTGAGTTCCAAAGCGCGCGTCAACACCTCCATCTGCGAACTCGAGAGAACCGTAAGGCTCCCGAAACACACATAGACAACCGAACACTCCTCGCGCGAGTCCAGCCATTCAACGATGTCGTTTCGCGAAACGGCGCTGTTCCCCCCGCGCTCTTCCGGTTTGGGCAAGCCGTTTTCAATCGGTAAAACTGGGCCCACCGCCCAGACTCTTTGGTGTCCGAGTTCTTTCTTCAAATTGTCAATGTAAACTTGTTCGAACTCGTTGAAAGTGTTGATAACGAGGCCCCAGGAGTCAATGTTGAAGAGCATGTTCTCTCGGTGGAACTCCCATTCGGGTCCTCCTCTTTCGTTCGCGGTGAATACCTGCGGGATCTGCGACCAAGGATAAACCGGGGAGTAGGGAAGATTGGGGAACGAAACGGCGGAATTTGGGTCTTCGGGGTTGACATTTTCCGGGACGTCGCGCCATATGGATTGGTAGATGGAATACGCGGAGGCGCCGGAGGCAGAGAAAACGATGCGCGGCACGTGGAGGTCACGAGCGAGGAGGAGGGTCCAACCGAGAAAGTAATTGGAGATAATGGCTAAAGGGGGAGTGGTCTGGGCCTGGGCCCAGTCTACGATTAATTGGCGGTGGTGGTTGCGCATGAAGTTGATCAAGTCGCCGAGAGTCTGTTTGGGGTTTGAAAAGTGAGGTTCGGGAAGGAGTAGGGTTTGGAGAAGTGGAGAAAAATTGGTTGGGACCAAGGGATGTTTTTGTGGGGTGATGAGAACGGTGACTTGAACGCCGCGAGAGACAAGGGCCTTGGCGAACTCCAAGATGGGGAGCAGGTGTCCGGAAGAAGGGAAGGGGTATACCAGAACGTGACCTCTTGCAGTAGACATTTTTTAACTTTGGTGTGTTGTGTGAGTGAGAGTGACGATGGTTGGTTGAAATAGAATGAACAAAATAGATAAATGCACACCGTGGTAGGTGGAAAAGTAATGACAAAGGACTAGCTTGTAGGGAAACAGTGCAGACATTTTGCGGTCACGCAAGAAGCACGATGCACGACTCAGGAAGAGGACATGCAAAAAATAATTATTGTACGGGAAGAAGACACATCAACACCTAACAAATTTTAAACTTTTATAAAATAATTTAACAAATTTTAAATTTTTTCAAAAAAAAAAAAAAGAGTAAAATAAGAATTGTAAAGTGATTTCAACGTGTCGTTTTTCCTATAAATATAATTTTTTTTCATAATAATAATAATAATATTCTTAAAAATAAGTTGTCACATCATTATTATAGTTATTAAAAAATTATTTTCTTAAAAATAAATATTAATGGATTTTTAAAGTATTATAATAGAATATCACCAGATGGAACCACTGTATTGTCACGGTATTCTCGCATTGCTTATTTATTTTAAAAAATTAATAATAAATTGAATAAAAATTTAAGAAACAATTTTAAAAATTGAATATAAACATTAAGACATGATTAATTTTTTTGAAATAAATAAAAGAAATCCACTAAACACACTCTACATTTATTTAGGAGAATGAACTCTTGAAGCTTTACTGTGTTTTGTAACTTGTAACTAAATTATAATTTGTAGTTTATTTTACTCTTTCTTGTTAATTTTATATTTTATTAAATTTTTTATTATCTTTAATCATTTTTAATTAAGTATTTTTAGTTAAATAATTCTAATTTATAAAACGAAATAACTATTATGTTATTTTTATTTATTAATTTTTAAATTTTTAGATAAATTACATTAAAAAAGTTAATATTATAGATTGAGGTAATTAAAGTTTTATTACTTAATATAAATTAGTTCAGATAAAATAACTTACTGAAATAGAAAAGAGTACAAAACTTAAAACAATAAATAGAAACATTAATACTTTTAATAAAAAAATTAATTATTTTTAAATAAATCTACAAATTATAATTATAAATAATATATTGTCTAAAAGAAAAACTTTGTTTATAATAAAATTTATATAGTGATATACTTTTATGTTCATTTATCAAATAAATTATCAGTTAAGTTTACTGAATACTCTTAAACTAATAAATTAATTTATCAACCTAAAACATAAATTAAAATTTCATCGCTTAGGAAGTAACTTATCGAGAAGTAACTAATTTATTAATCATCACTTAACTTATCACGATAGTTTTTACCCGATAAATTCATGAAAAATCATGCTTTCGACCCATTTCTAAGTTGATTTTTCTCTCTTTTCTCTACTAAAAATCGTATCCAACAAAGAGTTTTTTATTTTTCTATCATAGATTTAGAGGGCACTAGTAAAAAAAACACATTCTACGACAGGATATTATCGCGGTTAGAAAAGAACCGCAATTAAAAACAATGCAGTGACATTTTTTAAATTAAGTACAACGATACTACCGCGGTTGTCCATAACAACCGCAATCGTATTAACATTGCAGGAGATACCACCGTGGTTGGTACGAGAACCGCGATAATAAGAAACACAAATATTTAAAATTGAAATACTGTAGGGAGATACCATCACGGTTGTTTCCAGAACTGCGATGGTATGTAGGATACAAGCGCAGTTCCCACAAACAACCGCGCTTGTATCCCCTGTTTTAGGGTTTGGCGATTGTTGAGGTCATGCAACTCTGCCACAAACACATGGTTTGGCGATTATAAGCAGTAGTGTTCGACAATTGGCAAGACAAGCACGTCTTCCATTCTAACCACCCATGCACTTTAACAATAACAACACTCCGCTCTCTATCCCACGCCGCCACTACGCAACCACCATGTTCTGCTGCAATGCTTTCTCCCCTTCTCCCTTTCGATTCTCCACCGGTTTGTGTCTTTCTTCTTCCATTTTCCTCAATTTTCCAGTACAACAGCTCTTGATTTCTGATTGAACAGGGCAACGTAGAAGCATGTTCATCCAAATGCAACCCACGCCAATCCCTCCTCTCTCATGTTTTATCCCGGCAAACTTGTCAAGGACGCTGGGAGCACCGACTTCCCCAACCTTCGTTCCGCCATGAATTCCCCCCTCACTAAATTGCTCTTTGCATTCGACGGTATCTTTCTTCCTTTTCTTCCTTCATTTTTTCGTTTTCCTATTTACTTTGGGATTCTATCTGCTTCGTCCCTCTTAGCTTGTAGATGTTACTCGCGTTTTCTTTGGATCCGATTTCGTTATCGTTACGAAATTGGATGAAGCTGCTTGGGAGTTCCTAAAACCTGAAGTCTTTGCCTCTATTATGGATTTCTAATCTTCCGGTCAGCCTCTCTTTTTAGATTCTCAAGTTGCCGTTGCCATGGACACAGCTCTGCCACCACGACCTAAAATCGGAAAATTTCTTATTTACAAACAAGAAAGAGAATTCACCACTCCAGGCCATTGACTTTGGGCTTTCCATATACCATCGTGGTTGTTTGTTAAGAACCGCGATATTATGTTATTATGCTTTCTATCATGGTTATACAACCACGGTGGTAGCTTTAGTACTTTTTGATGCGGTTAGATCTACCGCGGTTCCAAAGCCGCGGTTATAAGTCTTGTATAACCGCGATTAAATATATTTTTTTTACTAGTGGGGGTGCTTTTGATATAAAAGATGAGTAAGAATAAAAAAGACCTGAACACAAAGATGCATGGCCAAGAAACCACAGGCTCGTATCAAATGTTGATAATGTATGATCAACTTATGAAATAAAAATTAATTGATTAGCCTAGATATTCTCAATAATTGATATGGAAATATCCATTTTGATGCCTATTGATCGAATAACAAAATATTTTTTGTACAAATTACTTGAATACAGTTTCTTCATAAAGAGAAGGAGTCTTATAAATAACTACAATAAGAGGAAGATACTTTTATATGGGTTGACAAAAAGTCAATACTTTGAACCAGAATAATTTGGCGCCCACCGTAGTGTAGGTAAACTATTCCTATTCCACGAAGCAATAAACGAAGAACTAATAAGAGAATCATAAGGAATCACAGACAACGTCCTCAAGTGGAAGAAGACGGCGACACCCTTACATTACAACAAATATTACTTATTGTTCAAGAACTTCAACGAAGCAAGACAACAGGCGGATGAGGCTTATGCAGAACAAGAGCGTCTCAGAGAGGAGGATGAAGAATCACACCACTTGATGGAGGAAGCGCTTTGTAAGATCCTAAAAAATAGCTCTAGAATAAAAATGTATTAGAACCTAAAATTTAGATTTAGATATAAATAAGATGTCACCTGAATATTTTATTTTTAAAAAAAAAAGTTCATAAAAATAGGAAAATCAGTTATATAGTTTTCACTTTTATATATAAAAAAAAAAACAACTCTCTCTTCAAGAAGTGGTTCTTCCCCTTTTATCTACCTTCTCTCTAACATTCCGCCTTCCTTCCTTATCAGGCTAACGATTAAAGATCACCCCTAGATTCCTGACATCGAGTAGAGTAAGAGTGTTTGATCAGATTCTTGAACAGAGTGAATTCATTTTCTGCTCATCTTCCTCAGAGTCAGTTTTAGGTCAATTCCATTCTTTGTAGGGGTATTTTGCTTGTGTCCTCTAAGACATCAGACTGAGTCCCTGTTGGTCTTTTGTCATAGTAGTGTAGTATGATAATTGGTCAGAAGCTCTTGATGCAGGTTAGGTTGTCCGTGATTTTAGGTTTTTGGAACTTCTTTTAAGGTCTCTACTCTATACAGGTAAGGAAAGCTAATTGTATGTTTTCATAAATGTTAGCTTACTTTGAAATAGTGAATGTTATGCATGATGTGTGAGATATATTTGTGATACCCACATCTGGAGTCGAAAACTTCATATGGAAAAACATTGTGTGTCGTTTTGTAGTCTCGAGAACACTAATATCTGACAATGGAACACAATTTAACAATCAAGTCAGGAACATGTGCTAGAATTGGAAATCAACTAGGTGTTTTCATTTTTCGAACACATGCAAACCAACAACCAAGTTGAGGCAGCCAATCAAGTTATCTTGCGAGGGATAAAGAAAAGACTACATTCAGCTAAGGGTAGTTGGTCGGACGAGGTGCCTAAAGTGTTATGGTCTTATCACACAACACCCAATCCACAACTAGAGAAACACCATTCAACTTGGTGTATGGAATCGATGCCTTAATCCCAATAGAAATTGTTGAACCAACACCTCACACATACAATTTCTCTCATGAAGATTCCAAGAAGGGCTAGAGGGCTAACCTGGATTTGTTAGAAGAAGTAAATGAGTGTGGCCAAATACAAGCTTAAGCCTTAAAGAGGCGAAAATGAAGTACAAGAGCAAGGTGATTACCCGATAATTCAAGTTAGCAGATCTGGTTATGAGGAGGAGTCAACTCACTTGGATGAACAATAACCTTGCTCTGAAATGGAGTGGACCTTATAGAGTACGTGAAGTTCTCAGGAATGGAGCATATTTGTTGGAGACAATTGACAGAGGAATAATCCCTTGAACATGGAATACTGACAAATTGAAATTTTATTTTAGTTGATATTCAAACATTGTTATTGGAACTTGAACATTTTGTCACATTGAGCTACACTCATTTCCTTTGAGTTTTTTGACAATTTTTCTCAAGGACCTTTAATGAGGTCGTACACCTTAATAAATATATGAGTTTTCAATAATTCATGAAGATCTGACTACATAAAGATCCCAACTTCATCCTGGAGCCTCCAGATTTTAACTGGAATCCGACATCAGTCAAAGGTCGATTACATAAAGACTCCAGCTTTTTCATGGAGCCTCCAAATTTTAACTAGAGTCCGACATAGGCTAATAGCCTACTACACAAAAGACTTTAGCCTCACCCTGGAGCCTCTATATTTTAACTGGAGTCTAACATTGACCAAGGGCTGACTACGTAAAAGACTCCAGCCTCTTCTTGGAGCCTCCAGATTTTAACTCGAGTTCGACATTGGCTGAGAACCGACTACCAAACAAGATTTCACCTAATGATTAGGCTTCGGCTAAAGGACGTAGACTTGCACGAGTGAATACTGAAACAATAAAGTCAACATACTAGGTTTTGCAAAAATTTTTAACTTTTATAGAATATATATTGTCAGGGAAATTCAAAATTTTCTATGCTACAGTAGACTTTTTGAGACAACAATTATGTGTGCACTGAGTAGTGATAGCAATGATGAAAACATAACATTTAAAGTTCATACAAATGGATGGGTAGGATAAAAGCTTAACATATTCTATTCATTTAGTTAAGTTCAAGCTCGATTAAAAGTTCAAATTTACAAAAGAGATGAAATCATGTGCTAAATCTTAAATTCTATTAACTAAGGTTCCATTCACCACTATCTTGAAGGGATCTAAGGCCGAAATGTCTAGATCTGGAAAAAGGATGCAAAGTTATACGTTTGCACCATCAAAACCTAGCCCATACACCCCAACCATTTCATCTTTAAAAGTGTTTTTCCTCTCTTGCCATCCTTTTCCTTTTTCAACCATTTCTCTTTGAAGAGCTTCACCTTTTTGTTTCCATGATTCTTCCTTAGTGGTGCAATCCTTGGTGAGTTTCTCCTTGTGCTGCCTCTCATCTTCAAGCTCACCCAAAAGGCGAGTAATATCCTTTTCTAGCTTGGCAACCTGTTGGTTTAATGCCTTGTTGCGGGTACGAACCTGAAAAATCTCGGTTGTCTCAGTTTTCAGCTAAGCAACTTGCTTGAAAAGTTTTTCAACCTCGCCAAAGCTCGCTTTGACTTGGCTAAATTCACCTTGGAGCTCTTGTCATTGTTTAGTTTTTCTTTCCTCCATCCACAAATTTTCCTTAGCTTTCTTCCCCGAAACTCATACCAGATCTACCAACTTGTAGATTAACCCCTACATCTCGACGTCTAGGTAAGGGATATTCTTTTTATCCAGGGATCGAGCATCCACTTCGAACAAGTTAAAGGTTTTATTGTAGATGCCAAATTTGAAGTCAAGGCTCTAAAAACTATCTTGTGTTCGACCACAAGGGTCAAGTTTTCTCCCTCTTGAACTTCTGGGGATGGACACCTTCCATCCAATCTTGAGCCTGCGAATAAAGGATGAATAGGCTCTTTAGTCACCTTTATGCCTTTTTTCCTTATGAGAGGTTGCTCAGGCATGGTGGTTTCCATTTCTCCTGTAGGACGCTTGCATTTGTCCAACTTCTCAACCACTTGAATTTCTACAACTTTTTCCACCTCTTTTCCTTTCCGAGCTTGAATCTTTGAAGAATCGCCTTGCCAAATCTTGATCATGGATCACCATTTTATCTACATAATCAACGTATATGTCATATCTCAAAATATGAGTCAACACAGGAAGTAAAGGAAGGAGAAATATACCAATATAATCTTTTAATTTCAATGCGTAGAACTCAAGCTTTAACAAGATACTAGTGTAAAAAATGGCTCCCAACATTTCTCATTATATACAATTATTATGTTTGGTTTCATCAAGTTCCTTCGAAGACCGAGCACTCTGACTTTAAGGGTTGGATGACCAATATAGAGGAAACCCCTATAAGAGTGAAGGTTCTCTGGTAGAGGAACAAATTTTAATAAAATATGTTTTGATGTTTTCATAGGAGGATTCAAAAAAGGTGAGAAGCCCCCTCACACTCACTCCATTGAGAGAAACCGACAACTAGTGGGAATACTTTCTACTTTCAAAAAAGTAAAATAACATGTTGTACTTGGAATCATACCAAAATGGGTGCACAAAATCGACAAAGCCCTAATGAATGCCCAACTATTCGGGTGAAGTTGGATAGGGACAACATTCAAAATAATAAAGACATGTTTTTCAAAATGTATCTAAATGAAATCTAAGTCCTATCTTTAAAAGCAAAATGACATAGAAAAAGGAAAAATGGCCCTCTAAATACCTTGTGTTACCCCTAAACACTGGTTCTCTTGATTCATAGGGAACAAGTACAATATTTTTTTGTCAATTTTACTAAAGGCCTACATTTCGCATAAATTTCTCAAGTCTTTAGAAGAAGTAATACTCGATGTTGCTTTTAACAACCCGACTTTAGCCCAAATAGTTAACAATCACAAAAAATCAACCCTAGGAAAAGAGTGGTAAATTTCTATGAAACAAGGTTTAAGGATAAAGAGGAAAGACAAAGCGTACCTAGATTTGAAGAAACACAAAGATAATAAATTGAATCCTACAAAAAATAGTTGAACTGAGGATGCAAGGCGAAGAGAGAAGAAGACGAAGTGCTAGAGTTTTGGGCAAGCATATGAAAGGGTAAAGAAAAGGGTGGTTAAAAGAAAACCAATAGGTTTTGGCCATGTGGAAAGTTTTGAATCAGGGTTAACAATTGAAATGAAATTACTCATTATTACAAGGTTCTAGAAGTTTCAATGAATATACCGAGGAGACTTTAAAGCCTTTTCACTTATTCGGCTTAAGGATGGGGGACTTGCGACCGATTCTAGGCCTAAAGGCGATGTTTTTAGTATAAAGGAGGAGTGATAATAGTAAAGAATTGAACACCAAGACGCATGGGCTGGGAGACCATGAGCCCATATCAAATGCTGGTAATCTATGATCAACTTATCAAATAAAAACTAATTAATTGACCTAAAGATTCTCGGTAACTGATATGGAAATATTCTTTTGATGCTTATTGATCGAATAACAAATATTTTGATATGAGTGACAGAGTTAAATTATATGATATTTTTTAGCTTATTTTCATAACGAAATCAATTCTTTCTAAGCTGGAAACCTTCTAAATCTCATGTTTTTATATATAATTTGTTCTTTTATGGATAAGTTGTTGCTTGAGTTTTTGATCAAATATTAGTCTATATCCCATTAATTTTATCAAATAAATAAACAGGAAGCATTTGGGTTAAGAAGAGCAAGATTGGAATCCCTGAGGTGCACATAATGATAAAATGGGAATGTTGATGTTGATAACTGGGTCGGGCACCAAGGTGGGCACACATTTCATGGGCCAGGCTCAAGATGTTAAAAATGGGTAAAAAGCAATGAAATTGCATCAGAATCCAATTACGCCCAACACCACTTTGCTACGCCTGGCGTGCACGCCAAAGAATAGGTTATATTTAAGAAACCTTTCACATTAGGGTTTGAATCTTCAGCCAGAGATTATAAAAAGTCAGACTTGGAGGCAACTTAGGGTTTTTTGGGTTTAATTCACCCTCTTCCATTATGTTTATTGGTTGTTTCATGTTCTCATGACTATGAGGAGCTAAACCCATTATTCTTGGAGTTATATGTAATCATATGGAACTCTCATGTAATTGTATTTGGCTTTATTTTATGTCGAATCATAAATTATTTTTCTTCAATACATCAGTATATGAATTCTATGCTTATACTTGTTTTGCGAATTCATAATTCAATAAGAGTATTGGAAAATATATTTTGAATCTAGAACTTAATTTACCAAACGAAAGTTCATGTCTAGGAATAAAGCATGATTCCTTCGTTGTCATAATATTCTTCTTTGAAGGCAAGATTCACCTTGTCGCGACCTCATCGACGACGAACGACGATAAAAAAAGAAATTATTTAATTGTGTAATATGGAGAAAGTAAAGAAAAATAATAAAAAAAAATGGAGTCGCCACCGTAATTTTAAGGAAAACTATGGAAAACCAAAAAGAAAAGGGTCTGCGAGTTCAGAGAAAAGGGTAAGGGAGTCGGTTAAGAGTGGGGAAGGTATTAGCACCCCACATCCCCTATCCGAAGACAGTATCTTAAATCGAAATGTGAATTAAAAATAAGAGATTTTCTATATGCTTTAATTTCCTTAGCAAAGAAGCGCAGACAAAAATGGGGATTTAAATTAAGGGAGACCCGATGAGGTTTGACCTCGCTCCTACGACGTATTTATGTTATAAAATAGAAAATCAGGGCATATGTAGTTCTTCCTATAACAAGGACAGTTGAATTTTTTATGATTTTTTATGATTTTATTATTTTTTATTTTTTTACTAGATTGGTGGATGAGTGGTATTTTGGTCTTTTTGGGATTTTTATGAAGTAAAAACCCTAGTTATGAAGAAAAGGCTTATAAAAAAGAAAGCAGTGATCGTTCAAATACTCCATGCACAATGCCAGCGGACGTGGCTCACATGGGAGTTGTATGGTTGGGCTACGCTAAACTCTCAGTGCATGAAAGGTAAAAGCATACGTGCATTTTCCTACACTGCGAGTCTAAATGAACCAAAGCTTTGGAGAGAGAGGGAGTTTTATTCTTAACCACTGTAGATGAACCCTAAAGAGGCAGCATTCGTGCCAAGGGTTATCACCTCAATGGATTAAGTTTTCACCTATATTGGACTAAGGCAAAAGGAAGCCAAAAGAGGAAGATTTTTTTAAGATGCAAGCCATGAGCTGGATCAAACGCATCCTTTGGATAGCGTTCATGTCACTAGAAGGTTCATCTAACTCAAGCAAGCCTCATGAGTCAAAAGCAAAGGGTTTGGGACTATGAAAATTCAGCATGTGAGGGCAGCATAAAATGATAAAAACCAAACTTTGGAGGGGAATTTGAGGTATCAAATGGGCATGTAAATGAACGAGCTATATACCAACTTAAAGAGCTCCAGGACCTCTTTCCAACGCATGCTCAAACAACTCCTACAAGTTCAAGGAGCTCGAGAACGAGATCCTCAAAGTTCGTCCATTGACCAACTTGCACATTTTAGCATTGGGCACACAAAATGTAGTGGCGAAACCTGATTTTCGGGGCTGATTTTCGGGATCTTAATGATGTCATATATGGCCTTGCCATATATCATTTTGAAGAGCTCCATGAGCTCTTTCCAACACCTACTCACACATCACCTAAAGGTTCATGGATTTCGAGAACGAGTGCTCCAAAGTTTGTACAGTGACCAACTTGCACCCTGCCTACACCAGATCACCAGAAAACAGTGATGAGACGCGATTTTTGGGGTCTGATTTGAGGGATCTAAAGCTATCATAAATGTCAAAGCCATATACCACTTTAAAGAGCTCCATAAGCTCTTTCTAACGCATGTTCACACAGCTCCTACAAGTTCAAGGAGCTCGAGAATAAGATCCTCAAAGTTGTGCCCATGATCAACTTGTGTTATTTTATATGCTAGGAAATAAGATTAATGGTGAAACCCGAACTTTGAGGCTAGATTTGGAGCATCTATGGTTATCATAAATGAGTTTTTGATTTTTCACAATTGATTTTATGTGCTCCAGTTAACTGTATTTATTTATTGTACTTCCAAACCCCATTTACAATTCCTACTATACTTATACAAACACATGCAAGCACATTATTACGCAACTCAAACTCTCTCTCCCTCAGGTCGTACGTTCTAAAATCACTAGCCACAATTTGATCTTATTTTGCACATCAAAGTTCAATATAACTGCTTATTTAAACTTCTACAAAGCATTGGAAATTTTAAAACAAATGCAAAACAGAGGCGAAATCTAGAATAGAGTATTCTAAATTTTCAACACCTAACATCAATATTTTTGAGATTTTTTAGTTTTTCTGTATTGCAAATTTGGATGTGCTTATTTTAAACATATTTTCTGTAATGTTTGTAGTAAAGTTTCCAATCGGATGCATTTTGCCAAACAATTTCAAAAGAATGATACCTGTAGGAGTCCAACATATTTGAACATAACATCAAGACGTAATAGGAACCTAACTCTAAAAAACTCATTAATAATCTAATAGCAAGTCTAAAAACTCAAAAACACTAAAGGAAAAACAGATAAAGCTTCACATAAGTTTAGTTTATAAAAGATGTTTCATCAAACACATAGTAAACATAGTACAAGCATTTCAACAAACACCTTATGAACTAGTTTCTAAACATGGATTTTATGGCATATTTGAGAGTATATGAGTAGATAAAACAATAACAGAATATAATCTTGAAAAATGCCTAAAAATAAAATGATCCAATTGAACAAAATCAATAAAACACAAAAATAAAATAGTATCAAGTGGTGGAACAACACTAACACTCCTAGTTCATGTAATTTTGGATGGTTCAAGGTAGAACAAATGATTTTAATCGATTAAATTCAACAAGAAACATTTAAAAAAATGAAAAATAGTTCAAGACAGAAAAATTTTTATACAACATAGAAATGGGAAAATTTTTGGAAGAATTGCTTATCTCTTGAAAACCAAAGCTCTGATAAAAATTATCCAAATCCTTTCTCCAATTGCATTCGCCTAGTGCTTCTTCATGGTGATTGCAGGCAGTGGAAGAATGTGATGTTTGAAATATTTATACGTGTAGAAATGGAAGTTGGAGTGAAGATAGTGTGAGGATAGGCCAACACACTTAGGAGGAGGCTAGAGTAGAGTCTTGAGAATGAAGACTAATCTAAGGAGATCTCTTAGAACAAGAAGAGTCAATTTGGACAACAGTTTTATTCTTATTCATCAAAAGTAGAAAAACAAAGCATACAAGGTTCCTATGTATGGTGCATGGCCGTCCAAACCTCTCCAATGAGGAGTTGATACACGTCAAACTAAGACTGGAGAAAATCCTCTCCATACATAGGATGACATGTGGCAAGTGAAAAGAAAGCATGAATAGGTGGCGATACCTAACCTTACACATAGGCACCACCTAAGCCCTAAGTAGGCACCACATAGCCTTAGTAAACGCCCCTTATATCTCCCTTAATGTTAGGGTTTTTTATTTCAAAATTTCAAGACAACCTAGTCTACTTTTGATCAAAATACAAGACCCAAAATTTAAATTTATTTGCTACTTTGGCCCAAAAATACAAGACCCAAATAAATCCTACACTACTCTATATAATTTATACAAAGTGTCTGAAGAAGAAAGATTTTTAATAAAATACTTTCCACAAAAGAAAAGTCTTATGAAACCCTTATTCCTCTTCCATTCTTTCAACCATCCTTCTTGTGACTGGCCCAACAAGTGGTCTCCCCAATGATCCTCCATCAAAACCTTTGGATGTGATTTGTGTTTTTTACATATAGGTAGCTAATTGTTTTAATATTAAGAGAGAGAGAAGAAAATCGAGGCTAATGTATTTTTTAAATTGGATGTGATTTGTATTTTCATTCATTTGGCCTAGTGTTTTTACTATTTGCCACACGTCCTTTTATACATACACCACTGTTTTTTTTTTTTTAAATAAGTAGCCTTGACTTATTAAACTAATCCAACAACTTAACTATTTGAACACCCAATTTTCATACTACATCCCATTTTTAATATTACATCGCATTTTTTAAAAAGTTTGGACTCATTTAACTAACCCAACAATTTTTCCTTTTGCACATCCTATTTTTATACCACACTCCATTCTTTTAAAAAAAAAGTATGGGCTCATTAAACTGGCCATTAACTTTGTTATTTGCATACTCGGTTTTCATACCACGTCTTATTAATTAA
>Ga0209700_101198_pt1:20000-52990 | contig 52990 bp, 29 predicted proteins | sample SiratroredBW_FD_187528 | JGI IMG/M metagenome (GOLD analysis project Ga0209700, IMG submission 187528) | Root nodule microbial communities of legume samples collected from California, USA - Siratro red BW (SPAdes) (version 2) | ecosystem: Host-associated > Plants > Roots > Nodule...
GAACACAAGTATCTGAAAATCGCACTAAAAACTTGTTAGCGTATTTTGTCATGATGACAAGTGCACAAATTGCAAATGTAACAAGTAATAAATATCGTTCTCTCTCAAGGAACTTAAGCAACTACAAAATAATTTATATGATTATAATAAATTTATAATCAAGAAATAACCTATAATTCAAATGTTGTGTAGAAAAATAAAACTAAAACAAAATATTGTTAAGGTTTTTATATCAACACCTATAACACAGAAAAAAAGGGTAAAAGATTAATAGAATGAAATGGTCAGGGTTAGATTTTACCAAACATGACTCTCATGCATGAAAACAATTTTCTTCTTTTTTATGAATAATCAATGTCAATTCCCAAAATAATTCAAAACTTGATTCCTCAACAAATGAGCCTAAAGATTATCTATTAACTATCATTCCATTATCAATTATATAAATGTGTCAACATCCAATTTCGTCCGAATGAAAAATGATAAATAAAGATATTTTATTTCATTTTGGGTTTAAATTTTCAAATAAAAATTTTAAAGAAAATATAAAAATATAAAAATAATAATAGTAATAATAAAATAATAAATTAAAAATAATAAAAAATATAATAAATAATAAATAAAAGAGAATGTAATAAAGCAAGGACGAAAAGGGTGAGAGGCAGAAGGAATGAGAAAAACGTGTTGAGAAGCAAGAAAGGAGAAGTAATTTCTTTTTTAACAGTTTGTTAGACACGTAATCTGAGTTCAGTTCCTTCCTCCCAATATATACCCACGTGAAGAGTGCAGTGGGGGATTTTTTTGGAAAAGGCTTCGATTTAAAGTGCCATTCATTTTCTGTTTGGAACATCTAAGCATCTGGAGCATGAGAGAATATTAGAGAGTAAAGAGAAGGAGAGAAGAGCTCGAAACGCTTCGAAGCAACCTCGCCGGAAAACGCGTGAGCTTCACCGGAGCAACCACATACTGTCGTTGTTTGACCTCCTCTACGCGTCAAGAGCTAGGTTTCTTCTTTCTCATCTCATTGTCGCATGTTTTACGAGCTTTCCATGCCTTAAACATTGTATTTTTGAACTGACCGTGCCTCCGGTCATCTTCTTCCTCTAGAATGCACTAGTAAGGTGCGTTCGAGTTAGTTTTCTCCGCTTATACTGCATCTCTTCGCCTAATTCCACTTGCATGATAACGAGAAGTACCTAGGGAATAGTTTCTAACTATTAGACCAAAGGTTTGATCAAGCTAGAGTGTCGCAAAAATTTTAGTCCGGCGAGATTAAACAGTCACTGTAGAGAGATTTTAATAAATAAAACAGTCATTGTTCTCAGTTATTTTATAATTCTATTTTCGTTTTGTAATCTACTCTAGAACTATTTCTGGGTTACTTTATTGTGTACCTAATTTTGTTGCTAACCTTGATTTCTTGTTTTTTTGTGCCTTTTAAAATTCTCTTACAATTTTGTCATATAAAATTCTTTTGAATTTAATAATTTTTATTGAACGTGTGTATGATCAATGAATGAAATCAATGAATGAAATCATGATTGAGTTTTATATAGATTGTTTGTTGATTTGAGTTTGTTGTTTTTTCTTTTTCTAATTTTAGTTTCATTATTTGCTATATTAATTTGTATTTTTAAAATTAAAATTTAAATTAAGAATTGATTGAAACTTAATTTGATAAATGAATATGAATTAGATTAGATAGATATCAATATTTAATTTATATAAATTAATTTAGTTGGTTAATTGAATTTGTTAGCTGTTCAAATTTGATTTATTCTAACTATGATTTTCTTGGTTTATTAAAATTGATTTGCTTTAATATTCGAGAAATTTATATTTGTTTTAAAATTTACTTTTTGTATTTTGAACCCTTAAATCCCAACTTTTCTTTGTACGAAAATTTCTAAATATTCAATCTAATTTAACTTGTGTTTTGTATTACAAATTCTCTTTCTTTCATTTTAAAATAAAAAATAAGAAAAATAAAAATAAATGTAGAATTTGGTTTTCGGTTTTCAAGTGGTATCCCGATGAAAATTCACCTAATCATAGAATTCGAATTGTAACTTGGTACAGTAAATTATTTAGCTATTTGGGCCAACATAGGAAACCTACTTTCCTTATGAACAGTACTTTTGTTCATGGAAATTATTCTTCCAGGCATCAATTTTCAATGGACCAAGTAAAAGCCTTTGTAATCATTTACCTAAATCCTATACATTGGATTGAGGCTTTTCAATTTCATAAAAAGAAAGTGCTACGAGTTACTAGCAAACTTTAGAAGGAAAGTAGCCAAAAGTGACCGAACAATTTGTAAGCCAATTGTTTCTTAAGGCTAAAATGCTGCCGATAATCTGAATAAATATTTAACCTAAAAAACACGTTTTCAACTGGTGGTTTTCTCAAAGTGAACTTCGTTCAGAAGCTTCACCATCGCATCTAACTCCCTCTGCGAGCTTCCACCATTCCCAACCGCCCGCACCGCCGCGTCCTTCAATTCTTCAGCCCTCACCCTCTCCTTCGTTTTCCCCAAAGCCTTCTCAAATATCTTCGCCAACTCACTAGCCTCTGGAAGCTTCTCACCTTCAGCACCACGAATCCCCATACCCAACTCATCCACCAAGAGCCTCGCGTTGGCATACTGATCCGCACCCATCGGCCACGTCACCATCGTCACCCCCGAAACCAACCCTTCCAACACTGAATTCCATCCACAGTGAGTTAAAAACGCCCCCACCGCGCGGTGACTCAGTATAACCAACTGCGGTGCCCACCCCTCTATCAAAAAACCCCTTCCCCTCACTCCCACCCGATCCATGAACCCACACGGCACCTTACCCTGCTCCTGCGGGCCCCGTCGCGCGTCTGGAACCCCAACCGACAAGACAAAGTTCACCCTACTGAGTTCCAAAGCTCGCGTCAACACCTCCATCTGCGAATTCGTGAGAATCGTACGGCTCCCGAAACACACATAGACAACTGAACATTCCCCGCACGAGTCTAGCCATTCAACAATGTCCTTTCGCGAAACGGCGCTGTTCCCGCCTCGCTCTTCTGGTTCGGTCGAACCGTTTCGAATCGGTAAAACCGGGCCCACCGCCCAGACCCTTTTGTGTCCGAGTTCTTTCTTCATGTGGTCTATGTGAACTTGTTCCAACTCGGTGAACGTGTTGAAAACGACGCCCCAGGAGTCGATGTTGAAGAGCGTGTTCTCTCGGTAAAACTCCCATTCCGGTCCTCCTCTTTGGTTCCCTGTGAACAGGAGCGTGATCTGCCACCAAGGATAAACCGGGGAGTTGGGAAGGTTGGGGAACGAAACGGCGGAATTTGGGTCTTGGGGGTTTTCATTTTGCGGGACGTCGCGCCATAGGGATTGGGAGAGGGAATACGCGGCAGCGCCGGAGGGGGAGAAAACGAGGCGCGGCACGTGGAGGTCACGTGCGAGGAGGAGGGTCCAACCGAGAAAGAAATCGGAGATAACGGCTGAAGGGGGAGTGGGCTGGGCCTGAGCCCAGTCCATGATTAACGGGTGGTGGTGGTGGCGGAAGAAGGTTATTATGTTAAGGAGCCTAATTTGGTTGGGTTTTGAAAACTGAGGTTCGGGAAGGAGTAGGGTTTGGAGAAGAGGAGAAAGTTTGGTTGGGACCAAGGGATGGTTTTTTGGGGTGACGAGAATGGTGACTTGAACGCCGCGAGAGACAAGAGCCTTGGCGAAGTCCAAGAGGGGGATCACATGTCCGGAAGTAGGGAAGGGGTATGCCAGCACGTGACCTCTTGCATTAGACATGTTTGGACTTTGGTGTGTGTGAGTGATGAGGATGATGATGGTTGGTTGAAATAGACTGAAGGAAAGTGGAAAACTGTATATGACGTTTTATGAAGTCTTCATCTTGGGTGGAAAAGTGAAGTTGGATGACAAAGGAAGAGCTTGTGGAGCAAGGATCGCACACACTCGAGGGTTTTATCTTTTCTTTCTAGTTAGGCTTTGTTGACTTTTTGCCGTCATGCATGACGCACGTCGAGGATATGTAAATTTATTTAATAAAAAGTTATTATTGTATAGGACAAAAGATATTATTGTTAATAAAAAACAAATATTAAAGTTTAAAGTTTTATAGTGGAATAGTACCAGTATGTAACCACTCCATTCCCACGGTTGTTTTCTTCTTCTTCAAAAATTAATAATATGCAGAGAGAGTGAGATGTAATGGGTTAAGTATAAGTTGAGTTCTACCAGGCTACATCCGTCTTATAATATTATTGTATTATGTAGGGAAGACATTTATTTGGCTAAGTACACTCGGTCATATATGGTGGAGCTAGATTCAACTAGATTCAAGTAAATCCGCTACATATTATTATTGATTCTTTTTTTAATTCTAATTATCCTAATTGATTAAGGGGTTAATGTTCATGATTTGATTAAGGGGTTAATGTTCATGATTTTCAACTTTAGAAAACTGTCATTAACTAATTTCATCCTTCACCTATTAACATGCTATAAATATTTTATATTCTTTTACATTCTTTGAGTATTTGGAGAGTTCTTTTATAGGTGGACTTCTTATCATGCCACCGGCACTTCACAACTCGATCTTTATATTCTAGAAAATTTTAAGAAAGAAACAAGATTAAAATTTTTTATACTCAAGAAAGCTTTAAGAAAGAAACAAGAATTTAAACGAAGAACAAGAACACAAAATCATTCATGCATCCAAATCATACCCATGTTTAGAGAGAAAATATTTTCAAATCAATGAACCAAAAAATGGATACAATGGCTTGATTAATGGATGAAACATGAAGCAAAACACAAAAAATATGATGTTCAAGGATCAAATATGATTCGACACACTCAAGATGAAACAAAAAGAAACAACAACTACAATGTAAAATAAAACTAAAAAAGGATTGAAGGAAAGAAGAGTGGAAGAACGTGCCACCTTAGGGGAAAAACCTCTAAGGATGAGTGCATGAATAGCCACCACATGAGAAAGTTTCTCGAGATAAGAACTCAAGAGCAAAGAAAAAGGAGACACTCTCAACTTTCAGGAAAACCTCAAAGGAAATTCCATTAACTCTCTTTTGATTTTTATAACAAAAAACACTCCTTTATATAGAAGCATGGACATCCAAAATGGAGTGAGAAGAGTCAAAAGATTAACAAAAGTTACCTAAGATTAAGCTAAACTAATCTCTTAAAAATTAGGGAGTTGCACTCGGTAGTTGTGTAGGTGCATGGAATGTAATGATTACAAATGATGACTTGGCACATAAGGCAACACTTGGAGAGCTCTAAGGTTTAAGGAGCTTCTCTCAAGTTGCTTCCCTATAATTCTTCACTTCTCAAGTTTCTTCAATTTTTAAGAGCTCTACTTGTTTTATTCTTTTAATTTCTTCTTTCAAAGCTCTAATTCATCCTCTTGTTTTTATTCCTTCAAAATGCTTCTTTATTTCTTCTTCTCTGTATTTCCTAGCCATGCTCATTGTTTTAATTCCTTCATGCTCTTCTTCCTCTTGTTCCTCAGGTGCCTCATCCTTGCAAGTACCTAAACAGAGCCTAGTACCAAATGTCTATGAGTGGCGATTGCCTTACCGAGTTCCTAAACAGAGCCGAGTACCAAATTTCGTTAACGAGTACCTTTACCGAGCCTTAGTGCCTATTACTAAACAACCCAAAGACTTTACCAAAGCCTTACCGAGTACCTAAATAGAACTTAATACCTTTACCGAGCCTTAGTGCCTATTGTCACTAAACATAATCGAACGCCTTTACTGAGTCTTAGTGTCTATTATCACTAGACAATGTCGAATACCTTTACCGAGCCTTAGTGGCTATTATAAAAAATAGAACAGAGTGCCTTTACCAAGTCTTAGTGCCTATTATCACTAAACAAAAGCGAGTACCTAAACAGAAACGAGTACCTAAACAAAATTGAGTACCTAAACAGTTGAGTACCAAATGTCTTTACCAAGCCTGAGTGCGTTTTTGACTGAACCGAGTGTCTTTACTAGTGCCGAGTGCCTTTATCGAGCCCGAGTGCCTATTGCAAAACTGAGTGTTGAGTGCCTATTGCAGAATTGAGTGTTGAATTCCCTTTAACCAAGTCCTTTTAACTAAGTGCCTTTCACTTAAGAGGACTTGAGTGCCTTTAACCTAAGTGGAACCGAGTGCCTCTCACCTAAACCGAGACCGAGAGTCTTTCACCTAAGCCGAGCCGAGTAACACTTGTGAAATTCCTAAGTACATCCTCACATTTACTCTCTTGCCCTATTTTTTTATTCGTTATTTTCTTTTGTTTTGTTCAATTTTATTTTGAGCCCATTAAGTTTAGCCTTTTAATTCTTGCTATCTGTAACACCTATTTTTCACCCATACACCATTTTTTCTAAGGCTTTATTTTAAAATAATTCAGTTAGATATCCAAATGATGGTACGCGTCATGCGAAAATTATTTCGAAAAAAATTTGTTATTTCGTTTGGATAATCAAAGGGTCGTACTCGTCAAGTGATATCCAACACAAATAAACTTTTTAATAAACCACACTCATTTTATTCATTTGAACTACAAGAAAAAGCTATTTAGAGACCAATATTTAGCTACCAAATGAAATGGTTACTAATTGTGACCAAAATTGTCACCAAATTACATTTTGGCTGCTAAATAACTAGCTAAAATGGAAGTAATGATTGAATTAGAGACTAATTTAGAATCTAATGGTATAGGTCACTAAAACCTTGGTAGCTAATGTCAGATACCAATTATTTGACTTAATTGGTCACTAAATTCAATCATTACTTCCATTTTGTAGTTATTTAGCAACCAAAATGTAATTTGGTGAATATTTTGGTCACAATTAGTAACCATTTCATTTGGTAGCTAAAAATTATTCTCTAAACAACATTTTTCTTGTAGTGTTGGTTAATGATACCGTCTTAAGATGAATATAGTGGGGCTGTTAATGCCTTCCCCACACATAACCGATTCCCGAATCCTAACTCCATTTTGCAGACCGTTTCCTTTTCTGTTTTTTCTATAGTTTACCATAATAAACTATGGTGGTGACTCCGTCTCTATTATTTTCAAACAATAAATTATTTTCTCTGAATTGTTGTCCCCGTTGTGATTCTGGTTGTGACAGATGATGACTCTACTAAGGGGGATTCCGAGAGCCAAGAAAATTTAATTAAATGAGTAAAAATATGTGTGGGTTTTTGAATGTTTATCTTTCCCTCTTCTTTTTTATATATAAATGTTATCTTTGGTGTATATGTTTGTATGCGTTCTTGCTTTTACAATTATTGTTGAAATATTGAACCCTAGGGTAGACGACATGTTATATATCTGTCAGGAAACTTTTCTGATTTTTTTGCAGGTGAAGGTTAGGTATGCATTCTTCTCCTTTCACACACACATTCTTGCATATCATGAGTAGGACCCTATACCCGAGTCTGTGAAAACTTAGAAATAGAGGGGTTGTGCAACAAGACTGGGGAAATGTACTTCCTTCTTGGTTGTTGTGAGAACTCCAACTAGAGTTTGTTCGCTTTATTTCATATCCATAAAGATGTTGTTTACCGAATGATATGGATGTGTGATAGAGTGAGCCATATGCTATAGTGGCCTTTAATCATAAGTAGGAAAGCTATCTTGTGTGAGCGTGCATTTACAGGTCTAGAACCTAAACTCCGTTAGGTCAAAACTTAATTAGGGCACTAAGGGAGAATTTCTGCAGCTCAATGATCCACTAGCTGTTCTTGAGTTATTGTCATATATCTGAATCATAAGCATCATTTTCCATCTAAAGAAGATGATGGGGAATAAAAAATATTCATGTCACGTTTTCAATATTTGATACATTGTATGCATTTAAAAAAAAAAAAACAGTTAAACTATAAGATTTGTATACCGCCATGGAACTTAACATGAGGTATGAAATTTAGAGAGAGGCTGAAGTGGAGGGTTTGAAAAAGAAAATAAGGATCAGAGTGCTAGAGAACAACCTGACTGGTCTCAAGGAATTGGGGCAAAGACTTAAAGCAATACAGAGAGCGACTTTCAGGAATAAATATGGAAATCTATTGGGATTATTAGAAGTGGAGTTTTAGATGCCTGTTATAATTGCTCTACCCCAATATTATGATCCCCTCTTAGATGTTTCACTTTTCAAGACTTCCAGCTGGTGCCCACAATTGAGGAGTTTGTAAAGATTCTGGACATGCCTCTAGAAAAGAGGGTACTGTACCAGCATTTGGAGCAACCCGCCTCTGTGTTGACCCTATCCAAGATTATGAAAATGCTTTCAAGAGAGTTGGAGAAAAGCATTGCCATGAAGGACAAAATTTCCCTGGAATTCTTGGAAGCTCGTTTACACCAGCTAAGCGACGAAGAAGATTGGGAGACGATCATGGATGTTTTCGCTTTAACTATCTATGGGGTTTTGTTGTTTCCTAACTTTGAGAATTTCGTGGACTATGCTGCAGTATCTACCTTTGTTGCTTTTAAGATCTGATCTGAAAGTCCAGTAACGATAATCCTGGTAGACACGTACATAGCACTGGATTTATGCCATGTAAGAAAGAAGTTAATGTTGTGTTGTTTGCCCACTCTCTATGTTTTGCTGGTTTCTTGTCTCGGAGAAAGAATGGTTGGAATTAGATATCTAGTGGAATCAGTAATACAACAAAAGAGGGAAGAAAAGGGGCGAAAGACTGGTTTCAACTTCTTGTTAGTTTGACCCAAATGAAGATTCAATGTCAACTCTCGTGGCAGCAACAGTTGCGTCTTATATACTAATGTGTGTCACTTATAGGAACTAAGGGTTGTATCAACTACAATCCAGTGTTGGCTCAAAGACAATTTAGATATTCGATGAGGGAAGCTCCTACATTTGTGGTTTTGGAAACATATCTGTTCCCTTATGATGATGGCTCCGCCACTGAAATATTGCATTGGGTCCGAAAGGCTTGGGAGAACGTAATCCATATGGAAAGAGACTCTAGATCGTGGGCTCTAGATAAAGAAGTTATATATGGATGACAAAAAGGGTCAGGAGAGTCAAGTTACCTCTCGGGTTAGTTTTTCCTAACATAATAAATGAAGAATCAATACCGGATAAGGAACCTGAAGAAGTAAAGCGATTAAAGAAAGAGGTTGAAGAGTTAAAAGATGAGAATGTTAAGTTGAGCAATGATCTCCAAGGCCTCCGCCTCAACTATGCAAGCATGAGGAAAGATTACGAGGAGATGATAAGAAAGCAAAAAGAGGAAAGGGATTACACTCTTAGGTTTAAGCAAGACTTGGCAGCTGCTAGCACTAAGTTATCCATGAGGGTCCAAGAAAGGGATGCAGCTTTATCCGTGGTGCGTTAGTGGAAGGTCTTATATGAAGACATCAATAAGGATAAGCATGAAGCACTGAGGAAGTTGCGCAATCTCTAGGTCAGAGTCAATGATATGGAACAATTGATGAAGGAGTGGGAAGAACGAATAAGGAAGAGCATTGGTAGCAAGGAGAAGCAGAAGCGAAATATCAAGCCATGGTCACTCAAGTAGAAGTACATAGAGGAGCATGAGAAGATTGTTGAACGTTGGAAGACATGCTTTTCTCAACTGGCGGCACTGACTAATGGGGCGATCAAAGGCATCCCGAAGATGCTAGTTGAAGCTGGCACAACCTTGTTTTTCTTCAAACCACCGAAGGAAGTTGAAACTTTCATAGAGCATTGTAAATGGCTAGTGGGAAGTATGAAAAATATGGTTGCTCGTAGCTGAGGCTGATACTACTTTACTTTTGTTGCCTGAAACTTGTAATAAACTTTGTCATTGAAGACTTAATTCCCAATAAATTCAGACTCATGTTAATTTTCCATGCGTATTCCACAACTTTTATAGTTGTCGATTAATTAATTTGCATTTTAATTTTTGTGTTTTTCTACCCCTTTTCTAATTCATTTGTAAAATAAAAAAATAGAAATAATGCAATAATGGCTAAATTACCGCAACACCCGTATAGAACTCGTGCAAATTACAAAAGGATGGAAGACTGGGGTGAAGCACAAGAGTCCATAAAATCTGAAATCTGTCAATTGAAGGATCAAATAGGTCAAATCCTTGAAACCTTAGTTGCTTTGAAAAGCACTAAGGATATTCCTGTAGTTAGAAACGAGGAAGCCACATCTTTCAATCCTGTGGCATCATAGCTTGGAATATTGCCAATTCAGAACAATGCTAGTTAGGGGAATAGAATAGTTTATATCGGATGACCCCTATATGGTCTTCCTCCGAACTATTTGATCGAAGTGGCAACAATTGAAGAGATGCTTGAAGGCGGAGAGTTGAATCTTGTGTAACCCTGTCTTCCTGATGCACAAATCATCAATTGGGAGTTTAAAGATTTACCCATGGTGTATACAAATAGCGAAATGTAATTTTTCATGTTTTCTTCTTTTTTCTTCTTAAATAAGACTTTTAGTTTGGCTTGAAACTTTATGTTTTGAAAATTCAACAATAATATCAAGTTGCATTGTCCATAATAACTTCATGTTTCCATGCATTCTTTTATTGCCTATTTCTTTTCGTAAAATTGAATAATGTAGATATGTCGATTTTGAAAATTCAAGTATTTTGCACCCAAATTTCACACTCTTTGTCGATAATATGGAAAATGATTATGAATAGGACTGTGAACCCCCTCGAGAGTTGTTGAGATTAATGGAATAAGAAATAAGAGAAATAAAACCACGTCAGAAGATTGTTGAGATAATTGATCTGGGAGAAGAAGGGAAGAAAAGCAGGTCAAAATTGGTATCAGCATGACAAAGAAAACATGAGATTAGTTATACACGCTTATAAGAGAATTCAAAGATGATTTTGGTTGGTCTTATCAAGATATGTCGGGTCTTGACTCTGACATAGTACATCACAAGTTACCTCTTAAGCAGGAATGTCCTCCATTGAAACAAAAATTGAGAAGAATGAAACCTAAAATGACATTAAAGATAAAAGAAGAGGTAGAAAAACATTTTAATGCGAGTTTTCTGGCAATAGTAAAATATCCCCAATGGGTGGCGAATGTCATGGGCAACTATACCAAAGAAGGATGAAAAGGGCATTTGTTAAGAAGGTTCGCCTTAGAGAGTTTGAAAAAGGAGAATTAGTGGTGAAGAAGATCATTTCGATCCAAAAAGATGGTAGAGGAAAATGCCAAATTGTGGAGGCCCTTATGTGGTGAAAAAAGCATTACCAGGAGGAGCATGGATTCTCATATGGATGGATGGGGAAGAGTTACCTTTACTAGTCAACTTTGACACAGTCAAAAGGTTCTGTGCCTGATATGATTCCCTAATGACAAGATTTTTTGTATGAAATGTTTTTGTGCAATGTTAACACTATTGTTGTACTTCTGCATTATTATATTACGAAATTCCAAATTTCATTTTTCACATTTTTGTTTCATACCAAAAAATATACACCGTGAGATTTTTTGCAGGCAAATCTTAAAGGGTGTTGTGAAAAAAAAAAAACTTTGAAAAAAAAGTCAGGTGATGAATCATTTGTTTGTGAATTGTTGAATTCATAAGATTAAAAATAGTAAAATGCATATCATCCATAGCAAAATGTTTAATAAACGTAAAAGTTTGATTTTCCAAGGAAACTTTTGCATTCATGGTGCTTGATACCTTTGGCCTTCCCAAAATTCCCAAATAACAAGATTTGCCTTAATGGGTACCACTACTTAAGAAAGTTTTTACACTAGGGCAGGACGTCATGTTTTTGTTAGTTGGCCAAATGATTAATCTCTGAAAAACAAGTTTAGGCCAAGTTCAAGAGGGGGTAGCGGTGAATTGAACTTTCAAAATATTTTGCAAAGATGACTTTTATAAAAAGTAGAATGAAAGCTCTTTATTAAAACTACTGAAAATTGATACTAAGAAGTGCACAACAAAAGTTTAATAGATTCCATATCAGAATCAATTAATTGAGATAATACACAGAACTGAAAACAACAAACAATAGTTAATTGGTATCACAAACACAATCAACTGAATACTATGGATACTCTCAAACAGTTCAGAGATTAATCAAATCACACCCAAAAACAATAAATGGTAAAAACACCAGATACACAAGCGGAAGCAATTAGTTGAATAAAAATTGAGTTCAAAACTGCCCAGAAAATATCAGACACACAATATTGACAATAGACTGAATATCAATCACACAACAAGATTGTCCAGATCAATATACAGAACAAGAAGAAAGACTTGATTCAAGAAAACTAACTTCCAGAATTTAAATCAGTTAAACAGTGATATCAGAAAACAACAATCACTCCAATATTATGAAGAACAAATTAAGCGAATTATAATGATGATATAATAGGTCCAGAAAAAAACACAGAAAAGCACCAACAGAACGAACAATCAACTATATTCGAAGAACAATAATTGCGCGAGCAACAGAAAATATGATAAGCGTTCAAGAAGAGAGAAAGAGACATCAAGAGCACAAGGTTTATACTGTTCACCCATCCTCAAGAGCTACGTCCAGTCCTCTGCCAACCAGCAAAGAATTCCACTAATCAAGATCATCAAGATTAATTTATAGCAATACAAACTCCTTGCAACCCACAAGAAACCACTGCTCCCAACAACAAACAACCCATTGCACCTTACAACAGTTGTCTAAACAATGTAGAACCTACTGCACTAAACCAATTACAATTACAAACCCTATGTAATATGTAACAATATGCTTATAGTACAAAGATGATCAATAAAAGAACAATCACTTCAGTAATTCTATTCAACAGATTACAAATTAAATAAGAACATAGTAGAATACTTAACTCTGGATCAAAACCACAATTACACGAATCCAAACACAAAGTAGGCTCCAATATTAGTGTTCTTGAGGTTCTTCTTAATGAAAATCAAATGTCAAAGATGTTCACACGTTTTCTTTCTTAGAAAAGTTCACAAGTATTCGCACAAATGTCTTAGATGTTTTTGAAATCACATGCTTGCCCTTTTTATAAGAAATCTGATTATTAATTATGTCAAAACCTCAATCGATTGTATCAATCATTCAATCGATTGATTTTCCTATGACTTAGAAGAAAATCCTGCATGTTTAGATTCTGAAAATAGTTTACTGAATTTCTTTCTGAAATATATTTTTCAAAGTTTAATTTAACCTCATGTAGAACCTTTTAATAATTTGTTTAAGCAAAATAAATTTCTTTGGAGCTTACTTCGAATTATATATCACGCAACTCGTGATTTTAAACCAAAACCAAACTCTCTCACACACACCCCTAAGTCTAGACCAAAAAACCTATGAAGCTCTATGAGTCTTCATGCAATCCACGTTGCTAGCTTTGATCCATTGTAGACTTCATCCTTTTGTTAGTTTCATCAAATTATTTAGCGACTCTTGGTGCTAACAATCTCCCCCAATTTGATGAAATTAAACAAGTGTGTGTCGAGTTGCGTTAAATCAGTCTTGCACAAACTACACTAACAGTTGATTAAAAAAAGTTCGTAATCTCAGCAAGTTCAGAGCAAAATATTAAATTGATTGAATGAAAACAGTTAATTATATTGCCTTATATTTTCAAACCAGGTGAAATTAGTAAGCTCTGGAAATATGTGATTGCTCCCCCATACTTCGTTATTCCTTCCAAGTATATAAGAAGAGATTAAAACTTGTATTAGAACACAAACACTTAAACCATTTCATTTAATATATCCAGAATACGAATCAGAGTTATAGTCAACCGTATTACAATACAAACTGACTTAGACAAGATAAAACATCATTCAACCAACAAGACCAATAGCAGATCATCAGCAGAGCAGAGCTAGGTATACCAGCAATTACAATGACAACAGTAGAAAAAATAGAAAGTAAAACAACTATATAATAGTAACAGCACACACAACATAATAAAGAAGCACAACCCTATCATCTAATGCAACAACAACAAGACATCATACTTCTCCCCCTTTGCATTCATCAAATGGAGAGAAGGAACCAGATATGATTTGCATGAGACTCAGTCCTCTGGTCCATTGAACATTTGGCCTAATTTGTATCGCGTGTCCTCAACAAGGTCCTCAATCTTTTGGAATCTCGTTTCACAGTATTGGTGGTGGCTTCTACCTTTTTCCTACATGGAGTGTAACTGGTTTATCATCCTTGCTTCAAAGCTTGCGAAATAGTTCTCATTTCCAGTTGGGTGAACATCAGACATGTGAGCATCATAACCTCCTTCAGTCTCAGCAGCAACAACACTTGTGCCAACATCTTCACCTTCTCCATCTTGGTGCTGATCAGGACCATCACTCTCAGTTTTGCATATCCAGTGGTCATCATTAAACTTCTTTCAGTCCTATTTTACTTAATGTTGTTGTGTTGATTTCATTTGGAGCCTTAAAAGTTTCCACCACTTCACCCTTAGTATCTATCTCAAAGTATTAAATGAAGTGGGAGACAAAGACAACACAGGGAATTCTGTACTCAATTTTCCTCCTTATCTTTATAATCTGCTTCTTAATCACACTCACCTAGTTCACCTTTATTCCCCCAACAACATATAATCTTCTTCAGTTAATACAACATGATTAAACCCTCTAGGGGTCAGTAGCCATATAATAACGAAAGCCAAGATACGAGGAGTTACAACAAGTCCTCCCACAAAATAGTGTCAACACCTAATTTCGTTCGGATAAAAAATGTTTCTAATAATTTCAAAAAAAATTTAATCATTTAGTAAACTTTGATTTTTTGTTTGTATTCTCTCTTATTTAAAAAAAAATGAAAAAATGTATTTATTTCATTGTACTTCTCTATTTATTTTCATTTTTCTTTCAAAAATAATTATAATAATAATACCGAAATATAAAAAATTGTGGTCTTTTCAAGGCTACCACCTCTTGGGTCAGCCCTCTCCTCTTTTCAAACCCCCTCTTTTTACTCCTATAAGCACCACCAAATCATTTCAGGATCCCTCGTACACTGCTTCACCACCCTCACTGAGAAAAAGATGTTGTGTCTCCTGTAATGAGCATAACTACACAATGCACCATGCAAAAATGCTTTTTGGTCCCCCTGCAGGAACGATCCCAAGGTCTGAAAAGCGGGGAACATCCCTTAATAAATGAAAAAAAGGCACATTGCCTCCCACTTGGTTTTTCGGGGATATATGCAAGCTGCAAACTCACTTTCCAGGGAATCATTCAACACTTAGAGCAAATAGAAGAGAAAGAGCACACATAAAAGAGTAAAAAAAGAAACTACTACGAAGGAAGAAAAGATTGGAAGGAAGTCGATAAAAAAAGTGTTGTTCTTAGAAAAAGCTTCATCAAGTATGTGCTGGTTGCCTCTGTATGCATGAATATTTGTTTGTATTGCTTGATCTTCTTGTGTTCTTGTGGTTCTTCCAAAACTTAGTTAGTTCTTGATTGTAGAATTTAAATTGAATCGTATGTAAAGTATACTTTCAATTTGGAGATTTGATGCCTCAGGAACAATCTCAATCCTCTGCATTCTTAGAGATAGCTGCCTTTTAGATACATTCTCACGCTTAGCCCATACCCGAAACCTACATCCAATTTCAATTTAAAATTCAAACATATTTTCAAGTCTAGAGAATACTCCCAATTTGAAACCAGAATAGAACAACAAAAATCAGAAAATCTCTGTCAAATCTCGAGCTCTCTCATTCCACATATTAAGCACCGCGACACCACCCTTTCACAAGCTGCCATCTCGGATCCTCCACCACCGCAAGCAGCAGCTCCATATAAAACCTCCTCTCTCAGCCCTAGCCATAATAGCCTTCCACCACTGTTCCTCACCCAAAAACGGCGTCAAGCACCCCCCTTTCCTTGTCGTCGATGTTGCTGGAGATCATGGCAACAACGCTGTCACCACCACACCTCCACCAAAACCCATAGCCATTCAGAACCTCTTTTTCCCTTCGCTTGCAACCCCTCATTGTGCTCGAATGGCATCTCTCTTTGAACCATTCGCAACTGCCGCACCGTGGTATTTTGGAACCCTAACTTAGGGTAAAGTGAAGTAAGTGGCATGGTGTTGGGCTTGGCCCATTTTGGTTTCATGATAGAAAAAAAAGGGTAAAAGAGGCAAATGTGAATGGTACATGGCTGTTTTAGCATTCAGCCAATTGGGCATTTAATTGCCTAATAATAATATAAAAAAATTGAATAAAGTGTTAAGAAATAGAAAAGCCCCGTGGATGGCTCTAGAAAGAGAAAAGCCCAGTAGTTAGTTTGTTGTGATTGACATCGAATGATGGATTTGAATGAGTGTAGTGTTTTTTTTATTTTACTTTATTTTATTTTCTAACAAATTTTATATTTCACTAAAAAATATATTAAAGTTAAATATTATTATTATCATTTTTTCCTTTTCTTTTTTCTTTTGTAGTATTTTATTTAAATAAATTTTTGATTAAATCTCTAAATGGCTATATACGTCATGTGAGGTTTCATTGAAAATAATTTTTTTTATTAAATTCCTAAATAATCGTTCGCGTTATGCAGGATTTAATTTAGAAAATTTTAATTTCATTTGGAATATCAAAGGGCCATACGCATCAAGCAATATCCAAAATGAAGTTTAATTTTTGAAAATACTAAATTTTTCAAAAATAAAAAAAATAAACTTTCAAAAAAATAAAGAAATACCAAACATTTCAAACAAATCATTTTCTTCAAAGAACTACGTAACCCTGATTTTCCGTCCTTGATGGAAATATTTAGGAGCAAGGTTAAACCTTGTCGGGCCTAAAAAACTAAAAAAAGTATTTCGTTTGTTTTATCTTAATCTTTGTCTCTTTCTTTGGAAAATAAATGTTTTGTAAAATCACACTCAATTTATTTATTTAATTAAAGGTATTGTCTTAGGACAGACGTTGTGGGGTGCTAATACCTTCCCCATACGTAACTGACTCCCAGACCTGGATCCGGTTTCGCAAATTAGCCTTATCCTTGTTTTTTTGATTTTTCGATAGTTTTTCCTAATAAACTATGGTGGCGACTCCATTTCCCTAAAATTTTCAAAATTTATTTTATTTCTTTTTGGATCACCGTCCCCGTTGTGATTCCGGTTGCGACAAAATAGCTTATGGATTTAGTATTGGGATTCCTGAAGCACGACTTGAAGAATTGTACTTTGTTGAATTCTTCCAACCCCACTGTGTTGCTTCTACCAACAAGAATGCCTACATTTCTCAGTCAATAACTGGTAGCCACACTCCATCATTAATGCAAATATCAACTCCCTTAACTTGAGAGTAAATGACATCCTTATCATACCACATATTGGTAAGGAAAACTTTCACCAAATCAGGGTATACCGTTTCAGATAGCCTTATAAACTTCTCAAGCCTTTGGTATTTTAGTGCCTCTCTAACTTCGTCCAACTTTTATTCTTTTGGCCACAACATCGTAAGAAACATAGGAGCAATAATTGCCTTCCTACTATATTCTCTGTGAAACTCTTCCATGCTCTCGTGATTTCTAGTAAACCATCTTTCAAGATATAAAGTTTCACTGGTATCACTTGGTTTAACATTCTTTACATAGGCTCTTTTATTACGCTTTCGTGGTGTGGAGAAAGAGGCCATGAGAGAATTTTGCTGAAGTGAATACAAGGATAGGTTTTTGTTCTATGAATGCAAAACACTATGAATACAGTAGTAGTGAATTTGTATGTGTTGAATGGTTTATAGATGAGCTATTTAATACCAACTAAATGCAAAAGACAAAGTTGAATTCACAAACAAATACAAAACAAATCACACACATATGCTACGCATTGATGGACAACACAGAACAAATCTTTTCAGTTGAGATTATGTGAACAATAAGCTGTATCAGAATTTACTTAGCTTCAGAGTTTGGTGTAACTTTTGACTTATTGACTATCAATAAGCTGATGACATATGGCACTGAGTAGTTTGTCACTCTTCACATGCGCTGTTCATGTATTGGACAACTCAACTTAGTCAAGACTCCTCCTTTGACCAACGAATCTATTGGATATTCTTTACCTTCCCAACATAGCAGTCTTACACAAAACAATTTATTGTTCAAAATTCCTTCAGGCTTCTTGTCCAGTACTACTCATCCAGCAAATTGAGCAAAATTTGAACAAGATCAGATATATATATATATATATATATATATATATATATATATATATATCAACTATAGTAAATTCAGTCAAAATTCACTTAATTGGTTTTGTTGAATTGTTAATACCCATTTTGCACAAAATTAAAACTAAGAACCAACAATTTTATATGCTGATTTATTTTATATTTTTCAAATCAATAATCCCCAATTCATTTATGAGAAAATTAAACCTTTCTTTATTAAGGGGTTTTGTAAACAAATCAACCAATTGATTTTAAGAATTAACAAATTGAACTATGCGGTCACCATTATTCACATGATCCCTTATGAAGTGGTGGCGTATTTCAATGTGTTTTGTTCTGGAATGTTGTATAGGGTTCTTTGTTAAATTTATTGCACTGGTATTGTCACAAAGTAAAGGAATTTGGGAAAGAATTAGACCAAAATCACTTAGTTGTTGTTTGATCCATAGGTTTTGTGCACAATAGCTTTCAGCAGCTATGTATTCCGCTTCAGTTGTTGATAAAGCTACACACGCTTGCTTCTTACTATGCTAAGATATTAAACTAGATCCAAGAAGGTGGCATGTTTCACTTGTACTCTTCCTATCAATTTTACATCCTGCAAAATCTGAGTCAGAGTAACCAATTAAGTTCAAGGATACTTCACTCGGATACCATAGACTAACATCTATAGTCCCTTTGAGATACTTCAGTATACTCTTAGTTGTCATGTAGTGTGACTCCTTAGGATTTGCTTGATATCTTGCACAAAGACACACACTGAACATGATATCCGGTCTACTTGCAGTAAGATAGAGAAGTGATCCTATGAGCCCTTTGTATTTAGTTTGATCAACATTAGCCCCCTTTTCATCAATATCCAAGTAACATCCAGTGGCAATAGGTGTAGCAGCCTCCTTGCAATTCTCCATATCAAATTTCTTCAACAACTCTCTGCAATATTTGGATTGACTAAGGAATGTACCATGCTGAAATTGCTCAATTTGCAAACCAAAAAAGTAATTGAGTTCTCCCATCAGGGACATCTCAAATTCACCCTGCATAGCTTTAACAAACAACTCACACAAAGTTTCATTAGTTGAACCAAATATAATGTCATCAACATAAACTTTAACAAGTATAATTTCATTGCATGTTTTCTTAATGAATAAAGTCTTATATGTTTTTCCTCTCTCATAACCTTGAGAAAGAAGGAAATTACTCAACCTCTCATACCATTGTCGAGGTGCTTGCTTCAACCCATATAGTGCTTTATTGAGTTTGAAGACATGATCTGGATACTTGTGATCTTCAAATCTAGAGGGTTGACTCACATAGACTTCTTCATCAATGTATCCATTAAGAAAGACACTCTTCACATCCATTTGGTGCAACTTAAATCCATTCATACAAGCATATGGCAATAATAGTCTCACTGCCTCTAATCTGGTCACATGTACATAAGTTTCTCCTAAGTTTATTCCTTCCTCTTAGTTGTAACCCTTTGCAACCAATATGGCTTTATTCCTCACAATGACTCCTTGTTCATCCAATTTGTTCTTGAATACCCATTTGGTTCCAATCACATTCATCTGCTTAGTTTTGGGAATAAGTGTCCAAACTTCATTCCTTGCAAACTGATTTAGTTCTTCATGCATTACATTGATCCAATTACTCTCCTCTAGTGCATCGGCTATACTTTTGGGTTCCACTTGTGATACAAATGCCATGTGCTCACCAAAATGATTCAAGGATCTTCTAATTGATACCCCTTTCTGAACTTGACCAATGACATTGTCCAATGAGAGATTTTTGGACACTCTGCACTCTCTGGACAGTCTAGAGTTAATTGTGTCTGCACCAACTCCAGATTCAATCGATTAAATTCCCGGTTCAATTAATTGAATTTCTGGCAGTTTACTAACTTCCTTTTATTTATTCTTCTGTCCAGTATCAACTTGTTGTTCAGTAGGAACCTCATCATCTGCACCTGTCTTAGGACATTCCTACATGTTCTGGTTAGTTTCATCAAATGCAATATGCATGGATTCCTTAACTTGCATGGTTCTCTTATTATATGCTCTATATGCATAACCATGCAAAGAATAGCCAAGGAAAATACCTTCATCCACTTTTGAGTCAAATTTGCCCATGTTATCCTTACCATTGTTCAAAATGCAACATTTACATCCAAAAACTTTGAAATGAGAGATATTGGGCTTTCTACCTTTATACAACTCATAGGGGGTCTTCTTCAAGATTGGTTTAATAAGCACTCCATTGAGAACATAGCAAGTTGTACTTACTGCATCATCCTATAAGTACATTGACATATCTGTTTCATTCAAGAGTGTCCTTGCTAGTTCCTCCAAAGACCGATTCTTTCTCTCTACTACTCCATTCTGTTGAGGAGTCCTTGATGTTGAAAAGTTGTGTTTAATTCCAAATTTGCTACAGAATTTGTCAAATCTCTCATTCTAGAATTCTTTGCCATGATCTGACTTAATGGTAGAAATACCTCAATTCTTTTCATTCTGGATAACTTTGGCAAATCTCTTAAAAGCATGATAGGCTTCGTCCTTGGTGGCAATGAATAGAGTCCAAGTAAAATGAGAATAATCATCTACTACTACAAGACCATAGTAATTACCTCCTAGGGTCATGGTTCTAGAGGGACCAACCAAATCCATGTGAAGTAGCTCAAGAGGTCTAGATGATAAAACCACATTTAGTTGTTTGAAATAACTTTTAGTTTGTTTACCCTTTTGGCATGCTTCACACAATCTGTCCCTTTCAAACTTGAGCTTAGGCAAGCCAATTACTAGTTCTTTTGATGCAAGCCTATTGAGATGATGCATATGAATATGGGCTAAGCTCCTATGCCACAACTAGGAATAATCACTCCTAGTAAGTAAACAGTTCATACTAGATGTAATGTATGACATATTAAGCATGTATACATTGTTTACTCGTTTACCTGCAATAACTATCTCACTGGTTTTTGAATCTACTATGAGGCAAAGGTCTGGCTCAAATGTGATCTTGTACCCTTTGTCACATAGTTGACTTAGTTTCAAGCCATCCACAAGAAGTACATCTTTTATGATCACATCATCATCTCCTCTAATGTCACCAACACCAAGTACTCTTCCTCGGTTGTTATCTCTATAGGTGACAAAGCCAGCAGGTTTCCACTTCAGATTAATTAATTCAGAAGCATCTCCAGTCATGTGTTTGGAGCATCAACTGTCTAAGTACCACAGTTGCTTCTTGGATGCCAAACAGACCTGTAAAACAGATTAAGTTTGTGGCATGGGTACCCTGTTAAATTTGGGTCCACAAGTGTTACTGATGCTTTTAGGCACCCACCTAACCAGCCCCTTAGGCACATCAAATTTCCTAACTTTACAGTTTCTAACCGAATGGCCTTTTCGCATACAATAAAAGCAAGTCATGAAAGGTGAAAACTATTGCTCTTTGGTTTTAAAGAAACTATTGAATTTCTTTTTCTTTCCTTGAAAACCACTTTGATATCCAGTGCCAGCCTTTTCAAAAACACAATTTTGAGAACCCAAAATGGCATTGAGATTCGCAATTCCCATGGAGAAGTTGTTGTAATCAAATAGTTAACTTTCTTTTGAAGAACAACACAATTTTCACAATTAATTGGTTTGCTGGAATCAAAGATGTTGGAAGCTTTGTAAATTATTTCAAGATAATCAAAATCAGTTTTCAATTTCAAAAGCTCATCTTCTAGTTCTTTGATTCTACCTTCTAACCAATTATTTAGCCCTTTCAATCTATTGTTGGACAAGGCCAACCTGTTTGCTTCTTCACGAGTGTCAAAGAAAGCCTGAAGAAGTGAACTGTAGTTTGTACTATTAAAAGAAGTGCTGGAATTACTAACCTCAAAATTTTCTCTAGCCATAAGACACAAGTTAACTTCAACATCCTCAAGTGAAGAGCTGTTGGAAGAAGTAGCATTGTCTTCCCAAGCTATGTATGCTTTTCTGCCCTTTCTAGATTTGTTGCTCTTCTTCTCATGTGCCTTTTCTTTATTCACTAAGCTTGGACAATCCACTTTCATGTGCCCCTGTTTACCACAGCCAAAACAGGTAAATTTAGTGGAATTAGAATCAAGTTTCTTGTTATACCTCTTGCTTTGTTGATTCTTAATTTTTCCCTTCATTGATAAACTTCTGAAATCTCCTCGTCAATAAATTGAGATTTTCAGTGTCATTGCACTCATCTGAACTTTCCTCACTTGATTCAACTTTTGCAGCCTTTGCCTTGAGTGCAATGCTTCTGGATTTCTTTTCAATAGTCTTTATCTCTATTAGCCTCGTCATCTCAAGCTCGTGTTCCCTCAACTTGCAAAATAGTGCTACTGTGGTGAGGGTGGTCAAGTCTCTAGTCTCAGATATCACAGTCACCTTGGGCTGCCAGCTCCTATTTAGACACTTGAGGATCTTGATGTTCGACTCTTCCCTGTCAAACTGTTTTCCCAGTTCAATCAAATGATTAACAAATTGAGTAAACCATTTCTGAACATCTGCAATGGTTTCCCCTTGCTGCATCCTAAATAGCTCATATTCCTGGATGAGTGCATGCTTTCTAGCTCGCTTTACATCGTTAGTTCCCTCATGTGTGACCTCAAGTATGTCCCACATCTCTATAGCCGAGCAGCTTTGAGATAGTCTAAAAAATTCATCAAGGTTCAAGGCAGAAGTTATTATATTTTATGCAACACAACCATATTGCACTTTCTTATTTTCAGCATCAGACAACTCATTATAAGATTTATCAATAGTTACACCATTCACAATAGCCATAGGAATATAAGGACCATTTACTATAGCATTCTAAATGCCACAATCAATGGATTGAATAAAGATTTTCATTCTCAATTTCCAAAATTGGTAATTCACCCCAGAAAACATAGGTGGTCTGTGAATAGAGGCTCCTTCAGTAAAAGTTAGTTTGTTCTCAGCCATGGATCGAAAACTTGACTAGGATTCAAGTCCTAGCTCTGATGCCAATTGAAAAAAAAGTTTAGGCTGAGTTCAAGAGGAGGGTGAATTGAACTTTCAAAATTTTTCGCAAAGAGGATTTTTATAAAAAGTAGAATGAAAGCTCTTTATGAAAACTACTAAAAATTGATATTAAGAAGTGCACAACAAAAGTTCAATAGATTCCAGATCATAATCAATTAATTGAGATAATACACAAAATTGAAAACAACAAACAAAGTTAACTGGTATCACAAACGCAATCAATTGAATATTGTGGATGCACAAGCAGAAGCAATTAGTTGAATAAAAATTGAGTTCAGAACTGCACAAAAAATATCAGATACATAGTATTCACAATTGACTGAATATCAATCACACAGGAAAACTGTCCAGATCAATATATAGAATAAGAAGTAACACTTGATTCAAGAAAACTAACTTCCAGAATTTAAATCAGTTAAACAGTGATATCAGAAAACAACAATCACTCTAATATTATGAAGAACAAATTAAGCAAATTATAATGATGATATAATAGTTCCAGAAAAAAACACAGAAAAGTACCAAAAGAACAAACAATCAACTATATTCGAAGAACAATAATTGCGCGAGCAACAGAAAATATGATTAGCGTTCAAGAAGAGAGAAAGAGAGATCAAGAGCACAAGGTTTATACTGGTTCACCCATCCTCAAGAGCTATGTCCAGTTCTCTACCAACCAGCAAAGAATTCCACTAATCAAGATCACCAAGATCAATTTATAGCAATACAAACTCCTTGCAACCCACAAGAAACCACTGCTCCCAGCGGCAAACAACCCACTACACCTTACAACAGTTGTCTAAACAATGCATAACCCACTGCACTAAACCAATTACAATTACAAACCCTATGTAATATGTAACAATATGCTCACAATACAAGGATTATCAATAAAAGGACAATCACTTCAGTAATTATATTCAAAAGATTACAAATTGAATAAGAACAGATTAGAACACTTAGCTCTGGATCAAAACCACAGTTACACGAACCCAAACTCAAAGTAAGGCTCCAAAATTAGTGTTCTTGAGGTTCTTCTTAATGAAAATCAAATGTCAAAGATGTTTAAACATTTTCTCTCTTAGAAAAATTCACACGTATTCGCACAAATGTCTTAACTGTTTTTGAAATCACATGCTTGCCCTCTATATAAGAAATCTGATTATTAATTCTGTTAAAACCTCAATCGATTGTATCATTCGTTCAATCGATTGAATTTTCTTTGACTTAGAAGAAAATCTAGCAAGTTTAGATTCTGAAAACAATTTACTAAATTTCTTTTGAAATATGTTTTTCAAAGTCTGATTTAACCTCATATAGAACCTTTTAATAATTTGTTTAAGAAAAATAAATTTCTTTGGAGCTTACTTGGAATTATGTATCATGCAACTCATGATTTTAAACCAAAACTAAACTCTCTCTCACACACCTAAGTCTAGACCAAAAAACCCATCAAGCTTTATGAGTCTTCATGTAGTCTACGTTGCTAGCTTTGATCCATTGTAGACTTCATCCTTTTGTTGGTTTCATCAAATCATTTAGCAACTCTTGGTGCTAACAATATCCAATCTCTGTTCTTCAGGGGCATGCAAAAATAAAAACTCTGTTACAATGAAAACCCAAATGGTCAATATAAGCAAAAGACAGGACATAAAAAGAAAAAGAGGAAATAACATGTGTGGGAAGTCATCAAATTTCGTTTCATTATTGAACCTTTTTGAAAATTAGGCAATTATGAATCAAGATGATATATAGCCATATTTCTTCATTCAAAATGCTTTTACAAATCCTTTACACCATTTTTGAGCCAAAAATAAATATTTTTTTCAAAATACCCTAAACAAGGAACGAAATTTAGTATGCCAAAAATAAATATTTCATCAAAGAAGGAATATGCCAAAAGTTCCTAAATTCATCAAAGAGAGAGTATTATCAAAAGTTCCTAAGAGTCCAACGAATGATATCCATCAAAGAAGAAATACTTCAAAAGCTTCTCAAGAATGATTGTTAAAAAAAATAAGGAAAAGAAAAAACAGAGAAAAAGGTAAAAAAAAAAACGGAGGAAATAATGACAAAAAGCTTATAAAGGAAGACCTTGGCTGTTTACAACATTTGGTTGATGATCCTTACTTTAAAATATAAAACCCAAAAATAATTTTTGAGCCTTTGTATCCTTTTTTTCACTACCTTTCAACCATTAGCCATGTTACAAGCCCAATAAAGTCCATATTGATTGATGAATGATTGCCACGATTTTCATAATGTTTAACTTTATAACAAAAGGATATGACTGACAATATGTGTTTTGTAAAAAAAATAAAAAAAATAAAAAATTTATTAGAATGCCTATGTTGGAAATGAGTTACCAATCAACATGCCTACTAAGAATAAAACATTAGAGAAGAAGCAACACTAGGGCAATTCGGTTTCATCCGTACCCTCGCTATCTCATTTTTACCTTACAGAAACAAGCATCCTTCACACATACCTCATCATTACCTTCGTACACACAAACTGGGGCAGTTTATATGAGTTTTTCTTATAAAGACTATTTCCCTTCAAGTAACAGTTTTTTACACTAACCTTACTCTCATTCAAACCTAACTGTTCATACCCTTCTAAACTAAAGCTCACATAGCCAGCCCAACATACCAAAACTGGTGCAATCTTGTTTTGCGAAAACATGCGAACAATAACATACTTGAGGATGTGAATTCCTAGTATCTTTCAAATGCCTCAAACTCTAATTACACACTTATCATTTACCTACGGGTACAATCATGCATCAAAGCAATGTTTCTAAACGAAAAGTTGATGATTACCCCATGTTGACATTAACTTCAAATTCATAACGTTCCTTGTTTTTTTCTAGAAAAAAAAGTTAGTATTTAGTGAATTCAATGATTACAAGAAACATCTGACTCTATACATAGAAAATTTTTTAAAAAAATTTGTACATACAATTTTTTTTGAATAAAAAACATTTGTATAAAGATTGTCATTGAAAAAATTCATTGAAAATAACACCTTTGTACACATATTGAAAAAACATTGAAAAAAAACATTCGTACATACATTTATATGCATACTCATTTAAAAATTAAAAAAAATAAAAATAAAAAAAGCAAAAAAAAAATGAACACACATCTTTACCTATCTTTTGAACCGTGATGCCCTACAAAGCAAGGTTTCGACCATCTTTACATATCTTTTGGACCGTGATCCACTGCAAAGCAAAGTCTTGGCCATCTTTACTTTTCTTTTAGACTATGATCCTGTGAATCAACTACTTAGCTTAACAATCCAAGACATTTTGTTTCATGTTTAGTATATATAAGGTTCTTTACATCATTAAGAAGTTTGCAAAAGGATCGTTTTGTGTTATCTTCATCACCATGATCATCTTTCACTTTGTATCGTGATACTCCACATGTTGAAAACTTATATAGTACTTCAATGTATCTTTCGTATAATATACACTCTTTAATACAATAATGTACTTTATTATACTCTAAGTATTGAAAAGTGATAATCTTTCGCTTTGACTTTTGATACTCCACATCTTGGAAACTTATGCAATACTTCAAACACTCTTTTGTACAATATACAAACTTTAGTACAATCATGTAATTTCTTATACTCCATATCCATCAGAAGCAATACATTTTTTGTCTCATATTGATGGGTCAACCATGTATTACTTTTGGAAAGCATTTCAGTCAATAACCCTAGAAATAAGGTGAATTTTTTATTAGTCCACCCATTTCTTATTTTAATATTAACCAATATTAATACTATTGGCAGATTTGTGAAACTTCCACAAATTAAAAACAAAGGTTTCTCTAAATCATCTTTCAAGATATCATACATGGGTGTCTATATAATCTTTTTTTTCCAACCTCACGATTCATGTCTACAACCAATCATCAAAGTGCACATCAAAATGTTGAGATTAGGACGTATAGGGAATGTTTAGCAGTACACTATGAAAGGTTCAGATTGTATAACTCTTTAAGACACCATTACAAATAAGATGTTTTTATATCAACTGAGCTTCTATTTGTTTCCTTTTTAAACAATTAGCACATGGACAAGTATATATTCCATTTATATCTCTCACATTTTGTTCGTTAAATTGTAGAAAGTCTTTAATGTCATTCTCATATACCTTATTGATTTAACTTGCATTCATCAAACTTCAATCATGTGAAAAATAGGAAATAACATAAGAAAGGGGCTTGGATTGTGATTTAAAATTTTCATAGTTTTTCCCTTGTATCATCTCAATATACATAGTCAAATGATACGTAGATGAATATACTACGATATATTAAATGATTTCGCAAGTTCAATTTTAACTTTTCCTCCTTCAGTTAGAAAAGTAGTTATAATATCCAATGTAAAAAAAATAAAAGTAAATATACTCAGTATTTTTATACTAGTTAGTCACAAACTACGTCTCGTTCCTAACAACCAACCATGTTCAAGTAAGTAGATTATCGTTGCGAATTATAACACATAATTATTGTCCAAGCCACTCCTCACTCAATGCAGTATTCTTTCACAAGTTACGCCTTACTCAATGCAGTATTCTTTCACAAGCCACACTTGGCTTGAAGTAGTTACAAACTCTTATTGATCAATATGAAAAGATTTTTAGCTAAAATTTAAGAGGAGTGAATTGAACTTTTAAAAATTTTCGCAAAGATTAAGAAAAATATTGAAAGAAAGAATGAATCTTTTCAATGGAAATAGTTTATTGTTGGATTAGTAGTTACACAATTGAAAATCAATTAATTGAAACACAAAAAGAATCAATTGAAACAACAGTCATTACAATGCAACGTATAAACAATCAATTCAAACAATCAATCAATCAATTAAATTGTTTTCTTGTCAAAAATCCACCTGGAAATAGTAATCAATTAAATTGGAAAACAACGAATTTAAAATTCTTAGATTCCTACAAGATCACAATCAATTAAATCAGCAAAACAATATGTTTTGGTTTTCCAGCAAATCAACAACACAGAGGAATAGTTGATTAACTTACAGAGTCCACAAATTGATTTTATGTGAATTATTAACTTACCTAGAAAACTCAATCAACATAATATTTATGCTCTCAATATCACTTTAAATGTATCAATTCAACCACAGATAAAAAAGTTAATCTTGAACAAATTTGATCCACAATAACAGTAAGAGCATAATAGTGAAAAACAATCAATTAAGATTAGAAACAATTAATTGAAAATCATGCAAAGTCAGAAAATTATGCAGTATTGAATTTGCAAATCAAGATCAGGGTAAAGAATGATCAAGAACACCAAGATTTATACTAGTTAGCTCTTCCTCAAGAGCTATTTCTAGTCTCCTTGCCAATAAGCAAATAAAGAAAGAATTTTGCACCCTACAAGACCACTACCAACACACTAAAGAACCCTACTACACCCCTACAAGAGTAAACTCTATACAACTATAGTCCCAGAACACTTTCAATCAATGAAATTGAACAACAAAAATGCTATGCAGCCTACCCAATCACAAACCAGAGGAATATACAAGGCTACAGTAACTTCCCTAAGTGAAAACTAGATAGAAAACCAATGTACTATAATCACAGTAGTGGATGAGCTCCAAGAATTCCTTTCTTGATTACCTTTTATTCAACAACACTCATAGTTCACAACAACCTCTTAGCTTTGGCTTTTCGAGTTTTGAAAGCTTTTTTTATTATTCAAATGAATTTTTTAGAAGCTTTTATATATGTTTCAAAATTGTTTTAAAATTTATTACAATTATATTAAAAATAAATTAATTCCTTGGTGTCAGGATATTTTAGTTTGTTGTTTTTGAAAAACAATTTGTTGAAAACTTTAGTGAATAATTTTTGCAAAAAATAATAGTTAGTCCAATTCTAGTTTTATATTTCAAAACGACTCAGGAACATTAGAGTTCAATCGAATAACATATGATGCATGTACATGATAAGACGATACACACACACACACACACTAATACTAAGTTATCTTCAAGTCTCCTTTGTATTTGGCTTGAGTTGACTTCATCAAATACATAGACAACAACATTGTTAACAATCCCCCCTATGTGATGAAGTCAATATGGTGGGTTGAGTTACTTCATGTAAAACCTATAAGATCTCAACTAGAATGATGTAATATTATTATGCTCAAGTCGAAATAAAAAATGGTTGATTGACAAATTCAGTCGATGCAATCAACATAATGAGTAAATCAATTGAAACAAAAAATCACTCGATTTATTTTTCTTTCATCTCAGGAAACAACAAAGAAATACGTTGAACAGAACTCTCCCATCCTAGTAAAGTCCCCTTGAATGATATACAATTCTATTACAAACACAATTCATGAATTCTTTATTAAAATCAAAGATATAGGTGTATAAGATAAAACAAATTTCAATTCCTTGGTGCAATTCAAAATGCTTCATTCCATATGATTACTAAACCAAAGATTTACAAACTATATCAAATCATATCAAACCATACTGATTGCATGCAAAACATGTTACCCATATTTAACCAAACCTAGACCAAATGAGAACAAACCTAAAATAATAATACAACTAACTAAAGCATCAAAAGCCAGCAAAACAACAAACACACTTCTTCTCCCCCATTGAGCTCATCAAATACTATTGAAGAAGCATAATGCCAAACAAAACATGAACCTAAAGAAGAAAATGAAACGGAGGACATGATGAAAATTCACAGTTGATCCTAAGTGCTTGAGCCATAGTACATATCAGCCAACTGATCTATAATTGCTTTAATTTGCCCATCCAGATGCTGAAATCGTGCAGCACAAAATGTGTAGTGATCTTTTCTATCACTTGCCATGGTGTTAAGTCATCCAAGCACCATTTGCTCAAACCTTGATAAAGCTTCTCCTCTATCTATAGGTGGCACATAAGGAATCATAGTGCAATTTTCAGCAGTACCATCTCTAGGTTGTCCAACACCAGCACCAACATCAACACCCACAACTTCTCCAGCTTACTGCTAATCTCCTTCTTCCTCTTCAACATGAAAAATCTAGTATTGATCATTTTCTTTCTTTGAGCCAATCTTCTGTAGTGTTGCATAAGTTATTTTGTTGTGTGGCTTTACCACTTCAGTTAGTTCACCCTTAAGGTCGACACCAAAATGTTCAATAAATTTTGAAACCAACACCACATAGAGAATTCTTTAATCAGTAAGCTTCCTTGTTTTGCTCATGTGATCCTTTATCACATTAATCAAATTAATCTTGAAGTGATGTATAATTGATGAGAACCAAGAGCTTAAGTTTAATCAGACTCAAGAACATGCAAATCTAAGCAATCCAAATGACACTTTGGAAATTCCAACTAGACCAATCACAATGTCAAGGGCCAAAAAGCTAAAGGACACATTGAGTGGGTTGGTTTAAGACATTTACGTTAAGCAAACAAATTTGAAGACTGACTTTGAACCTGACTTCGTTCTTAATTTGATATGAGAAGATGAGGGATTAAATGAAGGAAGTTTGGGCCAAAAATAATCCAATTGAAGCCTAGGGTCCATATGTCATGTGCCACCAGAGTCAATTTAAGTGTAAATGGGCTATTTTGGGATAAGACTAAATTTTGAAGAGTCATCCATTATTCTAGAGTAATTTAAAATTTTGTTTTGATGTATTTTGGTTAATTTTCCATAGGGCTTAGAGTAGTCATGCTTAGTAAACTATGTTTTTCGCATTCCCATTTTGTGTAATTAATTAGTCATCTGAAAGTGTGCTAAAATGATGTTGTTACATTAAGTCTGGAGGCTTCTCGGCTAATGAGGAGTCAGGTCACCTTTTAGAAGCTAACAAAAGTCTATTTAAGTCAGAAAAACACATGTAAACATGGACTTGAATTTGAAATACGAATTTTATTATGAAAATTTTAGAAGTGAGAGTTGCTCTCTTGAGTTCTTCATTGGACTTGCAAACTTATCAAGGGCTGATCAACCTTGTAGCATTTATTCATACTTTATGGTTTTTGCTATGTTCTGCAACGCAGGGGTTCTGAGTAGATCATCCTGAATCAGAATACTTAGGGATCTTGGGGCATTCAAATACTCTTTGTTGTTGGTTCTGGGCTTTATTCCTATCTGGGTTCACATGATTTGGTAATCAAAGCTTCGTTCCTAGCAGTCAGGTTATATCTTCTATTGTTTTACTAGTTATCCTATTCTAAAATATTTGTATCCATTTTGTTCATTTTGTTTTTGAAAAAAAAAGACATCACACAAAAAAATAGTGGAAAAAAAAGAAAAGATAAGAAGTATAACATTTTGTGTTTCTATTTTAGAAAAAAAAAAACATATTTTGTATTCATTGAGAGGGCATCATTCTACTTGGTGCTTGCCTGGATTGAGTTGTAAGACCTTTTAAGAGTTAACAGAGAGGTCTGAAAAAAAAATTCAAGAGTGTTTGAAAATTTATTAAAATAGAAAAAGCCAAAAATACAGAGCAAAGAAGAGTGTAGAGCACCATCCTTGAGTGTAAACACGTGAGGAATAAATTTTTATCACTAAGACTTTCATTTCAGCTTCTACAAATGATAAACATAGAGGGAAATTCTGGAGGCTATTAAACCTTGATTTTACTCTTAAAGCAATGCAACAACAATTTGAGAGATTAAATGTGGTGTTGGGAGATATAAGGGACAAAATGGATAGGCAAGATGAGAAATTAACCAATCTTTAAAATGATCAATCTGACGATGGGAATAGTTCAAGGGGAAATAGGAGAAACCATGAAGGGAGTGAAGATGATGTCTCTGTTAGAGGAAATAGAGGGGAGACAAAGGAGGAATATGATTTTGTGATGGGTACAAACAGGTGTAGAGGAGATAGGCATGAGAAAAATGACAGACAATTTGATCGCAGAGATGGAAGCCTTAATAACATCAAAATGAAAATACCTTATTTTCAAGGGAGGAATGATCCTGAAATATATTTGGAGTGGTAGAAGAAAATGGAGTTCATCTTTGACTGCCATAATTATTTAGATGCAAAAAAGATGAAGTTGGTTGTGATAGAATTCACTGATTATGCCATAGTGTGGTGGGATAAATTAGTCTTGAGTAGGAGGAGAGATGTAGAGACGCCGATAGAAACATGGAGAGAAATGAAGGCTTTAATGAGAAAAGTGTTTGTTCCCAGCCATTACTATAGAGACCTCCATAAAAAATTGCAAAGACTTATGCAGGGCTCTAAAGGTGTTGAGGACTACTATAAAGAAATGGAGATGGCAATGGTGAGAGCTGTTGTAAATGAATATAGAGAAGCAACCATCGAATGGTTTCTCAGTGGGCTGAACAAAGAAATCACACATGTTGTAGAGTTGCAACATTATGTAAAAGTAGGAGATGATAGAGGAGCTCCTTGGGGCTTTTGGCTTATTGAATCTACATGTGATGTTGTAGAGTATGGAGGAAGCTTGCACCAATCCAAATGAACATGAGGAACTCTTCTTGAATGTGGAAGCAAAGGAAGATTGTCAACACTAGATTTCGTCCGGATTAAAAAATGTTTTGAAATTTTAATCATTTAGTAAACTTTGATTCTTGTCTCTAAATCTCTCTTATTTTCAAAAATGATAAAAAATAAATTTATTTGTAACAAAATAAAAAAAATTGTCACCAACACCTTTCTTTCAACGCCCCTAGCATTGTTGGCCCAATTCTCTTATCCTCTTACCCCGGCCCCCCC
>Ga0209700_101199_pt1 | contig 52973 bp, 23 predicted proteins | sample SiratroredBW_FD_187528 | JGI IMG/M metagenome (GOLD analysis project Ga0209700, IMG submission 187528) | Root nodule microbial communities of legume samples collected from California, USA - Siratro red BW (SPAdes) (version 2) | ecosystem: Host-associated > Plants > Roots > Nodule | place: USA...
TATATATGTGTGTGTGTGTGTGTGTTGAAAACTCATTTCTCATACATATTTATTTTTACGAGTAATTAATTGAAAAATGTAAAAAAATACAATTTAAAAAATATATCTAATTTTGTAGGAATAATATTAAAAAAATAATTTGACATTTATTTTAGAAAAAAGTAATTCAATTATTATAAAATATAAAAAAATATTCAATTACTTATTTTACAAAATAAATAAAAACTTTTATTTATTAAAAGGTAAAATTATTTAATTAAAAGACTATACTAAAAAAATTAATATCTTTTATATAATGATATATGTATACAAATAATCTTGCATAGGTTTAAATATAAATAAACTTAAATTTATATAATGTTATTATTTTTAAAATATTTTTATATTTAAATGTAGATGTTATCTTTATTAAAAATAAGTAAGAGTAATTGAAAAAAGTTTAAAAATAGAAATATTAAATAAGGTAGAAGTAGGTAGACCAAATGTCACCACCATGTTTATATCGGGAGATTGGTCTTTTTGTAACATTTTACTATTCACCATCTAAACTTTTTCTCCACCACCACATATAAATGATCCATATTATACACGTGAGAAGGTTCATCCTAGCTTTCACCCTTAGATAAACTTAACTAAAATTTGATAATTTTGTTTATATTTAAATTGAAAATTGGATAAAAAAAAATTGACAGAAGATCACAGTGGAGGATATATTGTTCGAGAAATGGCGTGGATGAAGGGAGTCCAATAATGAATGAATAAGATCTGGGACCAATTGAAGATGGTGACATGAGTTGTATGGTAGATGCCATAATATGCTCACAACTTCTTCTTTCTCCTTTCTTTGTGGCCCAAACTTCCATGGTTTCTAACCCTTTTCCCACTCATCATTCATGCACTTATGCTTTCCCATTTGGTCCACATCAAACCTATGTTCTTTCCACTTTTCCTATCATCAATCATCAAATTTTATGAAACAATATTCCTATATATACAGCATTTCATATATTAACATAATCTAATTATCTAAATAGATAATTTTTTATGCGAAATTACTTGAATCCTAAAGTCATACTTAAGGATGCTCTGTTATGTTGATTATAAATACGAATTATCAGTGATGAGAGAAAATTAAGAAGAAAGTTTTAGAAGGACTAGAAGAAGAAATTTTTTCATGATAAGAAACAAGATTTTTTTTGGTTACTAAAATTATTCTCTGTTTTCTGTTTTAGTATTTTATGAACTCAAACTTTTAGAATTTGTTTACTTTCTTTTAATTTGTAAGTTCATTTTGAGCTTGAAAACGAACTTCAGTTGAATACTTTAATCAAAATCTAAGAAGAAAAGATAATCTCGGAAACATAGCATAAGAGAAAAATATCAATGAAAGCAGCATGAAGCAAATATGAAACACAGCTTTTGATGCCCAGTTTGGAAATTTTCAAAATTTCCTCTCGTTTAGTTTGAATTTCCTTTTATTTTAATTTGAATTGGAAAGTACTTTGATTATATATATATATATATATATATATATATATATAGTCACGTTATATCTTTGTAAAACACTTTTAAATGACTATACTTTCTTTATAAAATTGTAAGAACATTATTTTATTGAAAGCTAATTCTAGTCCACAGATGCTGATCTTGTTCAAAAAAAGTTTAAGTGCGGAACGAGATGACTTTAGTAGGAGCATTTCTTTAATGAAGAGAGATGTTGGGACAAGAGATACAATTAGAGACATTTCTTAAAATAAAAAACTTTGGGAAAATTGTCTAGATAGGTTTTTTTTTTTTAAATTTAAATTTAAATAAAGAACTGAACAATTGAATGGAGACTTAATGTTAACCAGGAGAAAAAAAAATTACCATCGAGAATAATTGGTGATCTTTTTTTCACTATTTTTAAATTACTATAAAAATTAATAAAATATTTTTTCTTCTATTTTTGAATATTTAGTATTATTAAACAATAATTTAATTTGAATCATGATGAAGCAAAAATATAAAAATTATAAAACAGCTAGTTTCTTATATTTTGTTGACATATCTTACAGTTTAACTACGATCACAAAAAAGTGTTGGTGAGACCACAAAACAAGTGAGAAATAAGTATCCAATTTTAGTAGTGTCATGATATTTCCCCACTTCAGATCATCCTCATAAGGGAAAAAATTTAGCACAGGACAGACATTGATATCTTTTATCCAGTTTGTACCTAATTTAACTCAACCAAACCTTCTATGGTCCTCACAATTTTTTCCCTTTCTTCACCATTCAATCATCTACACAACCAAACAAACCATAAGTCACTATCAACACAGTCGAGAAAAAATTATAACTGCTAGATTTACTAGCTAGTACTAGCGGAAAGATAAATTTTGTTTTCAAACACAATAATGCTTCTTGACGTGACTGTTTACCAACTCTGTCCCTTTAGTTTATTGTGCTGAAATCTCACAACCGACATTCCTAATCAGTGTAAAATTTTAACCATTTTTAGTTGACTTTTAAAATTTGTTACACTGAGTTTATTTCATAGTATGGAATCCAGAGTTTTATCCACAATTGTTCACAAAGCAAATCCAGACACACGGTCATCCAAAGTAATGAATACTTCATACAAATAATATACTTAAAAATTGAATAAATTTTATCTAAGCAAGGCACAAGTACTAAATAAGAGGAGAAAATTTATTTGAAAAAAAGAAGAAATAAGAGAGAACCAGATCTTAACCATAATAATTTCATTTCCCCCAGGGCAGTACAAACGGTAGGTATATATGTTATACCAAATTAATAATGATTCAAAGCATGAAAAAATGAATAATGATTGAATAGGGCACTGTGGCATTTATTTAGGTAAGAGAACAGCAATAACTTGGGTAGTGCCCTTCATCACTCCGGCGATGACCCTATTCTCTGAAGTGACACCTTATATATAATTTTTGGCTTCAGCAGAAAGGTTTTGTTAGCTGAATATGCTTCCAATGTTTTGGTATAAACGTGGTGCATTGCATATCCCACAATGTGGATAGTAGGCAAAGTATTTTGTTTCGTTTCATCACACAGGATAGTAGGCAAAATATTTTAGTTATTCTAATTCATATATGTATAAAAAAAAGATAAAAACTACATAAATTATCTTCTCTAGAGAGAAACTCCCTACCAATCAACCTGAAGCAAATATTGTTAATTCTATGGATATGTAAACTGATAGAAATGGTCCCTATTCCTTGAATGTTCCTTTGTATATAGCTGACCGCGAATAATTTACATAAACATTATAATTACGAAAAAGGTACTTTTTAATAAAAAATAATTATCAATAAAGTTAGTGAATATTTTACCAATAACATATTTTAAAAAAGTCAATATGAACTGTTACACTTCCACTTTGTACATGTGTTCCTACCTCCTTTTTGATAGTCTTAGACAAATGGATATAGCATTATAGCACTTGGTGTTTCTGAAATAAATATCTCGTATTCCAGATAGGATAACACCTTAATTACATCAACTGTTGTGGCATCACAGCTTTCCAAATCAAGTATATAACACACGTGTAGATAAGGTGGGGATTGATTGGTCCAACACTCAATTAAGGCTAAGTGAGAAATGTTTGACAACGCAAATTTTTTAAAAAATAAATATTATATATAATTTCAAAATTTATTTGTTTAATAATTTTGAAAGTGCACTAATAAAACGTTATTAACATATTTATTCAGCAATTCTGATAGTTAAAATATATTTAACAACGCTTCATTTATATCTGTTAACAAAAATTTGATATATTAAAATATATAGTGGCAATATTCTAACTTTTATATCACGTTTTATAATTAATACAAAACTAATAGATATAAAATATTATATAATTTATTGATTATTATTTTGAACGTAAAAATTGGTATCGCGTATAATATATTTTAAATTTTCAATAATATCGATATAATGTATGTTTAAATATGTTTTTGCATTTTGTCTTCTTTCTTCTTACTGTTCAAATATTGTTGTCTCATCTTCTGCACAATCTAAAATATTTTTATTGTTTTTTTCTTCCTCACATTAGAACATCGGAGATGTCTCATTTTTTTTCCCTGGCAACCCCAAAACACCACATTATGATTTGTTTTCTCTTCTCTCCCTTTAGATGTCATTATTATGGCTCCTTCATTTTTTTCTGCCTTGCACTGCGCTAAAAAATGTTGTCACCACTATTTCATTTTTTTCTTCATTAAGTTGAAATTGTTGTTATTGATTTCTCTTCCTCTCCCTCGAGTTCTAAACGTTGTCGTTATTAATTCATTTAACATTACTATATGTTTTCTTCACTTATCCTTGATGAAAAGAGTACAATTTTATATGCATATTTGATAATTTTTATATATATATCATTAATAAGTTATTTAAACTCCGTCACCAAGACTGATGTCTAGAATTAATCCTACAACTTGGTCCTCAAAATCCTCCTTATGTTTTTCAGAGGCTTTTCTCAACAATTTTGTTAGTCCTTCCAACCACAATAAAAAATAATATATGCACATATTTAATGTTAAAGAATAGCATGAATTTAAGTTATTATACAATTATAGACTTAAAAATTTATATTAATTTTTTTCATAGTACATGTGTTTGTATTCATCCAATGAGAATAAAATTTGGTAAATTTTAGTCCAAATTGGTTTCTTATCACGGGAAGGGATAAAGGAAGAAGAGGAAACTAATATTTCCATAAAAATTACCATCAATTGTAATTATAAATCGTTTTATAGTTAAAACTTATGAAAATGTGAATTCTACATTCTATATTTATTGTATAATAAATGTAAAAAAAGGTAAAAACATAATGAGTGTCAAAAAGGATCATTGGTATAGTGAAACATGAATATGAATAATTAAATACTAAATGATATTTATAATTTTTAATGAATTTGAGTTAATAATAAGAGATAAAGGCAACGGAATATACCAGTTAATGCATTACTGTGATGTTTCCTTGAATTTTAGAGTGGAATGCATAAATGTGATTTTTCTTTGATTTTGGTGGTGACTAGAATTTACATCTTCTTAGAAAAACAGACTGAATGGACAGGGTTCATCTGATGATGAGATTTTCTAAAGACAAATGATGATTTCTAAAAAAAGGGTGATATTCCATCCAAGTACTCAGATGACATATATAATAGCCAATATTCAAATTTTAAGGATCTTTTATGAATGATGCATTTATTTGTTTCTGGTCTAGAATATGAAAAGAATGACATGAATTTGTTTCTGATAATCATGCAAGAGTTGAAAATGAAAATGAAATTTGCCAGTGGAATCCTGCACAGTGAGGAGGCACTGTTTTGTCCTCATGCTAATCACGGACAACTGAAAGCATCCACATGCATCAAACCCACTTGCTTCATCCTTGGTGGTAACAAGTGGCTATTACCATGCCAGTACAATTCTCAGGATAAAATTCTTGTCAAGCATGCGTGTTTGTGATAACCCCACCACATCTATTCATCATGCCAATACTATATGTAGTCACGTGTAACATGTTCTAGAAATGAACAAGTGAGTGATCAAATTAAAATGGGTATCTGCATATTGATCCATCGTGATGCATGTGTTATTGGTATTTATTTACCACCTGAAACTTTGGTCTTCTCCAAGCATCGTTGATCATACAGATGTTTGCATGCATACAAATGATTTTCAATACCAGCTTAAGTCATGTTTATATTAAATAAAATTTACAAACTAGTCCCTAAAAATGGTGGTAACCATTCATTATTTGTCTTTGTTATCATTTATTTTTATATCTTTAACACATTTCTATATCGATGGTGACCGAAAAATTGTCTAAGAGATAAGAACTTACACATGCTAATCTTCTACATGCACTGTGTAGCAAAAAAGGCTTTATTGCTAAAATAGTTATCCAACCTTGAAGGTGCTGCCTTGCTGAGAAATGTGTATCAACCGTATTCCTATCCATTTATCTAAGTTCTTCTAAATTGAGCTAGTTACATCATATATAAAAAACAAATGACTAACCGATTAATCTTTTAAATCTACATATAATACATAATCTATCAGATATAATAATACATTTTCTTTTATTATCTCTCGTAATCATTTTATTTATCAATAATCTTCAAGCACAAAACTTAGTTGTTGACAGTACTTTAATTAATTAAAATTTCTTAAATATATCATCACACATACTACTAACCTCATTCCTCAATCTATGATGTGCAGATTTCACATACTTGGCTATCTACTCCCATCCATAACTACTCATCTTCCATATCCCTTCTCACTATACTTTCTTAGACAGGCCTTATAAAACTCTTCCACCATAGGCTTATTCTATTTCAACCATCTTCTTCTCCAGTTGAACATCCATTCCCATTGGTTTTGTTGTCACTCGCCTACATCTACTCTCCTAACTTTCCTTTGGGTTGAATTAGCATACAACCTTAGATACTTAGTTTTCAGGCTTTGGTCTCCAACCATTTATCCTTCCAAAACAAGATTATGTTCTCATTGCCTATCTTCAATGCTATATTATCGTTAAACCATTTCCTTGACTTCCCTTTCTCACTCACGTTCCTAAGATCCTTTCATCAGCTATAATCAAACAAACTTTCATTACCTAGTAAGACTTCTCCAATACCATATTTAGATTCTAAAACCTTTTTCCACAATCCTCATCCTCTGTTCCTAATCTGCAACGTCATTTACCTAAAAGTACTGTATTAAAACTTGTTAAATCTCTAACACTGAGACCACGCTCTTCTTTATAGTTACAAATTGTATCTCAGTTCACCCAAACAATTTGTTCCTGATCCCATAAGAAGTCTCTGTATTTAACTAACTAATTTCTCACTATTAGAGACATTTTGAACAGTGAAAGATAAAACAAAGATAGAGTTGATAGAACTGATTTTATTAAAATTACCCTATCTGTGTAGACAAATACTTAGCCTTCCAATTTTTTAAGTCTCTTACTAAATTTACAAATGATGTCTTCCACAACTCTATTGCTCCCTAAATTCTTAATTAAGATAAGGAAAAGTTCATGATTTTTACAATTTAGAATAATCGATAATCTCCTCAATTTTTCTATCTCTCATCCCTCTAATCTTATTTTTATTAAAGTTAACTTTAAGTCCAATACTAAAAATAATAATAATAATATATTTGTGAAAAGATGACAACAATTTATATTATAATTTTTAACTATTAAGTTGTATAATTTATGTATGAATAGGAAAGAAAAATTTAAAAATAAATAAATTTTTATGTAAAATATTTAGAGCAAGTTTGTTGAGAAATTTTTTATTATTTTAAACATTTTAATATTCAAAACAAATAAAATTGTATATAATTTTTATATTTAGTTTGAACAACTTACTTTTAAGAAAATCGAGCCTAATTCTTTTATAAAGTAATAAAAATGGTTGGATGTTTATGTGTAAACTCCTTATAAAAAAATAAATTAAGATTACCTTTTTGTTAATTAAAATAATTTATATACGACTTATCTTTTATATATCTTGTAAACAATTTAAACTTATACATTTTTTTATTTAAAAAAATTATAGAAAAATTTCTAGAAACCTACTGAATATGGTAAATGTTCTTTTGACAAGAATGCAGGTGGATTGATGTAAAATTTCAAATTTAATTTTAATTAGTCTAGAAAATAATCAATGGGGACAGTTCAAAGAGGGAAATCTACTAGGAACCCATGTATGTCTTCTTGTAAAAATGAAGAGTGATAAAAAACTTTAAATGGTTTTTCATACTAGCTTTTATGACCTATTTATTAGCCTTTTTTAATATTGGAGGACCAAACTCAGTGACCCTTTAATATTTTTTTCTTCATAATATATGCTTGCATTCCTGAACAGTTATTATTGAATACATGCTTATTTTTATAATTAAAAATTAATAATACATCATTATTTTTTATATAAAATTATACTTTAATTAAAATATTAGAAATAAATATTTTAATATATAATTAAAAAAAAAATATATATATATATATATATATATATATATATATATATATATATATATATATAATGTTAATTATGATATAATATTATTTCAATACTAATTTAGAGATAGATATAAGTAAATTGAAAGAAAAAGAATATACATGTGTAAAACGATTTTAATTTTCATTTAATTTCATAAAGGAGCTAGAATGTAATATTATAAAATATAAAAATAATTTATTGAGTGAAATTCTTATTGTATGTATGAATAATTATGATCCGAGTCACAGTATAAGAATGTGCATTTTGAAAGATTAAGGAAAATAATTTATTTTATTATTTTTTAAGTTGCAAAAGTTAGATGAATTTATTTCTCATTTTTGTAAAACATTTTTTTTTCTAAATTTGAAAAACACCTTTCTTCTCAGGTTTTGAAGTGATTATTCTTTCTTTCTTTGTTTAAGCAAATTGTCTAGAAAATAGAAAAGTTTAGAATGATTTAAATCAGTTAGCTTTTTGTTTTGAATAATTTTATTTTTTCATATCTAATATTTAATAGTTCTTATTAAATATTTTATTTATTGAATTAAGTGTTCCAAATGTATTCTAAATTATTTTATATTTGTTTAATGTACTGTAATTATGATTGCAAAGTACTTCCTTCTATATTGTGTAAAAAATGTAATATTAGGGAAGTTGAATTTTTATCGTATTTAAATATGAGTCTTTGAAAATTTATATAATATCCTTAATTAAGTGACAAATAAATGATTGTCATAATTGATATTAATTAAATCAATACTAATTTAAATCAATAACTTAAATAATTATTAAAAATAAATTAAGATAACTTATATAAATGTTTGAAATAAATTAATAGTTTAGCCAATTTTAATTTTAATAAATATAAATATTAAAATTAACATCAGTTAAATAAATGTTACTTTAATAAATATTATAATATATTAGTCAACATTAATTTAAATAACTATTAAAAATAAATAACATTATTTTTAACTAAATATACATTAACTTTATTAAATATAAATATTGAAATTAGATTATATTAACCTTCGTCGATGCCAATTTTAATATAATTAGTTTTATTAAATTTGTTTAGTCAAACTTAAGTCCATTCTATTTCACTTAATTTTTAGTTATAGCACTTTTGCTTAGAAACTAATTGTTAATATACTTTGCTTAGATACTAAGCACTTATGGTTACTAAATTCAATCATTACCTTTGTTTTATAGTTATTTAATAATTAAAATTTAAATTTAATTTGATAACTATTTTGATCACAATTAATAATTATTTCATACTTAACTTAATATATATATATATATATATATATATATATATATATATATATATATATATTATAAATCTGTTTACTTAACTTAAAATGCATATTTTAAGTGTGTTAGTTTAAGTAAATTATTGTGTTATTAATCAAAACTAACCTGATATATTTATATATGAAGTTTGCACTGAAATATGACATAATTTCACTTTAAAAACAATATTGGTATAATATATAGCCGTTCACATATAAAAATAGTTTCTCTATCTACGTAAAATTTCACAAATTAATTAAAATATTCATAGAGATAATAATTAACAATAAAAAATATATAAATTGTATATTGAAAACTTAAAATATACTTCAACGGTTATATAAGAATAAAATTATACAGGTTTTCAGATAATTTGAACCAAGACTTGAAACCACTTAGAACACTTCCCCATAACCAAAATCAAGCTAAGGCCCAGGAATTAATGTATTAAATATTGTGATCCGACCTAGATATAACCTCAACAACAATAAATAATCTAAACATGTTTCTCTAAACATGTTTCCTCTGCCTTTATGAGGGACAACATAATAACTTGAATAACAAAATAAAACACTTTATGTAATGCATCAGCATTGTGATCATGTTTACTTTCATCTCCACGGAATACCTGAAAGCATGAGCAATCAACATATCAGCATTTGTGAGGATTTTTCTTAATATAAATGCTTCCGCTTACGAAGCAACGGTTTTCTTTCGTTCTTTCTTTTATTTTACGTTTATTAAGTTATTTTTTCCTCGTTAAACTGAATCATTAACCGACCAAAAAGATGTTTCTTAGTGGCAGCTAAATATCCTACGTCCTTCTCCCCACAAAGATCAGACAGGGACTGATGACAGGATCTTCATTTAGAAGTGGCAGATGACTAATAGTGCATGAGAAAATGGTAAGCTTTGAAAACCCACTAACATGACTTAGCACCCACTTCCTTTGATGCAAAGCATATATATTCAATAATGAACGTTCCTTTTTGTGATGAAAGTTTATGGAGAGGAAAGGTGTGTTAGTTCAAGCACATTTTCAAGGACTACGTGATCTCCTAAACAATATCATCAGTTACAACAATTTGTTGCTAATTTTTCACAGTACTAAAGTTTTCTAAGACTACAGAAATGACCAGAGAATACAACAATTACGATCACAGCAAGCTAAAACCTAAGGTTCCATTCATTTTGTCCTCCTTCAGCATCATGTGTTCCTCACCCTAGAATTCAAATTTCACTCAAACAAAATTGACATCTCCTCATAATGGAGTATGGCATTTGAAAAGACACTTGAATATGTGACATGCTCTTCCAGTGAATTCTTAATTTCATCATGCACCCCATTATCCATCCTCCTTGAATGACATGTTCCTCTTTTAGGGACTAGCTATAATTCAACGTTCACTCCAACATTTATGTAAACATATAGTGCTTCACCAGATAAGCCCCGACCCAATAGCTTCTGAAATTTGTGCCATTATATGCCCCCAAGCAGTATCACAAAATTAAACTGAGGTATTATAGGTAACAGAATTCCTTAAACATAGTAAAAGGAAGACTTTATTGAAAGAGACACAACCTTATTTGACGTTTATCTTAGGATCATGGTTTTTAGCATTGTTCTCAGAAAAACAATTACAAAAACGAAGAACACAAACCTTATTTGACGGAAGTGAGCGACCCACCATGTGAGGCAATGTGGAAGGCTAATGAAGTATGTTATCTGTGCCTTACATTTTGGTATACATGGATCCAAGTATGGGACTTAGCCATCAGTGTCCACAAGATGCATTATAGATAGATACAAATCCAACTTCTAGATGGATTCTAGATGTGTACACATTTTTAGTTTTTTTATACAGGTTATAGATGTATACAAATCCAAGTGTTTTATTTATTTATATATTTTTATTGTTAATAAAAAAAAAATCTAACTTCTATTATTTATATGTACCTTGCGCCATTGAGTGCTTGGATCACAGAAAAAGAAACGTAGATTATGGCGCTTCTTCAGGAATTTGCTTCCTTGTTTTTTTTCTATTGTACGGAACATATGCTTTCTTTTTATATTAAAAAAGAAAATAAATAACCAATACAAGAAAAAAAAAAATATATATATATATATATATATATATATATATATTATTATTATAAACGTCTATAATGATGTTAACATGACAGTGAATAAAGTACATATATATTAAGTTAGCTGTAACAAACAAATATTTTAAAATAGAGTTTAAATCTAAATTTTAGGTTGCGAATTGCGATAGTGATTACTTTTATATTTATTTTTTATTAAAAGAATGTTTTATATCTATAAACAGAGCACACCTTCAACCCATTTACACAATATATAAAAAAAATATTTTTATATAACTAAATAATTTAGTGATTACTTTTATATTTATTTTTTTCCGTAAAACTGTAAATAATTGCTTTGGTGTGTCTTTAGTTAACTACTCATGTATGGAATGAAATGATACATGAATAAGTGATACTTAGTAGTACTTGTAATATCTATCTATAAAGGAGACTTGAATTTCTAATTACCGTCAAAATATTTTAATTTTGTAATACTCTTTCTATTTGATTAATGCTATTTTATTAATTTTATTCAATAAATAACTAAATTATTAAAATTCACGCTATATATATATATAACTTTGATAAAAAAAATATTAATTTTGACAGTGTTAGAATATAATCTCCTTTAATTTAATGACTGAAAATAGTCTTTCTAAAATAATTTTAATTTATATAATAATAACAAAAGCAACAACATCAACGATATCATTAGGAATTCTAAAAAGTAATTATTTTTTAAATAAAAATTCTTCAATTTTATTCAAATCTTAAGTATTTTATAAACATATATATACACAAATAGTAATATTTAGTATTGTATTAATATTTTTTTCTTCCCTTGATTTCTATTTTTTAAATTAGTTATTTAAAATATATGTTAGACTTCAAATAGATAACACTCTTGGTATATTTTCACTGTGAAAAACATTTATAGTGTAAGTTTAATGAAAGTTGAAAGTGTGTGTCTATATATATATATATATATGAATATTTATAAAAAAGATTGAGTCTCTCATATTTGTTGTTCTCATAAAAATTATCATTTCAAATATCATTTAAATAAAAAGAAAAAAAATAAGAGCAAAAAAATTAGAAAAACATAATTTCAACACCTTGGGTATTAAGCTAACAACATATTTTGATAGAAATAATATTTTATAAATGTATTTTTAAACTTAAATGATTCATATTTTTTATTTAATGGATACAAATTGCTACATATATTCTTATTTTAATTTATTCGTTAAAATATAATTTATGAACAATGATAGTTTCATAATTGACTTTATAAATATTTAGTTCAATTTTAAATAGCTTTAAAAAAAATTAATATATATATATATATATATATTAAATGAAATTATGATTTGATAGAATTAATCATCAGTTCATCACCCTCTCATCAATATTATTCAATCCTAAAATAAGATGAAAACTGATTTTAAAAATCAAGAAAACGAAAGAAATAAAAAATTAGAGAAATAAATTTTGCAAATAAATAACTAAATAATTAAAATTTTCCTTTATATATTCAAAGTAACTTAAAATTTTAATATTTATTATTTTCAAAATTACCTCTACTAAATAGAAAATAGGAATAACAATAACAACTTCTATAATTACGACAATAACAGAGAATAAGACTAACAAGATAATAGAGAAATCGCTAGGTTGAGAGTGTTGAATAGTTGTTATAAGATTAACGAATTAAAGATTTTAACAATATCACGAATTTTATTACTCTAGCTAGAGAGTATTGATTGTAGTCGTAACAAGAATAACAAATTAAAATTTTAACAATATCACGTCCCTAAAACTAATATCTTTGAAAATATTAAAAACATTATTTTTGAAAAAAAAAGTAAATAATTAAAATTATTTACAATAAACACATAAAAGTCAACAATATGTGAACACAGTATTCACAATAAAAACATTACTTAAATTTAGATAGTTTAAATTTATATTTTTTGACTTTTTTAATTTCTACATTTAGCATTTGTTGCTTGAAAAATAAACAAATCATTATAAATTTTAATATTCTTATCCGAAAGTAATTTGATATCAAAGAATTTAATTTAAAAAAAATAGTTGAAGATTTCTAAAGATCATTTAATTTATTTTAAGGAAGTCAAAATAAATAAATAAACAAACCCATAACTTCAAACTTAAATTAATATGAATTTATATTTTCTATTTCTTAATTTTTTTTCTGTTTGAATTATATATAAAATTAATATAATGGAGATTATAAGATTGAAAAAATAATAGATTAATTGATATTTTTAATTATATTTCAGTTTAAATAAAATTTTTAAAACTTAAATTATTATTATTTATTGAAAAAATATTTTAAATTAAATTAATTATAATAATTTAATAAAAAAAATTGTATAAAAAATTTAAAAGTAAAATTTATATAAAATATCATAATTTAAATTATTTTATTAATTTTAAAAAGGTTTTATTTTTTAAAATTTATTTTATGTCCAGTAAAGTGTTGAACCTCCACCATCTAAGACACGAAATTATAAAAGAAAAGACGAGAACTTTGAAATTATAAAAGAAAAACTTATCCCGATTCTTTAGTTCAGTTATATTTGTAATCAGTTGTCTCCGATTCTTTAGTTCAGTTATATTTGTTATTAGTTGCCTCGTAATCTTAACAACTTGTAATCTTAACAACTTGTAATCTTAACAAAAAAAATTTAAAAGAAAATACTTATCGAATTACACTAGAAGTAACAAAATTTAATAAAGATTGTTTATTTTCTATTTATAATGTTTAAAATTTAACTTAAAAACACAATTATCATTCTTCATCAAGTTTAAATTTTCTCCTGTATCATAAAACAAGTAGATGGAAGTTTTATTTTAAATTCTATTTATAAAAAATATTAAAATAAATAAATTTTTAGCACTTTGCGACACTAATTTGGATTTATGAACATTGATTCATGGATGATAAAGTTTTTCAAATAGAAAAGTTTTAACTTAAATGAAGAATGAAAAAAAAATTATAAATAGATTAAAATATTTTTTATTATTTAATTTTTTTTTTATAAATTTAAATTTTCTATATTTTCTCTAAATTTTAGATTGGTTGTTCATCATTTTCATGATTAAATTACACTATTAAGAATATAATTAAGAATATATTAAAATAAATCATTCAAAATCTTGATATAATTTAAATTAACCTAATTTAATTTTGTAATCCTTATAATAAATAAGAAAATGTTTTCCTAAGCATATTTTTTAATTCTTTTGAATTGTAAATTTCTCATTCTACTGCTTCTTCCATTAATAAATACTCTTTGTTTGACTAATGAATAATTAAATTTGATTTGAAAGAGAACAATAAAGTGGAAAAATATATATAATGTATAATGATGTTTTATGTGAGGATTTAGGAGTCGTTACGTATTTTACTTCATGTGTACATTGTTTGTATGTGAAAATAGGCGAGTTTAGAGGGGTGTGTATAGTAGAACTTCTACATGGTTTGAGGTGTGGGCTTCATTTTTGTACCTTTGGTTGGGAGAGAAGGAAGGTGTAATGTAAAAGAAATTGATTTAATTTTTTGTTTTAGTAATGAAAGCCCCAAAAATCAACTCTTCCCTCTCTTTATGTTCCGGAATCATTATGATCCTATTTTATAATAAAATAATGATATTGAAAGTAGATGATATCAATAACAATTAGACTTGATATTATTTCATTTTGAAATTTATATATATATATATATATATATATATATATATATATATATATATATATATATATATTGGATCTTAAAATTTTTAAATATTGTATATTTTGATATATGTTATTTGTTCACATTACTAGTATAAATAATTTTGTTAATATGAGATTACTTTTTATAATATTGTAGCTTCAATTTTTTTTTTATAAATTTTGACAAACTAGATCGGTATCTATATCTATATAAATTATAAATATGTTATTTCACCAGTTTAAAATTTAAATGTACTTTAATCGATTCTAATATAAGCATTTAAATTTGAACGAAAATTCAATTATGATGAGATTAAAGATATTGGCAATATATACATATTGATAGAAAATAGTAATGATTAACACGAAAAATATACTTTATATTTATCATAAATAATATATATTACCTTTAACTGAAATACAATTTAAAACTAATAATATTTAAAATGGTATATTGAAGAGATGAAACTATTAACAAAAATATAGATTGGATTTGAAGAAAATTTGATAGTGATTTTGAATATTCAATTTCAACAACTTAAAACGTTCAATAAAAACTGATTTCAACAAAGAGAACAGAAAACTAACACCAACACCCTCTCACAAATAAAATTAATAAAAAAATTAAAAAAACAAACAGAATAAGATATTCGGTTACGATAATCAAGGAACAATATTTTAAAGTACATGCAGTTAAAATATTAGATACAGATATATTCCTAGAAATAATACAGAAGTATTTGGTCTATAAATTGGCCATCTCTTAATACTTGAGTACTTCTGCTTTTCTTCTCGATACTGATACTTGAAGCAAAGGAGAGTGATTGAGAATGGCAGGAGGTTTCATTTCAACAGGTCCATCTGGAGCAAAGAACTACCCTGGAAAGTTGACATTCAGGGTCTTCATAACATGTTTGGTAGCGGCTTTTGGAGGTCTAATCTTTGGTTATGATCTTGGCATATCAGGTACGTAACATATCTATTCATCTATATTATATTGTTTCATTGTTTCGTTTATTAATCAATGACACTAACATCAAACATCATGTGTAGGTGGTGTGACCTCCATGGATCCCTTTCTCAAGAAGTTCTTCCCAGAAGTCTATGAGAAGGAGAACCACATAAAGCCCTCTGCCAACCAGTACTGCAAATTTGACAGCCAGACATTGACCTTGTTCACATCATCTCTCTATTTGGCTGCTCTGGTTGCATCACTCTTTGCATCCACTATCACTAGAGTCTTTGGAAGGCGCCTCACCATGATCTGTGGGGGTGTGCTCTTTCTTGCAGGTGCTGGATTGAACGCTTTTGCTGAACATGTTTGGATGCTCATCGTTGGTCGCATGTTGCTTGGTTTCGGAATCGGTTGTGCCAATCAGGTAATATATTCTTTGTTCTTAAAAAATATATAGTTTAGGATGTTTTCTTAAAAAATATTACTTATTCTATGTTTGTTTACAGTCTGTGCCCATATATGTGTCTGAGGTTGCTCCCTATAAATATAGAGGAGCCCTTAACATGATGTTCCAATTGGCAATTACTATTGGCATCTTTGTGGCCAATGTCCTCAACTACATTTTTGCCAAGATGGAGAATGGAGAAGGTTGGCGTTACAGCTTAGGGTTTGCAGCAGTCCCTGCCATCATGATTATCATCGGTGCAATCTTTCTTCCCGATTCACCAAACTCTTTGATCGAACGTGGTCTTGATGAGAAGGCTAAGAAGGAGCTCATCAAGATTCGAGGAACTACAGATGTGGACCAGGAGTTTGAGGATCTTGTGGCAGCAAGTGAATCCTCCAAAAAAGTGAAACACCCTTGGGTCTCTTTATTTACGAGACAATACAGGCCACAACTCACATTTGCCATGGCCATTCCCTTCTTCCAGCAACTAACCGGCATGAATGTGATTGTGTTTTATGCTCCTGTTTTGTTCAAAACCATTGGTTTTGGAGCCACTGCTTCTCTCATGTCTGCCATGATCACCGGAGGGTGCAATGCTATTGCCACTCTTGTCTCCATATTCACTGTTGACAAGTTCGGGAGGCGAACTCTTTTCTTAGAAGGAGGGATACAGATGTTTATTTGTCAGGTAGGTAACATCTATTTTTAATCGTGATCTCTATTAAATTCTTTACTTTTCTTGAATGATGCTATTAATTTGTTGGTTTGATTTGGTGTGGTGTAGATTGTGATAACGGTGGCAATTGCATGCAAATTTGGACTTGATGGAGACCCAGGAGTATTGCCAAAGTGGTATGCCATAGTGGTTGTGTGTGGCATATGTGTGTACGTGGCAGGATTTGCATGGTCATGGGGACCTCTAGGGTGGTTGGTTCCAAGTGAGATATTCCCACTTGAAGTACGTTCGGCTGCACAGAGTGTGAATGTGTCTGTGAACATGATCTTCACCTTCGCCATTGCACAGATTTTCACAGCAATGCTTTGCCACATGAAGTTTGGATTGTTCATCTTCTTTGCATGCTTTGTGGTTGTGATGACCACATTCATTAACAAGTTTCTGCCAGAGACCAAGGGCGTTCCCATTGAAGAAATGCATGTTGTGTGGCAGAGTCATCCTTACTGGAAAAAGTTTGTCAAGCCTGCTGACAAAACCATTACTGAAGAGTGTTAGGAGAACCATTCTAAGTTTTTTTTTTTCTTTTTTTTTTTTTTTTTTTAAATTTTTTTTTTTTTTTTTTTTTTTTTTTTTTGTTTTTTTTTTTTTTTTTTTAGAATTGCTTGCTGTTTTTTGTGTTTATTTCTTTAAGCAAACTATTTTTATTACCAGTTCTTTTATATTTCTTCAAGACTATTTTTGTGTTTATATTTTTTTATATATTAGAGTAATTTTAGTAGTACTGTGCTAGCTTAATTTTTTTTTTAGTACCACTTCTTCAAGACGTTTCAGTAGTCAAATATTTTTCTTATATTTCCCTATTGTTATTTTTATATTTTTCAATAAATTTTTTGTTAAAACAAACAATATATATATATATATATATATATATATATATATATAACTGTATTTTAGATTACATTAATAGCAATATAAATAGTAAATCACACTTATGACTTGACTTCTAGTTTTATCACTTGTATAATAGTAGTGCTTTTTCCTAAAATTATTTTTTATACTTAATTATAACTTATTAAATTATTCGGTTTGTACCATAACTTATTATATAGCAGTGTTATTTATTGTTTTGTCGTTTACAAGTTAAAAATATTCATAAATAATAAATATATTTTTATTTTCTGTTTAAGGTCGTTCTCTTTCTAAATTAACCAAATTGATCTAATATTTTCTTAAAAGATATACCAGATTAATGGGTAATTAGTTTTGATTTTTTTTTTCTAATGGTAATTAGTTAATAATGCTTTGCGTGATGGACCTTAAAATAGTGAACATTGATTTATTAGAGTCGATTTTAAAGACCAGTCTAATTAAAACGAGTTATATTGATGTTAATCCATTATTAAGTTTTAAATTAATTTTTAATTAAAGTGATTTAGTATAGACTTAGAAAATTTAAATATATATATATATATATATATATATATATATATATATATATATTTATATATATTTCATTATAATTTTTCATCTAATCAGTAAATACACAGGGAAAGGCAAAAAGAAACAAATTGGGCAAATTTTTAGAACATCCTCATTGTAATATAAAGAAAGTGTTTTGGGTTGTTGATAATACAATTTTTTGAAATTAAACTTTAGTTAAGTTTAAGTTAATAAAATAAGTATAAGAAAAAAGTGTGGAGAGTTTTGAGTGCGAGCAATCTAATACAAATAAGTGAGGACTTAATTTATAGGTTTCTTTTTATATTTTCATATTATTTAAATGTGGGACTTTAATGAACGGAGTCAGGCCCAACCAGAGATTGAGTCCGGAGCAGCACTGTTGGCTTTATTCTATATGGTCTATGGGCAAGGCAAACCACCCGCTTGCACGCTGGGAAAAAGAATAATAGAATAAGGTTCACATCTTGAGTAACTCGTTCATGTTAGAGTGTTTCTCTTCTTTCCTTAATTAGAACCAGACTTAAAATAATATCTTCTAATATTAATACACTCACAAATAAGAACATAAGATAAAAATTCACAATAAATTTAGTGTAGTTGGACATTTTAAATCTTACATTAAATATTCAATAAAAGTATTTTTACATATTATCTCATGACATATAAATAGCCAAGTCTCCTATATAAGTAAAAGATTATTGTCTTAATTTAATCAATCTAACCTCTATCAATAAATTCTATATAAAAAATATGAAAATAAAAAAATTATAATTTACGTTAATTTGTATGGAATGTAAAACTTATTTCTATTTTTTGGATACACCTTTAAAAGAAAAATATGTAGTGTAAAATATCAAAATTTGCCTTTGCTCTTGAAATTTTGTTGTTGAATTAATTTTTCTCAGAGAAAATGACAAATGAAAAAGAAAAAGAAAATACATTAATAAAATATTTGAGTAGAAAAAAATATATGAAATATAACAAAAAATATTATTTAAACTTTAAAATTAAAGCATACTATCATTATTTATTTTTTATGATAAACTTTTACCATTACAAAGTAAATAAATAAAAAATTATAAAAATATACTATATGTGTGTATGTATTCTATATATTACTATTATAGATTAGATAAAGAGATTGGTTTCTTGATTAGCTGAATAATGGTTATCCCCTTGAAGTTTGGGTTTTCCCTTAGCACCTTGCAGGTGGTACAGTTGGAAAGTAAGATGGAGCATAATAAATAGGGCCGCAAATGTAAGAACACCAAACTTTTGAAGCCCAATTGCAAGCTTTGGATTACCTTTTATAAGTTAATAGTTAAATTGTAATTTTGATTTTTTTTTTAACAGAAAAAATATTTACAATTTTTAGTATGGACTTCTAAGTTATCTCAAACTTTTGGTGTATAGAAAACATGAATAAGCAATTCTAAAAATTAGTTCCTGAAATCGTCATAGCTATACATTTTTTTAAAAGACTAAATTTTAGAAACCAACATTATCTCCGTGGTACTAGCTCCCGTGGTTAGTGCTTTTAAGACAACATGACACTCTTACAAGTCTTTAAGACGGGAAATAGAATTTTTATAATCAAATTATGATTGAACGAAATTTCAGAAAAGAATTATATCAATATTAACATATATTTAGTGTATATCAATTTAAGAAATTAGCATATTGTAGTATATATTTTAGAAATTGTCTTATCTTATGTCGGTTGAAATCACTATTACTAAAAAAACTATCAATTTTAAAATTTTACTAAATGCTTCACATTATTTGGACCTTAATAAAATCATTTCATTTATTACTCAGTGCAAATGATTGCAGTTCTAGAATGATATGAATCATTTACTTGTACTAATAAAAGCATAATCTAAATTAGAACAAAGTAATAATTTGTATATTTATAAAGATTAAGGTCATATTTGTAGCAATAAAGGAAATAGTCTTTCATATGTATGGTTTTATCATCTAGAAATTATAATTTATGAAAAGTTTGACAATGATGAGGTAGCTCCATAATAAATACGCTCTCCTATCACCTATCATATCAAAAGCAGCAGAATACAACACAATTCAATAAAAAAACATCTGTTTCTTGTCTAATGTATTTATGAAATTCAAATTTTTTACTGTTTTCCATTTGGATAAACACTGAAGAGATATTTTTTTCTCATTTATTTTATATTGTTTCTGTTTTATTTATGCAAAATATATATATATATATCTATATATATATATTTATTTATTATATTTGTTTCTTTTTATTTTACTCTTTGTCAAAACAGACATCTTCACCTAAAATCATAGTGTTTAGAATATTTGTGATTGTCATAGTCATAATAAACTCACGGGAAATACGGTACTATGAACACTGTATGTACCAAAAATATTTTACATATAAATACTGTGTAGTGGCGTTATACGGCGGTGGAAACTAAGGGTCCCACCGGGAGACCGGGGTCTCAGAACCAGTAAAAAACACACTCATACCCTACATCAAATAAAATATACATACTATTTTTCCCACACAACTTAATAAATAACATGCAATAACAACACTATCCCCTAAAATTAGAGAGCAAGAAAAAGAAAAATCAAATTCGCGTTCACACAGCAGATCAGAAGAAACCTTTGTCAAACACAGTACCCATAATTATTAAAACAAACTTTATTTTAATAAAGTACTAGTTTTAACCTAAGGCAAAGGGAAAAAAGAGGACATTGACACTGTTGAGAATCTTGGATAAAAGGACACTCACTCCCCTACTCTCTTTGCCTTTGCCTTGCACTCCTAAAAAAACAGAGTATTACCCTACACGTATCAGAGAGAGAAAGAGAGAATATTTCTGGGCGTGCAGATACATGGCTCGGAGCTCCACAAGAATGAAATGGGTCTCCATCTTCACACTTCTAACCCTTTCCCACACGGCTCTCGCAACCTTTGCAGAAGATGGTAATGTCCCTCTTCTTCCTCCCTCTCGTTCACTTCTGCTACTTTTAAAAGTTTTCCTCTTTTTCATGAGCTGAGATCTGATATTTCTGTAGCTGCTTTTGCAATTGTTGTTTGGTATAAATGTTCTTCATTTAGTGTTAACTTCTCTGTGGTTTTGGTGGGTTTTTAGTTACCTTCCCAATGCGTGCTACAAAGATGAAATGCTTTTAATTGGTGTCTGATGGTTTCTGGGTGCGGGTGGGGCAAATTCTGGGTGTTGTTTTCGTCAGTAATGCTACTATTTTTAAGTTCTGGAGTTCATCATTAAGGATGTGTCATTTATAGAAAGAAGAGAGTGAATCTACTGGTTCAAACTTGGGAACATGTTCCCTTCTGTTTAACTTGTTTGCAACTTGAAAAACTTAATATAGCTATACTGTTTTCAAGGCGTTTTGCATCTAAGTGAAGTGAACTTCGTGTTCCGATTACCATGGTCGTGATTTTCAACACAGAAGGCCCACCATCCTCTTTGTTATGACAATCTTTTTTTCTTACTAGCTATCATCACTTTTATGACCAGTCTTATTTTAATTTCATTTTTCGAGCTTCTACTTTTGTGTCATACCCCTATTAATCTTTCTCTACAGGGCGAATTAGTTAAATTTGTACCTAATAATGTAATGTAACAAAAGAAAAGCTTGAATGGCAACAAAATTAAAAAAAAAATGGGGTGATTTGAAAGTTAACGCGTTATACGCTTCTGATCCATAATCTGTAAAGTACAGATACTAGAAAAGAAAAATCTTGAAACTTTAATTAAAAATGCCTTAATCATTCATCTAGCTGCTTTTTTAGTTGCTACTCTATAAACAGTTTTGGATGATCCTTATAAGTTATATCAGTGTGACTGTGCAAGTCAGTACTGAATATTTTTTACTGAAAAAAGTAGCATTGTATATATATGTTTTTAACGAGAGCATTGTATGATTGGTAATAGGAATTTGATGAATATAGTAATGAAGTGAAGATTAGGTAACATTTAAGCTTATTAAATTAGAGAATCTACTCTATAGTACCAAATAAAAAATCTTGATTGTGTATGGTCTTTTTTAGGGCAGGGGTACAAGATGGAATTGTGACATTTAGATATGGAAATGCACCGCAAAACATCACCATCGTGCAATTATGGACGCATAGCAGCATGTAAGACTGAAAACTAGCAATGTAAATAAAAAAGGAAGCACCCACAAGGTACCTTAAAAATATAGATGAAACTAGGTAGTGGTTTGTTATAGTAGGATGAGGAAATTTGATAAGTAGCCTAGAGATAGACGAAAGGAGGAGATGGGTCCAAAGGGAAAGAGGTGTTGGCCTAGGGATGCGAAATGACCAAATTGACAGAGTGTTCCCGCCACCCAATACACACTTTTTTCCTCCAATCTTGACCAAAGTGCAAGGACCTTTCCGTAAAGGACGCTAGCACCAAAATTACTTTTACTTCTATTATTGTGGCGTAGGTCGCTATCTTCCTCTATCCCCATATGCTCAGTTAAACAATAAAAGACACAGTAAGGAAAAAAAAAAAAAGTGTTTTTTTTCGCCCTCTTTGGTCAGAGTGAAAGGATTGCAAAGCCTAGTGAGTAGCAGCATGCGTTAGGACCCACACTCTCCCAGCTGCTTCAGGTTTCAAGTGGATTCAATTACCAACTCTAGGACTTTAACCCTTCCACATGGATACCAAATGTCACACATTGTTAAATGTCACTAATATTTTTGTAAATTACAAAGATTGAACTTGAACATGTTTCTTATAGGGTCATTAAGAAATGATCGTATCGATTACATGATATAAGTTTTCGATGGGACCATACCTCAGTTTGTTCCAGATCAACATCCTTTTTTGTCGTTTTTGCTGCTGCGTTCACATCATCGCTAGTTGTCATATCCATTTGAAGGCCCTTTTGATTGGTAGCTTATTTTGATCTTTTATTTTTTGTTACTATTTGAATCATTGTGTGCATCTAAGCTGCTTCGCAAGTTGGCATTTTTGAAAGTTTGCCCCTTTTTTGTTGTTCCTATTTGGGCTTTCACATTCTTGAGGTCCATTCTTGGATGATGCAATCCTTATTATAGTGAAAGTCTATTGTAGTTTTACGTTAGAGTTGGTGCTATTGTTGTGAAAAACATAAATGCTGGGACGGGACCAGATATAAATTGGAAAGTATGGTATGGGTAAGGTGCAATCACTGCAAAACGACGCAGATGCTTGTTACATTCTAGCTCAACATAAATGTTGATTTGCGTTGCATTGCATTTGGTTGGAACTTGAAATTACCTATGGGATGGGGTGGGAGCATGTGCTTGTGGATACACTTTCACAATAATTCTGCCTGTTCTTACCTGTTGAAAATACCTTGAGAGCAAAATGTGGCCCCATGCATTAGCAATTGCTTTTTATCACCTTAAAATAAATTATATTTATGTTATGCTTGATGCTTTGCTTGCTTCAAACACTAATGGGTCATAGTTTGGATGTTGTTGATTTAAATATTTGTTCACTTGACCACTTAAACGTAATTAATAATAGCGCTACTTTTTGTCTACTGTGTCATGTCTTAGAAAAGTCATAAAGAGGGGATATATTTTTCACATTGCAAACTTCATACTTTAATCTTTTGATAAAGTTGTTAAGGAAACAATGATGCTAGTATTGATTTTGGAGGAACCTCGAATTATTTGAGATTGAAATGTAATCTTGTTGAGGTCTAATCTGTTTGGGTCCCATGAGTTGAGCTTTGTAAGTTTTTAAATTCACTTTTTATGTTATTTTTTATTAGAATTAAGAATGATATTTGCCCTAACTAAAGGGATTGAGAAAAAAGAAAAATAAAGTGAAATGAATTATGCATGCAGGGCTAGTGGCGAACGGGGATTTCGAGGCTACCCCATCAAACGGGTTTCCGAACGAGGCGATAGTGGAGGGGCCCAGCGAAGTACCTAACTGGAAGTCAAACGGCACCGTTGAGCTAGTGGAGTCGGGGCAAAAACAGGGTGGGATGATCCTCATCGTACCGCAGGGTAGACACGCGGTGAGGCTGGGCAATGACGCTGAGATCAGCCAGGAGGTAACGGTGGAGAAAGGTTCGATTTACTCGGTCACCTTTTGTGCGGCTCGCACGTGCGCCCAGTTGGAGTCCATCAACGTGTCGGTTCCGCCTGCATCGCAGACCGTAGACCTCCAGACACTGTACAACGTCCAAGGTTGGAACCCTTACGCGGTTTCTTTCAATGCGGACGAGGATACTTTTAGGTTGGTGTTCAAGAATCCCGGCATGGAGGATGACCCCACTTGCGGCCCCATCATCGACAACATTGCCATCAAGAAGCTTTTCACCCCCAAGACCCCCAAAGGTATTATTCTCTGCAAATCTTACATCAAAAAACAATTTTGCTATCCCATGATCATAATGTCGGCGCTGTCGTGTTGAGATTTTTGCAGACAACGCAGTGATCAATGGGGACTTTGAAGAGGGGCCATGGATGTTTACCAATACTTCACTGGGTGTGTTGCTTCCCACAAATTTGGATGAAGAAACCTCCTCGCTACCCGGCTGGATAGTGGAATCCAACCGCGCCGTCCGCTACATTGATTCCGATCATTACTCTGTTCCACAAGGGAGAAGAGCCGTTGAGTTGCTCTCAGGAAAGGAAGGGATCATTTCCCAAATGGTTGAGACCAAACCTGACAAACTCTACAGCTTGACCTTCTCACTGGGACATGCTAATGACAAATGCAAGGAGCCTCTTGCTGTCATGGCCTTTGCCGGTGACCAGGCTCAGAACATTCATTACACTCCCAATTCTAACTCTACCTTCCAAACTGCAAACCTCAATTTCACTGCCAAGGCTGAGAGGACAAGAATTGCCTTCTACAGCATATACTACAACACCAGAAGTGATGACATGAGTTCTCTGTGTGGACCTGTAGTTGATGATGTCAGGGTCTGGTTTTCTAGCTCCAACGTCCTTCGTGGGTTCGCCTTGTTCAGGCTTGGGCTTGCCATTTTGGGTCTTGCTTTGCTTCTTGTGTAAAAGTTTTTCTTTTGCTCTTGCTTTATTTATTGCAACCACGCATAGTAGGTTACTTTGGGTTGAGGGTGTAGGTAATGTCGCATTCTCCATGTATGTGAACTGGTATTAAGTTTATATAGTTCATGCTATGAGAAATGAAAATGTCTTAGCTGTGTCTTAGCTGGCCAAGACTTTTTTTTCAATATTTTTTTAATGTCTTTTTTGGGGTGTGACTAAAGTTTGACATGTGAATAATGATAAAAAAAAGCTATCAATGATCTATCTCTCAAGGTAGTAAAGATAATTAAATGAGTAGAACAGTTACTTTGGATTTGTTAGAAAATGGGTTGAAAAACTGCCCATCCTACCTATTATCGGGATTAGAAAAAGGGACAAAAAATTATGTTATTCATTTTATAAAAGTAATATAAAAATACAAATTTAGTATAAAAAGTGGAAATTTTATTTGAATATTAAGTTTTTATTAGTATTAATTAAATTTTAAAATAAAATAATAACTAACACACGTATTTTTCTTTTTTCAAAATATTACAATTTAAAAAATATATATATAACTTTAAACATATTTCTTAACAAATATTTAAAAGAAAAGAGTCTTAACCCACCACTAAATCTTCATCTCGTTTACTTGTTTATTCATCCCTATTGAGTGGATCTATGTTAACTACTAGATTTGGTAATGTATTACATTAAATGACAACTGATCTCTCATTAAATCTTTCACCTGATTATTAAGGGATAAGGATCAAATTCACTTACAAATTTAATAACCATATAAATTTTCTTTTAATATATGTTATTCTTTAGCCTTACCGACCTCAACTACTCTCTCCCTTGTTCCTGCCAGTGGTTCATCATTTCAAGATGTAAATGAGACATTATAGTGAAAAATGTAACAAGGCATTAACCCAATCCAATCAAAATGGAACTCGTTGTGTATTAAATTTGGTTGTTCAACCTATAAACTCAACACCATTCATTCATTATATAATGTAAATTATAATTTATTAATTTTTAACATTTGTAAACAAATTTAGAAAAATACATGTTTTAGGCACCAATTTTCTTTTCAGATTTCTTCCTTACAACATTTTTACTGAAAAATCTCATTCATAGATTTAAATTACTTCCTACATATTTTAAATTTTTATGTCATATTTAATAACTCTATCCATCTTTTCTTTTAATAATAATAATAATAATAAAAAAAAAGTCATTATGAGCTCAAATTTATCTCTCATCTATGATTCGTTGTAAAAGATGAGAATAATTTTGTAAGAATGCATTCATACATACCAATGAGTTTTTATATATTGTCGAACTACATGAAAAAACAAGTTCCTAACTTATGAATTAAGATTCGATCGTTGAATAAAAATATTATTAAGATCTGTGTTTACTTTTTTTTCTTCTAATTTAAAGTTTAATTTAATTTATTCAAATACATTACTCAATGAAAATACATATACAATAAATATCGTAATATTATATAAAGATACATTATAAAGGAAAAATGCTATTTTTAATTATTATATATACTTTTATTTTGTGGGTACCATTGATTAATCAACTCGAAGCATGGTTCATTACATTTATTCAATTTGTAAAAAAGAAAATGACAAATTTAACTTAACTAAACTATTATGGGATAGATAACTAGTATGAAGAATCTCAACTTAATCCTGAAACCTCCTAATTTAGTCATAGGTAATAATGTTCTTCCATTAAATAAAAATAAACAAGAATAAAACAAGTTACAACTTCAGGACTTGTTTGGAACTCAACTGCTTTTAGGGATGTAACATAGTACTCTGTATACTCAGGTACTTTAACTACTCACTTATTATAAATTGCATAGCTTATTTTTTTAATGCATAATGCATGTTTTTTTAAATATAATTAGTTTGACGTTTTTCCATTTTTCATAAATACATTACATGTAATAATATTATAATATTTAATTTTTTAGAATAATAATATATAACCAGACATCCTGGATGTTTTATATAATAGGGAATATATATATATATATTATTCTACTCTTAATATTTTAAAATATATTTTTATATAAAATTAATAGAAATATATTTATATAATTATAAAATAAAATTGAATAAATTAAGGTTTTTTTATTTGAGAAGTTAATCACCTATTAAATTGTTGTTTGTTTAGATGTAACATACATGCAACAATAATAATAAGAATAAGGTAAAGAGTTTTAAAGATATGTATTGGTAAATTATATTTTTATCTCAACCAAATTATTCAGATTTTCATAATTAATCTCATATATCAAGTTACATTGTCAATTAAACTTAAAAGTCTGCACGTGTCATATACTATTAAATTTGTTTTGATAAATTCATATTTCATATGTTAGATATACTTTCCATATCCGTTAATTCATATATTATATTTCGATAATGTTATATTTCAAACCTTAGTCGTAGTTATACGAACCTTATTCAACTTTCACTATTTATATGATTTCAATATACCAAGTCATAATATGCTATTTGTTGATCAAATTTCTAAACAATACACATTCAAACAATTTCAACATAAGTATTTCGTTTATTAAAGATATTATATCTTTATCATCATTTCATATTATTTACAAACATTTATATTACATTATACATGAACATTGGTTTAATTCAAACTCATTCTCAATAAAACAAATAATTATAATATTTATTAAAAACATTCAAACCAATTTTTTTTATTTGTATAGAGTGGAGACTCTCAAATAAGTTTTGAAAACCTAAAATCATTGACAAACTGACTTGCACCAAGAGTTTTCAATGAATCAGACTACACTACTTACAAAATGGACTAATAGAGGGCTTATTCTAATATCTCAATAAACACATACAAAACACTCATACAAAAAAAAAATAATATAAAACTCACTCCGAGAAAAATGAATAAAAGATAAATTTGATAAAGTATATAAGAGTGATCTCCGATCTTCAAGTCTACTAAGAAAAATAAAGGTTTTGAAGATAAATATTATAAATTAGTTATTTACATTATAATTATTTTAAAATTATACCAAAAATTATTTTTACTAATTAACTATATAAAAAGTACTATGAAATGTCTATTATGTTTTTTTAGTGATTAGATAATTTTTGTTCTAAATTTATTAACTTTTATAATATTTAAAAAGTTATAGTAATATAATTTCTGCCTCATCCAATAAAAAAACTTAATAGGCTAGTTTGGGCTTATTAAGTTTTCTTGGCGAAAAAGAAAAATTTTCTTTAAAAGCCATTTATATTTTTCATTCAGAACATTTATTTTCACTAGCAAAAACACAAATGCTGGAGTGTTTATATTTCTTAAAATTAAAAAAATCAAATTATTATTAAATAATTAAAAATTATAAAAATTAAAATAGTTTCCAATAAAAATCTAACGAAACACTACCAGAAAATTAAACATGATGTATCCTATATATAGGAAAAATGTTTATATTTAGCAAAAAATTTGAAAAAGGATTGTATAATTTTTATTATACCATTGTAGAAACACTGTACTTATGTGCTTGTCTTTTCACTTTTTTTATGATAATAAAAAATAAAATAAAAGCCAACTATTATAATAAAATTAATTGAAACATGTTATTAAAATTTATATGAAAATTATAAAAAATAATGTAAATAAAAAATAATTTTAAATTAATATAGTTTTATTAAGTTTTACAATATTTAATTATATAATAATAGCATTTGCAATTTTCTGTTAAAGAATATTTTATTTTTTTCTTAATTATTACAACTATATGCTAAAATTATTTTTAATCTTTGTAAATAATTGTTTTGAATAATAAAAATGAAAACTTTGGTTAATGAATACAAGACTATGAAAGTAATGAAGTAAAAAAGAGTAAATTATAGATTATTAAATCATAAATAGATAGTGAGGGAAAAAATTACCAAAAATGAAAATAAAACGGTTAATTTACCCAATAAAAGAAAATAAAGCTATGATTTGAACATGGTGATAGTGGTGACCAAAGCAAAATGTCAAACAAGTATCTGCCTATAAAATGATCTGATCTGAGAAATCGAAACACTGCGGAGACAGAAAGACTGGAATAGAAGGCGGGGGAGAGTTTTTTCTCTCCTCAATGGAAGGCGGTGAACAGGTTCCCCCTTCGGCCACCGCCGCCGTTACAACCGCCGTTAATCCCACCGCCTCGCCTCCTCCGCTCGTCGATCCCTTTGTTGCTCCCGATCTTACCGTTGCGGAAACTGAAAATCACGCACTGGTTTCAGACGAAGAGCACGGTCACGAGCTTGACCATGACCTTGACCACGAGCACGACGACGAGCATGACCATGACCAACACCTCGAGGACCGCGATCACGCCGCTGTGCCCGCTGTCTCGGTGGAGGATCTCAAACTCAAGATCATTAAGCAGGTAACGCCTCTTCTTTCTTTTGTTATTCTCAACCATAAACTGCTTTGTTTATGGCGTTCACGGACACTGACTTCTTGAATTCAAGAGTGAGAGTTGCTGTTGTATCTTGTATGGAGAATAGAATCTGACGTATAGCTTGAAAACCTAGAAATCTTGTTTATGTTTATGTGCTTCTGTTTAGTGACTTGTTTTTGTTGATTTTGCAGGTGGAGTACTATTTCAGCGATGAAAACCTGCCCAATGACAAGTATATGTTGGGTTTTGTCAAGAAGAACAAGGAAGGGTTTGGTAAGGGATTCGTTTCTTGGACCAATTTGATTTTAACTGATGTAGTGTTCACAATTTGATCTTCAATCGATTTACTAGGTTTTTTGGAGTTTGAATATTACAATAGTTTGCTGCTAAGAATATGTTATTATGAAGTGTGGAATGATCTGGATTATATATATTTTTATGTACGAGCTTTTCAGTTATATAATAGGATGCTCATATTTTCTCATTTATAAAGATGATAGGGAGGAAAAAGTGTATTTGACAACGATGATTTTTCAAAATTTTTTTTAAAGGCGATGATCAGTGGTGTAGATGGAAAGGTGTAGCAATTATAGCATCCCAGCTTCAGCATATACACACACAAACGCACTAAACTGAACATGATATAATCAATGACGATACCCTACCAATAAACTGATTTTAAATTAAGTATTTCAGTGTATTTGAAACATTGCTGAAATCCTGGCAGAATGAGAGTTATTGGTTTGCATGTATTAATATGAAAAGCTAGCGTTGTCCAAGTGATGCATGCATTAAGTTTTTTAATTGGTGATTTATTCTGATAAGAAATGAAGCAGTAATTGATTTTTGTATTAATTTAGATAATCTGGTGCTATAAATAGTTATCATTATTATTTCTCCGTTTGCCTGAAAGCTTGTGTTTGTATATCCTATCATTTAATCCTACTTCATGTTCATGCAGTTCCTATATCGGTGATTGCTTCTTTCAGAAAAATGAAGAAGCTTACCCGAGACCATGCATTTATTGTTGCTGCTCTCAAGGAGTCTTCAGTGCTTGTATGATTCTTCCTTCCTTGTTTTTTCAACATGAACTGCATTGCAATCTATTCTTAAAGTTCTTAGAAAAAAAAAAAAATTCATGGGGACTGCAGGTTGTTAGCAGTGATGGGAAAAGGGTCAAGCGGCTTCATCCACTTCGTTTCAATGAGTCTAGAGATCATAAGGTATTTACTTCATGGAGTTTGCTACTATTTTTTTGGTTTGTATTTTGCTATCCACATCTTATTCTCGGGCTCTAGTTATTTACTGTTTTGGTAGAGAATTTGCCAGAGGATCATTCAAAGAAGAACATTCAACGAATATTCCAGGAAGCTGGAAAGTATGATTTCTTCCTTAAGTTGTGTTAGTGTATCCATTCTTTCCAATACGTTAGTGTATCCATTCTTTCCAATACACAATGATGTTAACATTTCTTTTAATGTACAGTATAAAGAGGATAACAATTATTGACCCATCTTCTACGTCAGAGTCCACGAAACATATGAAGCAAGAAATGCTAATCAGTAATAAGGTACGAAACAATCTAATGTTAGCAGCTGATCCTGAATTTGTAGTGCTCTTACATCTTTTATTGTATTATTAATTTATCGAAATTTTGAAGATTTCAGCTGTCTCGTTAATGAATTACAATATTGCTGCACGATATATACTTTTTCATTTTAGAAGTCATTTTGTGGTTTAGTGATTTTTGTCTCTAAAGTCCAGCTACCTAGTGAAAAAGATGTATTATTGAATGGTGCATGTCTGGCTCCAACTCCACCTTAAAATAGAAAGAGAAGCCTATTCTCCTTGTTGGTCATGATGGACATAATAATTAACTCATTCACTGTATTTGTCACTATTGTCAATCTTCAGAGTCACTTTGGTGATTGTTTTGAAAATTCCTTTAGCCATGATTCTTATTTCCTAAAAGACATGAAGTTTACGTGTATCTATTTTCTACCCTTAAACTAAGTAAATGCCCTCATTGTTAGCAGTTCTCCAAGAGACAGCGAAGGTCATAGCTTATTAACGTATTTACTTTTTTGCTGTTTGTTGGATATCAGTTTTGATGCTTGTTTGGATTTTACAAAAAATAAATTCTTGCTGGAGCATGATCTCTGTTCCCAGAATCGTTCATCATCCACCATGATTTGGTTTTGTAAAATTAACATCATGAACCCTGCTGACACATGATCAGGACTACGCAGACGCAGACTATTGAAACTTTCAATTTGTGCTTTTCATTCTCTTGGCGATAGATATAAGATAACCATTTTGTATTCTTTCTCGAATTACCCATAAGAAGATAACGCATTTGAGTAATAGCTAGTAGATTCTATATTCTTTGCCATTTGTTGCTTATTTAACTTTGCACTCACAATATGTCACTTTCGTATTGTAGTTACATGCTCTTGTGGAATATGAGACTATGGAGGCTGCTGAGAAAGCTGTGAGTTTCAGTCTATGTACTTTCACATTATGATTGAGACTTTAATTGTCTGGATGATTAACTAGTCTTTGCCACTCTAATCCTGCGTCAGGTGGCTATGTTTAATAATGAACAGGACTGGAGAAATGGGATGCATGTTAAACTTCTCAGGCGAATGGTTAGTTGCACTTTTTTTCCCCATTTGATTAATTGACTGTAAAAGGTTTTGATGACGACTTTTGTTTGTTTAGGGGAAGTATGGACACAAAAAACAAGCTTGGAAAGGATCTAATTCTGAGAAGAATAGCTCAAGCCATGTATCTGAACAAATAGGAGATGAGGAAAATCATGGCTCAAGTGAGCATCATGAAGATACACATGAGGAAGAGGTATGTGTTGCATTTGTTTTTCACTATTAGCAGTCTCCTGTCCTGTAGTTATCTGTTAGTAATCTTTTGAAACCATATTAGTGTTGGTTCCTTGTCTTTCAAGGATAAAATCATAACTGTTATTTTTATATTTTTTTGTGTGTGGAAATGATAGGTTTTGTTTGGCTTGAGAAATCATTTTTTGCTTTTATAAGTACTAACTTACCATCCTCTTTTTTTTTTTTTTTTTTATTTTTTTTTTTTTTTTTTTTTTTTTTTAATCTTGTTTCTATTTTCATATAAATATAAGAAACATGCTGGAACTGCTTGAATCGCCACCTATCCTATTTTCAAATTGATATTTTGAAATACTTTAATTTTAATGGTTGGATTTGCAACTGGACATCCTTTACTATAGACGATCCATATCCATTGGCTACTACTATTATCCAATAATATCAGAACCCGTTATTGTTGTTAATGCCTCTGTTGCTTTCGTTTCATGTCAGGATGGGGAGCATCCGTCAAAGGATAAAGGTGGGCAGAGGTATAAAATTCAAGGAAGATCAAGAAAACATAAATACCGTGCTGGAAATGGAATGGGTACCTTTTTATTTTAACAGTTGATTTTATATTATTATTATCCTAGTGGTATTCGTAACCTGTTTCACTGTTGTAGGTCATGGAAATACACCACCAAGTCACGTTGCCGAAGCATCCAAGCCACCTCCTGGACCAAGAATGCCAGATGGAACAAGGGGCTTCGCAATTGGACGAGGTCGGCCTCCTGTCCCTGCTTCGAATTAGCTGCAAGATTTGACGCCACACATGAGGGATTGTATTTAGCAGTATTTATGTGTTCCGCTGTTTTAGCCATGGTACTACTTTTGACTTGGCTCCCTATGCTTGAGTCCATGTGGATTTGTTGAACTCCTGAATTTTGTATCCCAATCTTTGGAAGCGAGTGGAGGTGGTGAAGTATATACCCATTTTAAGATTATTAGGCTGGCCAAGATAGAAGTGTTTATGTCGTGGTAATCCTCATTCTCACCCTACGACGAATCTATGTAACAATCATATCCAGAAATTTGTTAATGGGGTTGAAAGAAAGTCATGTGTTTACTAAATCAAATTTTCTAGTTGGACACTATAATTCGTCACTGTGTTAAATTTAGTTGGCGTATATTTTATTGTCATTTACACATACTTTTGTAGATAATACATATATCAACTTTTATAATAACGATCTTAAAAATATGAAGCATTCTTATATCAACTTAATAATACATTTATTTTCCACATTTTGGAAATTTGGACATAAATTAGCAGTTTTTCTTTCTTTATAATTATAAGAAGCGTTCTTATCCTCCTTTCTCACTAGAAGATTTAGGTTTTCTATGGTCTTCCAAACGCTTCAACAGAAAACAAAACCTCGTGATTATGCGTCTATTTGAATTCCAGTTTTGAAAATGATTTTCCAGTTCTAGAAACACACGTAATAAAAATATTTAATCAGACTGAATTTGGAAGATTTGTTAAAAATAGTATTCATAAGTTCTTATTGTTCTAACTTCCAAATTTTTATTGATCAATTTATTTTGCCATCACATCTCTTTTTTTTTATGCAGAATAATGTGCTATCATCTATTTTTGTATGCTTTGCTAGTAATTTTTCTTTTCTTTTTCCTTTCGTTTAAAATATGTCTCTGATAAAAAAACATAGCCGAACAAGTATTTGTCCATCCATTTGTGAAGTCAAATATAACAAATTTGTGGAAGTCAAATTTGTTAAAACTTAATAAATAAATAGAGCATGAAGGGGCTCTTGAGGTTTCCAAAAGTCAAGAATTACAATGGAAATCCAGAGTTAACCCGGTTACATTGTCTATAAAATTATTATGATTATAAAGAATTTACATAACATTTTAAGTATGTTTAACAATTAAAATTAGTTCTATAAAAATATTTTTAACCAGATTTATTTCGACTCTACTAAACAGTACAAGCAGCTAACGGATCGAAAGCACACCCACATGGAAGAATCAAGAATTTATAAACAAAATTGGAAAGATCTTTTCTGTGACGGAACATGTGTTAGACAGGTATATCGATCAATGACGTTCATGGCCGAACCTCATTTCAACTTGAATCACCTTGAAAAGCCTAACTCCAGCGAAAGACAGATCATATAATTGAAGTTACTTACACTCTTTTACGATTTCATCTGAAGCACGTTTTGTGGCCACTACTAAACTAACTATATTTTGTCTGGTATAAAAAAGAAGAAAAAGTATCCAAATACTAAGTATCTAATTAAAAAAACTCTAAATTCTAACTCTAAAGTGAGATAATTTTATTTATTAAAATATTTTAAGACAATAACGGAATAAAGGAAACAAAATCATTTCTTTAAAATTTTATCACTTAATATATAAGAGAACATTGTCTCATTTTCTTATTATCATTTAAATAAAAGTAAAAAATGTAAGACCACGTCTTGTTAAAATGAGTTCAACTTCTTAACTAATTTGACCCACCAATTTTAGTGAGATATGCCTATTTTTTTGTCATAATGGTTCGAAAAGTTAAACTAAGTCGATTGAACTCATAATAGATTATTATTTCACTAAAAAATCACCTATATTATAAATATAATATTAAATTAAAAACATCAATTCACAAAGTATCGTATGAAAACTTAAAATTAGTAAACAAAAGTAACCCTAAAATATGGAAAACTTTTATGAAAATTAAAGAGTGAATTCGTCTTAATTGTCAGTTCTTTAACTTATTATATACTATATATTATATTAATCATTTAGTTATTAATTACAAAATCTTAAATTTTCTGCATTATTTTATTAATATATAAAATTAAAAAAATAAATTTATTTATTTTGAAAAATAACTATTTTAAAATTAACATATTGATGCGACCTCTTTTTGAAAGTTATAATAGTGTTCTTTTATTCTTTTACATGGTACTATCTAACATAACAGTGAAAAAAATTCCTAATTTTCTTATCTCCATTATTCCTTCTTTACTGTTTGTTTGAAAAAAAAAACTAAAAAAATGTTTAAAAAGGTTAATCAATCAACTCTATGTCCCTTTTTCCTTGTCTATATTCTCTCCCAAACGCTTACTTAATTTTCATGTACAGTGAACAAGACAGAAGTGACCCTATCAAACGGTTTCGGCGACGCGATGATTTCGAAGTACCGCCATATGACACTTTTCCCTCCCTGATTATATAAAACGCTCCTTTCCCCATCATGGAATATGCTTCCGTCCATTCCATAATTCCGTTCCACATTTTCTTTCGATGACCATTTCCTTCAGATCTGCTTCCTCTTCAACGCTCCCTCTCTCGCATCGCATCCATGCCTTTTCATTCTGGAATCTTCAACCGCCGCCATCTCTCTCTCCCTCTCCATCTCTCTCGCAACAAACACCTCTCTCACTCTCCAACCACTTCCCTCGCATGTTCTTCCCGCTCTCGCTTCGGTTGCGCCACTCTCCAGGCACTCTTCTCTTCATCTCTCTGTTTTCGAAATTCGATTGCCTGAATAGTTTGATTTAATTAATTTGTTTATCTTTCAATTCCTTCTATGCAGCTACATCCCTTGATCATTCAGCACTATGAAGGCGGCGCTCTGCGTAATGTCGTTCCTACGAGATGCTTCGGCGATGTTCGTTTTCGCTTCTCCGAAAATCAATTTTATTTTATTCATGTAGTTTTACTCTTACGACACTTATAAATATTCTCACACTTAATAATATGCTTAGTTGAGATGCTTGCCGTTCAGAAAGTCTGATAGCGTGCTCTGCAATCTTGAGTTTGAGAGATAATTACTCGTCCATTTCAATTGTGTTTTATTTTTCTGTAGTTTTAACGTTGCTTTACTCTTAGTATTCTTAATTGTACTATCAGTCGAGGTGCTTGCTGTTCTGAAAGCCTGAAACCGTAGTTTCTTAGTCTCTAATTTTGAGTTTGAGAGATTATTACTCCCGATCATTTTCAATTTTGTTTTCTTTTTCTATATTTTACCATTGCATTACTCTTACGGTTATTAATCATATACTCAGTCGAGGTGCTTGCTATTTTGACAGTCTGAAACCATTGTCTCTTAGCCTGTACTTTTGATTGAGAGATAATAGCTTTTTGATAATCTAAAGAAACATTTGGACGATTAATAAATGCTAAATTTAACGATGTTGAGAATTTGGTGCTTTTGATGTGCTTAATGCAAGTCATTATCATGCTAATCATCGAGGTGAGATTCTAATTCTGATTGGACAAAGAAAAACTAAAAGAACCTAAAGAATTGCACTTGAATTGTCTTTTGACAAACAAGTGCTCTTGATTCTTTCACTAATGATTGATGTGATATAATGTGCGTATTTTCTCACATGCTTACAATTACGAGGGTTTATATCTGGAGTTTAACTTAGCAAGCCTCCTTTGAGGCTCTAGCTGGTCATTTTTTTGCCAATAATTGTGATTTAACTATGCTGATTCAGTTTCATGACATTTATTATCTTTTACAGGATACGTTTGACATACCAATGTTTGATGATTGGAATGATGCTGATGAAAGTTCTGCGTATGTGTTCTCTTCCAGTGATGGGGAAGACAGTGATGGTGAAGTTTATCTCACTCCAGTGAATGACATTGATTTGCCTTCTGTTTCTGCATCAAATGATGATGCTGTAACAGTGGCTGCTCATCGGTTTGCAACCCTTGGGAGGGGACAGAGGAGACGTAGGTAATTACGTAGAAACTTATGTAAATGGTTGATTTGGATACCCTTATTTGTCAATCTAAATATTTCATATATTGAAATTATATTTCTATAGCATGACATGATTTCTAGATCTATGTAGCACTAACATTGCATGTTGAAGCTGTATCAACGTGTCCAACTCCTGTTGGATATTGAGTCATTGACACTCATACTACACATGTAAGACAATATAATTATAGTGTTAGGATTTTTTTTTCTAGCTTTGACATGTTGAGGACACAGCTTGGATATGGCTCCAACACCTAACCAACGCTTGTATTTGGAGGGACATGAAAGGGAACACCACTGACAACAAATTTTTCAACTTTTTAAAAATAGATTAAGGCAGGCAGAGAAAACTAACAAAAGCTTCCCGCATACACAAAGTCACAAGCATGTTGTGTATGGTGGGAGATGGATGGTTTGAAGGTGAAAGATATTGCTAAATAGCATAGTGATGTCTCTTTGTGCTTTTTAGACTCATTTTCTTAGGAAATGCATTTAAGTATAGTTGGTAAATGATAGCCTTTCCTGTCATCTATTACTTAAATCTTTGGAAATTATCCTTCCATTTGTGTGGTGCTGTGGTAATCCAGTTCAGGTTTTAATGTGTTTGCAGGACCAAACTAGGAATTTTCATCACTATGGGGCTTATAATTGTCTTGACATTACTGCTTTTGTATGTGGATTGGTGTGCATGGAGAATTGTTAGGCTTCCCTTATCACCTTTTTACTTGACCCGTCCATTTCTCATATCAGCCTTTTTGGTTTCTTTTGCTGGCTATGTGTGTGTCCCAATTTTTCGTCTTTTTAAAGTTATCCATGTAATCAAGCAACAAGGGCCTGCTAGCCATCGAACGAAAAAGCGCATACCAACATTGGGTGGTTTGCTTTTTGTACCTATTGGTATCATTGTTGCTCATGTCTTTGCTAGTTCCTCATCAATAGAAGTTTCTGGGGCAGCTGGCGCAACTATTGCATTTGCTGCAGTTGGTTTACTTAGTGATATATTAAGCCTCACCAATCATTGGAGAGTTTTGCCTGCATTGGCAGAAGTTCTTTTGCAGGTGACTGGTTTATATTGTATTAGAAACATTGATTTGGATCCCCCTCCTTCCACCCCCCTCCCACACACACACACACACACAATATGGTCGTTGAATGATATTTTTCTCATAATTTAGCGTTCACAGATCAATTTCTGCAATCAAATTCCTCACTAGTACAGATATGCCTCAATTTTGTTCTTTTGCAATCAAAATCTGCCTTATGACTAGACACCAGATTTTGCAAATAATGATGTGAGGGACTAGATTGAAAAGGAAAAATTAAAACTAAAATAGGGTTTTTGTTCAAACAGATTACAACTATGTTATCTCTTATTTAATCTGCATTTTCTATCCCACACAGGTAGCCGTTGGAACGTGGTTTTCATTTTGGTTGGACATCACCAGTTTATCTTCACCCTATGGCATGTATACTTTCTTGTAACTAATCTGATCAGCATTTTTCTGATGGTAACTCACATATCTGTTCTCATAAAATGCATTTCACGAACAGTTGCGAACATGATTTTTTGCACCTTCTGTGCTTGAGTTAAAAACTAATTAAAAATGTGAAGATTTTTCTTTTAGCTTATAGTAAAATTACATAAACAAAATTAAATATTATCTGAAATGTATAAGTTGAAATCAAAGGTGACAATCCTACTTTGGTAATACACTTGTTAATTCGTAATTACTGTTTGGCAAGGTCAATAAATTGGTTACTAGCTTATTTGTCTAGAACATAAGTTACCTCAAAGTGGCTAGTTTTAAGAGTTTCAAGCTTATAAACTTTGATAGTTCTAATATATGTTTTTATTTTCTTTTTTGTCTGTTATTACCTATTTTCAGTTATAAATATTAAATATTTATATTAGTTATTGCATTATTTTTAGTATATGTTGGGTTATTTTTTACATGATCTATTAAAAATTACACAAAGGAAACTTAATACAACAGAAGTTTAAATTGAGAGATAAAAGAATTTAAATATCTGAAAATAAATAAAAAAATTAAATTTGGCTTATACTCGTTAGATCAATCAGTTTAAATAAAATGACTTGTCCAAATGAAAAAATATGCAACTTTTAAAAAGTGAATAAAAGCACTAAAAAGTTTAGTTAGAATTTAATCGTTTTTAAAAAAAAATCTAAAATTGTACTTACATTAGGAATTTATCAATTAGCAGCTAGTTTATTAGCTACAAAGCTTAACTTAAACTAATTTATTAGCTACCAGGTAACTTGTAAAGTAGTTTTTATCAAACACACCCTATATCTGGCTGTATTATTTACTACGTGGTGTTATGGAAATTGTTGAGTGATCTCAATAAAAATAAAAAGAATGAACGTTTAATTGCACTCTTTTTAGTATTTTATCTTTAGACGAACTGTCTTCACACTTCATAGATTACATCTATACGTAGATTTTTCCCTTGCTGAATACTTTCTTCAGATCGATTTATTTTTTGCCTTTTGCTTACTACTGATATATTTTTTTATAACTTAGTGTTACGGAAATTTTTTGGTGATATCAACTGAAAACAAATAATGAAGATTGATTTCTGTAGTTTAATGTTACTTCTTTTGGTATTTTTATCTTCTGATTTGTCTTCACAATTTTTAGATTACACTAGTACAAAGATTTTACCTTGTGAGTAATCTATTCCGATAAAAAGAATTCCATTTTGTTTACTACTAATATACTTATTTGTAATGTATTTGTATTTTGACCTTTTGTCATGATACTGATTAACATAATGTGCTTACCTAAGATACCCAAAAGAGAGAATGGAACGTCTTTTATCATGTAGATGCTTCGTAATTTTTTTGTTTTCTATTTTTGTTGGACTACGCGCAAGCCATTGGTTGTTTTGAAAATGCTACTTCTCATTAGAACTGGAACTAGAAAATTTATAGAGGTTGCTTGCTTTAAAATTTTAATAGAGGGAGAGGGATGAGAAAAATTGATTTTTATGGCGGTGCAGATCTAAGGAACTGTGTATAATAAGATCTTTTTTGGATGCATGCCCATTTTTAGACACAGGTTCATCCTTGCTTGACATTAAACTACAAAAGGATCTTAAAAACACTCTTGGAAAGCTAAAACTTTGAAGTCTCGTGTTAATATGTGTACATTGTATAAACTGCAAAGTGCAGATGACGATGCTCATTAGTGAGACTCGAAGTTTGTTTGTTTATCTGTCTTATTGACTGGTAACAAATCATACAATCTTCCTCCTTCTCATTTCCTTTACTTACATGCAGGAAGATGCTGGTTCCTCTGCCACTGGGCCTTGTGTACTTGGGAAGATGTTACCAACTCTTGACATCATTTAGTTTTGTTTCCATGGGACATGGTGTTAAATTGGCAGATGCTCTTGATGGATTAGCTGGAGGTACTGCTGCATTGGCGTTTACTGGAATGTCAATAGCTGTTCTTCCAGTATGTTCTGGTTAGTAGCGTGTTTGTTAATCAAATGTGAACTTTGGAAATATCTTTAAGCCAGATTTTTTTAAAATCATTGCAGTTCTATGATCAATAAAAGGAATTAAAAAGAAGGACTTTATAGATTTCGGCAAAAACAATAGCAAAGACCTATTTCACTAGGTGAGGTAGGTTATGGGGATCATATGACGCCACTTGTTTCAGTGAGCAGATCTTCAAGGATATTATTTACCATGTGATCCTTTTTAACAACTTTCGTCAATGTCTGTCTTAGTCCCCCCTTTCCCCCTTTTCACAGTTCTAAAAACCATGCAATCTACTATCACAGTTCTTTCCTGTGACCTTTATATGTTTACAAACTACTATAACCGTTATTATTATTTTTTTCCTTAATCAGCTAAGACCAATATCGACATGTCTATGATCATTTTATATCTTGTCCTTTCTTGTGTAGTCAAATATTCATCTTTCCATTCTCATTTTGCTACTCCCAGTTTTTTCCCTTTTCTATTTAAAGTCCAATATTAGAGTTATAGCCAAACATATAGCATTATGATCAAACTTACTTGAGCCTGGTCGTAGGTACTTTGTGATTCTCAATATCTTAATCTATTTTAGTCATCTCACTCGTATCTTCTGCATGTCATCCTCTCATTAATTGTCATAATTTGTATTTTTTATCTTAGATTTTTAAACTTAAAAACAATGGTATGACACCTCTCATCTTTACTCGCAAGTCATATTTCTTTTCGTCTTTTACTAAAAAGGTAATGCATACGCAAATATACTATCTTATTCCTATTTAAGCGAAAACTTTTGTTTTCAAAGCTAAAGTTTGAACTTAATTGCTTTCCTTGATTCTTTAATCAAAAGTATATCACCTGTTAAAGATATGTAATTAGGGACAATTTTTCGTGTCTTTGGTAAGCATATTAAAGCGTAGATTAAACTAGTAAGCACTCGAGCCTGAGCGCTGCAATCCTATCCCTGATTCCATATTGGAAAGTCCTCCTTTGTCTTTCCGCCTAGAGTTCTAATATTAGTAGTTACCGTATCATACATGTCTTTTATAGCCTGGATGTTAGCATTGCGAACACCTTTCTCTTCCAAAGTCTTCTGCAACACTTTCCTTAGCACTTGATTAAAAGCTTTTTTTGCAAATCACTAAAAACTATATTTAAATCTCTTGCTTTGTTTTGGCATGTTTGAATCAACTCCTATAGAGGCATGTTTGATATATTAACTCTCAAATTTACAAGGAATAACATTTTTTCCGCATATTTAGTATGAGGTCATTAGACCTATAAATACATGAGTCTGCTGGTTATTTTAAGATATATAGAGGACTAATTCTAAGGAAAAAAATTCCGATAATTATGGGGTTGTTTCTAAATACATACTCCTAGTATTGATAGCAAGATACAATTGTAATAAAGAATAAAATTATAGCAAGAATAAAATATAAAACTTTCTAAAATACATAATTAGCAGCACAGTTTTGACATCAACTAATTTTAAGTTGGCTTCTGAAGACTGAAAACTCTCTCCTCTCACTTTACACAGGTTTGGGAGTGGCTAGGCTTTAAAATTGTAGGCAGATTTAATACACTATAATTATGGACATACGCTATGAACAATATAATTTTGGCTGTTGCCTGGCAGCCTTGCACTTGAACATAGCTGATACAACAAAGAAGATTTTTGACTTGATTAAGTTATAATCCATTTGAGATCTTAATTCATAGATCAGCATCCCCGGCAGTTTTTTTGTTAACTGTGTGAATTTCATCCCCTAAAAAAATATATTATTAAATGTTGAAAGTAAAATTTGGTTAAAAAAATTGTTTACGAGAAGATTGCAATTTTTTTTTAAAACTCTAGAGGAACCATATCCTTGTTTGACATTATTTTGCCCGCAGTTTCTCCATACTTCATCTTCAGTTTTCTAATGACAATAATGTCTTTCATGGCCAATTAATGAGTTAAAATTTTTCTTCTGTTTCAATGCACCATGATCCCTATTAACTATCACATCTAGTTCATTTTAGTTATTTTTAACATCATGATACCCGTTCCTGCTTTCACTGGTCAGAAGGGCAAATCTCTGTCTTCCATGGTCAATTAAAGATGCCTTGATCTTGCTTCTGTTCTTAATGCTCATTAATCATTATTTCCAATCACACATGTATATCTAAATCCATTTTGGTTATTTTTAACGGTATGATACAAATTCCTGCTGTCACTGGTCAGAAAGGAAAATCTCAGTCAGTTAGTTCTCTTAAGACCTAGCGGTACCAACTTTGTTATTTGTATCATGATACCAAAAATGGTCATTTTTAGTACAATGTAGAATGAATATTTCCTTATAATGGATACTTGCTTGATATATATATCTTTTTTTTTTTCTTTTTCGTGAACATGCCAGATCTTGCAATATTTGGGGCTTCAATGTCTGGATCTTGTGTTGGATTTCTTCTACACAACAGATACAAAGCGTCTATATTTATGGGTCATACAGGATCTTTGGCACTTGGTGGTGGGTTAGCTGCAATGGCTTCATGTACTGGAATGTTCTTCCCTCTACTCATTTCTTCCGGAATTTTCGTTGTTGAGTCATTATCAGTTATCATCCAGGTTTGTCCCATGCTTGAAATGCTTCCATACGTTAGTGATTAGTTTGAATCTTCTTTTTCTTTTTTCTTTTTATCGTTAAAACACGCTCATTAGTTTTGCTGAAAAGCATTCCTATTGCTTGTTTCCAAATGAATTTATGCCCATCATTTCGGGGGCATGTGACGCTTACTGTGCTCTGAGATTACCACAATTAATATGGAGAGGCAATAGGTATTTCAATATCCACAATAAAGTGGACGTGTCACCACATTGAGTTTAAATTTACTTATTGTTGAATGTCTCCAATTTACATGGGTTATTGGTAAAAAGGATGTGAGAAGGAAGAAAACACATTTATTAACTTTAGGGTGCTGAGGGCATTACAAATTTCTTAATTTTGTATTTCGTTTGTTTTGTATATCTTAGCTATAGAAGTTCACATTTAAATTGTTTTTCTGTCGAATTGCATATGATTTAACTCAACTATTATCTGTTAATAAATGCCTTTTAAAAGTAAGGATTATCTTTTGATTGCGCATATCATAGTTTAAAATTGCTTCTTTCATTCATTTTGGGCATGGTTTATAAGCTAGTTAGCTCAACTATTAATTATTACATCTTGTCCATACCTAATGGGAGGGAACTATTATTCTCACTTACTTTTCTACATAACAGTTACGGGATATTTGATACGTAAAATACGATGATACATTCTAGGTTTACCTACTCTGGGGTTCTGTTTCGTTCTTTCCTTTTTTTTACCGTGTGATTGCTCTATTCCATTTTCACCGTTTAAGTCTGCAGGTGTGTTAAATCTTTAGCTTTTATAGGGATTTTAATTTGCGGTTGTCTGAAAGGTTTCTACCTGGACATCATTTTCACTTGAGGTCTCTCTTTGCCTAGTACTCTTGGAAAGTGTTTATTTTCTCGTAGGAAAACATTATTCAACTATTTTCAGTTGTTTGTGCGTATTAGAATCTGGATCATTCATTAGTTGGTTACCATCGGGTTGCTTATTCTAGCATGCCATGTGTTTCTTCTTTATATTTTTCTATATATTTAAAATTTATATATCATCTTTCAACACCAACAAAGCCCGCCAAAATAATTTGATATTTGGTTTGGCTGTTTGCTAAGGGATAACTTGGCGCACACCTTACCACACCATATTAAGCTTGTTCTGTTTCCCTGTGCTTGTTATCTACTTTTCTTACACATTAATTTATTAGGCCATAATTATAAGTAGTTACTTCATTCCAGCATTTGTCTCTCCTCTCGCGTCTCCTCCAAAAAAATATTGCATTGCATCTGCAGGGATTCCCTTTCTTTTATGCACGAAGTTGGACTGCAATGACCAATTTGTTTTCCCTTTTCTCTGGGCGTGTTCCATGTTTCACTAGTTGCATGACATTGAGAAGTTGGTTTGATCAAAATTAAACAAAATGGAAGAAATGAATATGGAGGACGGGCAAAAAATGCTGCATAATCATAAGATGGGGTGGTTGGTGATTGGGTGGCTTGACTTGTGGGTAACACACATTCTAAACTAGGGAGAAAAAAAAGTAGTGCTCCATGTATAGACAAAGTTAAAATCTTTATAATTTGAATACTTTATTTTGGATTTAGACATATCCAACATCTCTTCAAATTGTACCTATTCTTGCCTGTGCTACTACCGAGTAACTTGGTCCTAGAATTAACAATTGCTAGCTGATCTCATTCGTAATTTCACAAGTAAAAGTGCTTATTTTAACATCTTATTATTTTATTTTCTTTATACCAGGTATTGTACTTGAAGATAACTAAGAGCTTCCGGGGAGCAGGTTGGCGCCTTTTGAGGATTCCTCCCTTTCATTACCGCCTCCAATTACGTGGGTTCAGAGAACCAAATATTGTTTTAGGTGCTTATCTTATATCATCTATTTTGGCTTTGCTCGGCGGCTATGTAGGTCTAGTTTCAGCATAACATTTTTATACGATTGTTAAACAAATGGCACAGCTGAACAGTTTCGAGTTTAGATGACTGACCTTAGCAAAATGGGGAAATATAAAAGTGATAAAGTTGCTATCCATATCTTTGCTTTCAAAATACATACATCACGCCATTTTAACCATTGCTTGATATCAGTCTTAAAAAATTATTATTGCTTGTTATCATAACTGTTTCTACAAATGCCTACTACTGCCTTGCATAAACAATATTCCTATCACATTGACACCTATCACCACTGTTACAGCATTACTCACATGTCAATTTATCCGCTAACCATGATCGTAAAGGTCCCAATCCTTAGATCCCCATATATGATATATCCTATGTGGGCCGCGTCTATAGGCGCCCTCGTTCAGTTTACTCTCTCAGCAGCATGTTGTTCTTAATTGGAGGCCCTTGGGCTTTCAAAATACGATGTAAAAATTACAAGTCTGACATGCTAACGTACCATTTTCCATCGAAGCAAGAATATTCGCTAGATGGAATAAACTTCCAGAGCCATATTCAACTGATGTGAATGCGTTGTCCTGCTACAATAATGTTAACAACGAATACGCTTTAAATAGTCTATTATAGTACCCATCCTCATTCTCACCGTTTGACAAAATGCTCGTAGTAGGATATCTGTGCAAAAGGAATTTCTGTGTTCAGATTTTCTTTTGGTAACATCATATCTATGACACTCTGTTCATTTTTTCACACGTTATCTGCACTTAAGTTTAACAATAATATTTTATTCTTTTTCTTTGATGATTAATAGACAAGGGGCATCCTTCACATGGGCAGCAATCAATTTCTATCTGACTAATGATATATGATGCCCATTATTTTTAAGGAAAATGATATTTTGACACTGTATTTTCTCTTACTTCTGTTTGACACTCCGACGTGGCATGTACTGTCCTGCGTGACAATGAAAGAGAAAACGCAGTTCTTTTTGGCATTCTACCCCTGAGACACATTAGTGTTCCAAAATTACAAACAGCGAACCACTTATTTGAACTGAGCTAACCACTTAGTGTTTTCAGCCCTCAGACACGTGTGTGTTCCAAAACTACAACTACACACAACGAACCACTTATTTGAACTGAGCTAACCACTTAGTGTTTTCACCCCTCAAACACTTGTGTGTTCCAAAACTACACACAGCGAATCACTTATTTGAACTGAGCTAACCACTTAGACCTTCCACTCCTGAGACACATGTGTGTGTTTCAAAACTACACACAGCGAACCACTTAGGTGAACTGAGCTAACCATTTAGACATTCCACCCCTAAGACACATGTGTGTGTTCTAAAATTACACACAGCGAACCACTTATTTGAACTGAGCTAACTACTTAGTGTTTTCACCCCTCAGACACGTGTGTGTTCCAAAACTACACACAACGAACCACTTATTTGAACTGAGCTAACTACTTAGACATTCCACCCTTGAGACACATGTGTGTGTTCCAAAATTACACATAGCGAACCACTTATTTGAACTAAGCTAACCACTTAGACATTCCAACCCTGAGACACATGTGTGTGTTCCAAAATTACACACAGCGAACCACTTATTTGAATTGAGCTAACCACTTAGTGTTTTCACCCCTTAGACACGTGTGTGTTCCAAAACTACACACAGCGAACCACTTATTTGAACTGAGCTAACCACTTAGACCTTCCACTCCTGAGTCACATGTGTGTGTTCCAAAACTACACACAGCGAACCACTTAGGTGAACTGAGCTAACCACTTAGACCTATCACCCCTGAGACACATGTGTGTGTTCCAAAATTACACATAGCGAACCACTTATTTGAACTGAGCTAACCACTTAGACATTCTACCCTTGAAACACATGTGGGTGTTCCAAAATTACACACAACGAACCACTTATTTGAACTGAGCTAACCACTTAGTGTTTTCATCCCTTAGACACGTGTGTGTTCCAAAACTACACACAGTGAATCACTTATTTGAACTGAGCTAACTACTTAGACCTTCCACTCCTGAGACACATGTGTGTTTCAAAACTACACACAGCGAACCACTTAGGTGAACTGAGCTAACCACTTAGACCTACCACCCCTGAGACACATGTGTGTGTTCCAAAATTACACACAGCGAACCACTTATTTGAACTGAGCTAACCACTTAGACATTCCACACCCCTGAGACACATGTGTTCCAAAACAACTGCGTTTTCTCTTTCATTTTTATACAAGACAGCACATGCTACAATGGAGTGTCAAACAGAAGTAAAAAAAAATAAGGTGTCAAAGTATCATTTTCCCAAAAATACGTGATCAACATCTATTATCTCTCTTTCTATTACATCATAATAATTATAAAATGTATACCCTCTCGCTCTCTATCTATCTATGCGTCATTTGGTGTTATTTAATGTTATTGGTATTATGGAATTTGTTGTCTGATCATTTTTATTCACACACAAGATGAAAACGAGTACTTAACAGAATCAAACATGTATTACATGAATTAATTTACCTGTTAAATATTATTTCATGTTAATTGATTATCAAACATAGTGTATTTTCAGTGCTTGTAATAAAAAGAATTATTTAAATAGGCTTAAATCTAATTTAATTAAGTTACGAAAATAGTTGTTTATAAATTTGGAAGCCTAGGACTTACATTATACATTGTTTCAAAAATTATACATTAAAACGATTTTTACACGGTATATCGAATAATAATTTGTTACATATAATCTGTGTCCTACTATTTAAATCACTGAAGTTTACAAATTTAACAATTTGATTCGAAAACACCGCATGCAAGGATCTTATACTAACACAAAATTAAGAAATGAATTTTAATCTAAATTATGATGTACTACAAAGTTAGTTCCAGTCCCGTGGAAGTTTCGTTGCAGTATAAGGAAATTGATATTTAAAGAAAAAAGAAAATCAATAATATGAAATTAACTTTTTAATTACTTCGAGGATCTTAACCCTAGCATCAATCACTTCAAAATCAAGCTCTAATCCAAATTCCTAGTATACATGAGTTTTTATACTTGAATTTGATAGAGGAGGTGGTAGAAGAATTAACCAAAGATAATACTTGAATTTGATGTTTTTATACTTTCTCTTAAATAGCTTCTATATTTAAAATAACCACGAAAAAGAAAAAGAGTTTAGTTTACGAATTTTTATTTTCAGAAAGAAAATGAAATAGAACAAGGATAATTGTATTAGTAAGCCTAAGAAGATAAAATTTCATTGTTTTCAATGACACCCCTTGTCTTTACTAAGTCCACCTACTTTTTGTTTGGAAACTATTTTAATTATAATCTATAACTCAAAGGTCCAACTATTTACCAAATACACTAAAAAGAAAACTCAACAACAACCATTATCCCCTAGACAAATTCTTCCTCCACCCCATACCCTCTTCCTGCACCCTCATATAATTTTTTTATTCCAGAGCTACCCTTCATGAAATTACATAAATACTCCTATCCTAATAAAACCCCTCCCCTTTCCAACCGGATGACCAGGCCATCCGGTTTACAGTTTTTTGAAATTGTGAACCGGATGGGGTGCATCCGGTTCTCATTTTCAAAAAAATACAAACCGGACGACCTCATCCGGTTCTCAATCCAGCAGATCGAAAAATTCTCAAATTTGCCGTCGACAGCCCCCCAAATCTCAAATCAACTACTCTAATCATCAATATCACCTACTAATTGCTAATAAACATCGTCCAAAGCTCTCCCCGCTGTGCTGGTGAGTCAAATACTTCCTTCAGCCGTTTCGTTAGCTAGCCATCCGGTTAAGAGAACCTTCGTCTGGTTTAGGTAAGCCATTTGCGACTTCCGTTCGTTATTCAAAATCTTTCAATTAATCCTTCATAGAAGCATTAGGTAACCAATTTGTGATGTTTATTAGCAATTAGTAGGTAATATTGATGATTAGAGTAGTTGATTTGGGGGGTTGTCAACGGCGAATTTGAAGATTTTTCGATCTGCTGGGTTGAGAACCGGATGAGGTCGTCCGGTTTGTATTTTTTTTTTAAAATGAGAACCGGATGCACCTTCATCCGGTTCACAATTTCAAAAAATGATAAGAGTATTTATGTAATTTCATGAAGAGTAAAAAAATTATATAGGGGTGCAGGAAGAGAGTACTGGGTTGAAGGAAGAATTTGTCTATCCTCTGTTAGATCTAAAATATTTCCATAACATTATATACCAACTTTTTATATATAATTAAATAATTTAGAGCTCAAACATAAATTAAATTTAATGCACTTTTTAATCTATTTACATTAGGAAAAAAGAGAAAAAGAAGTTATGCAGAAAAAACACGTGTTCCAATGATTTCGCTCTTAACCATTTTTTAATAATTCATTATAAACTCTTTTTGTTTGTTATATTTTCATCAAATAGTTGATTATCAGAATCAGGTTGATGATGAACCTTGAAACTTCTACAATAGTTATATCAAGATTCAAAATTATTTTTAAATTTAAAAAGGAGAATCATACACTTACTTTATTTTTTTAAAATTGATTAGAATGAAAACCCTCCCTTGTGATATTATTACTATCACTTTTAGTTGAACAAATCACATACACAGACATCAAACACATAATTTTTTAAATATATCATTTCCTAAATGGATAAGCATATTGTATGCTGTTAATAGTATAATAAAAACAAAAAGGATATACCCCTAACCTAAATATGGTGTCTGGCATTGCTATTGCTTCCACATCTGTATAATGTATCTAGGGAAGGAGTCAAACAACACTGGAAAAGGAAAAAGCTGTACATGATGAGACATTTCATAGCATGCCATGCTCACTGACAACCCACTCTGCACTCTGCACTCTGCAATCTGCACCCTTGTCCCAACAAATAAATGCTCTCTCCTCTTTTCATTCTTTCTCTACCACCTCACAATTTTAGCATCAAATATGTTTTAAGTCTTTAAATTTTTCAAAATTTAGCATTTTTTTTACAAAAAATTATTCACGTTTATTTTCCTTTCAATTTGTAATTTTTTAAAATAGTATGTACTCGAGTTAAAAGAACCAAAATTGTAACAAAAAAAAATTGAAGTTGGAGTCTGAAGACACCACAGAAGACAAGAATGCAGAAAACATAACAATCCCAATTCCAAGAGGCTAACAATAGTGTCAGTGCAACCAGCATAGCAGTGGCAATGGCATAACATAAGATAACATGTGCATGTGATTTGACTCAGATCACATCCTCACTCTTTCCAAATCCTATCCTCTCTGTTGTAGTGTTTGGCTACGTATTTAATTCACACCTTCCAAATAATTGAAAGAAAAAAGTTAAACATAAAATAAAATTTAAGAAGACAGCTGAATTATCCAATAAAAAACTATTTTCTATAGATAGTACAGAATGTTCTACACTAGTCCAATGTAATAGAATGTTCACTAAAAAGGTCGTTAGAAGAATCTTTTATTGTCTTAGTTGTGTGAATGTATGGGAGGAGCCTAAAGTAAAATATTTTGGGGTTTATATTTGTACTTTCTTTTATTAATATTCTTTCAGAATATTTTTTTGTAAGTACTCTTTCTTTTTTACCATTAAGGTTACCTTATATGAATTTTCGGTCAATGTTTCCGAAAAAGGACTTATCAGCTTCCAAGATTTAAACATCTAAACATAGTTTACATGCTCTTTTGCTAAGATTCATCGGTGAACAAAAATTCTATTGCAATTGTTTTGGTTTGTGTTTTCCAACAAAATGTACCTATGTAAGTTTTAAGTTTATGTCGAGCTATTTTTTATCACTTTCCAAATTTAGATGCTTATATTAATCTTCATTTTTGTGTTACTAGTGTTCTCATTCTAGATAGAATTTGGTTTGTTTACATTGGTTGTGAATATGCCAACATGTTAGGTTTTAACAAATATAAAGAATGCAATTCTTACTATCATTAAAAATTGCATTTTGTTTTACATAGTATAATTAATAAATACTGTAACAAGTATATTATAGCTTGTTGTTGAATAAAAAATGGTTTATATAATCTTTTAAAATATTGCTAAAATGTATAATAATTTATTCATTAATTTCCATCCTTTATAGTTGCCTAACATATTACATTCAATAATACAGTAGTATTTAATGTTATCGGCAGCCAAAGTTAACAACAACTTTTGATGTGATATATTATTTGTGTAAACTGTAGGTATTTTTAATGTCTGAAATTATTATTTTAGAATATTTTAAAATATAAAACTGATATATGTACTAATATAATATGTTAACTTATTATAATTTGTGTCTTAATTTTTTTCATTAATTATCTGACGGAATATTTGTTTAATAACTTAATAATATTGTTGATCAGTTAAATTTATTATAATGCATTAATTATGATATTTATTCAACATGAATTCAAATAAAATAAAACTGGTGTTAAAAACTTAAACTAATACTCATCTATCTCAACCTTGATTGATATTAAAATATACATAAAAACTATCATTTCTCTATTAATTAAAAGAATTGGTTTATATAAACATATTATAAAATGTAATTAATGATTTATCTCTTAATGTTTATACTTAATGCTACTATTTTTATCAATTATACATTCATGTGTCTTTTAAAATTTAAATATTTTTCACTTCTGTATTTATTGTTTGGTGTGGAGAGAGTAAAGCATAAAATAGAATGTTTCACCATTATTTATAACAATAAAAATAACTATTGGATTTCTTATTCTCTAAAACAATCTTGAAGACTTGTGAAGAGTATATTTGGTAAAATTAAATGTTTTTATAGACATGGTAATTTTAAATTTTTATTATTTTTATTTACGAGAATATTAAGATATTGTAGTTACTAAACAAATAAAGTAAATAAATAAAAAATATTAAGATATAAAGTATGAACAATTTTGTAACGTTCCAAGTAAACGATTTTGTAAATAAATTGATTGAATTATATTGTTGTCTCCTAAAAATGTTAAAATATTAAACAATCACCCATAATTGAATAACTTTCCAAATATTTGTATATTAAACTATATATATATATATATATATATATATATATATAT
>Ga0209700_101202_pt1 | contig 52934 bp, 33 predicted proteins | sample SiratroredBW_FD_187528 | JGI IMG/M metagenome (GOLD analysis project Ga0209700, IMG submission 187528) | Root nodule microbial communities of legume samples collected from California, USA - Siratro red BW (SPAdes) (version 2) | ecosystem: Host-associated > Plants > Roots > Nodule | place: USA...
AAAAAAAAAAAAAAAAAAATTTTTAAATTTTTAAAAAAAAAAAAAAAAAAAAAAAAACTATTTTCAGTACAAAAGCTCTCAAAAGCACTTTTAGTTCATATCCAAACAACTCCTTAGTCTTCATACCACAATCTCGATCAGTCTCACCTTCACCACAAGAGTCGAGTCCGAGGCCTCAACAGAAGCTGAATAATAAGAATGACAACATAACATCAACACAATTGGCTAATTTTTTTTATTTACAAAATATTGGTTAATTAAGAACCTATTTAGTTTAATTTCAAAATAAACACTCCCACAAGGAAAAAACAAAAAGATTTTTCTATAAACTAAACTTATCATACACATGAACTACTTTATAAAAACTGTCTCAGCTAACTTCTTTAAAAAATCACATTTTTAAGTTAGTTTACGAAAAAACTTCTCTTTTACAAAAAAGTTTACCCAAACACAACCTAATTAGATTAATTTCAAAATAAACACTCCCACAAGAAAAACAAATTAGATTTTTCTGTAAAATAAACTTATCATATACACAAACTACTTTATAAAAATTCTCTCTACTAACTTCTTTAAAAATCACATTTTTAAGTTAGTTTACGAAAAATCTTCTCTTTTACAAAAAGTTTACCCAAACAGAACATAACCATTTACAAAACTGCACAATTTGATTCAGAAACAGTGGGGAAAATACAATACAATTACGAGGCTTACACGGAACGGTGTCGTCTGTTACTGAGCAATTGAGCCTGCGCAGTCGAAGGAGGTTCGGGTTTGGGTTGGGATTCAGGTTCGGATTGGGGAACTTGAGGAAGAAATTTGAGTGCTTAAATTGAAGAAAATCGAAAGAGCGATTGGAAAGTGCGAAACGAGCGTTCATGCAGTTCACACTTACCTTCTCCATTCCAAATTTCGTTATCTTCTTCACTCTTCCACGCTCTTTCAACTATAAACTATTTAATTTTGGTTGGTATTGAAAATAAAGAAAAAAAATAAGAAGTATAATTAGAAATAATAAAACCAGTAAATGGTTTATTTATAAACATTTAATTTAATTTATATATACTGCTTTATTTTTTAAAAATGATCAATTAATAAAAAGTTATATGCAATTATTAAAAAAAGTTGGCAAATATTGAAGTACAAGATTATACAATTAAATAATAAAGTAATCTTACTCCACAATTTCCTTCTTAATAATAAATACCTTCATTTCTATGATTTATTGTTGAGGGAAACTAATCAAATCTAAGATAGCTTATTCTTTTTTTGGAGACTTCTAGGTTTTTCCTTCTTGTAATTCAACCAAGAAAAAAAAAACAAATCATACATTAACTATGTAATCATAAATTTTGTTGTTGTTGAAATTGTATCCATGAAAGGTTAGAAGTTGAATTATGTGATACGTTTTATATTTCTAGAAAATAAATTAAAGTAATTTTCGAATCTATTTAAAAGAATAATCATTTAACTTTCATCCAACACAATTTATTTTCCAAATTTAAATTCAGAAACCTAGGGTATCGCCAAACTAGACTTTAATATATCATAATGATGTTACATGGTATTATTTTTTGAAAAAATAATTGAAACCTTCTTGAAGACCGACTAGTATCATGATAAAAAAAATAAAAAATCAAAAGACTACATTGATCGGAGAGGAAACATCACTTCTTCCTTAAATTTGGGTGTTTATGATCACTACAGAGCTTAAAATCAAAATGAGTAATATGAAAGTAACAAGTTATATAAAGAGAAAATGAAACAAACTTTATGATATTAGTAATGTAGAAAAGATAGATAAATAGCATGCACCATTTTCTCCTTTTGTATCAAGCTTGTTGAATAGTAACAAAATGATGAATGTAATTTAAGGATTTGAAATTATTGAAAGACATAACGTATAGATACATTTTAAATCCAATGCAGATGCCACTGTTAACTTCACATTATTTTAGCAAATAAAAAATTATCTATTGTGAAGAGATAATGTCTAGTGATCACAATATTTGTCAATATCTTAGCAAATAAAACATTCTACTTTTGTTTGGATTTTTAAATATAGATAGTAACTGGATTCCAATTTTTATGTGTTCAATTGTATAAATAAAAACATTTTTAAAAGAGTAAGTTAAAAACAGGTTTTGACTTAACTTAAATTCATCAATTAATATCATAGTTAAAATTACAAGTTTGGTTTGCACTAAAAACAATTGTGAAGAAAAAGATTATTGTAAAATATACTAATCGTCATTTCACAATCAGTCTAAGATATAATATGAATTTTAATTATTATGTCATAACAGACTAGTTTATAATTTAATTTGATTTTTCAAATAAGACAATAGTTAAGGGAAAGGTTGTTGTCCTTTTTCATTCATCATTCTTGATTATTTAAGAATTGTCATTGATGATAATATTGACAATTGTTGTTGAAACCAAGGTGTATGGAATAATAATATAAAAAATAGTAGACCTCCATTTGATACAATAGAGAAATGCAACAAGATTTCTCTCCTCCTCACTATTTTTTCTTTTTTATCCTAGTTTTTACATGCACAAGTGCACTATATTAACTTTGGAAAGAAAGTTTGATATCAAGTTATACTCAAGGTTTGCTTGAAATCTTGCTTTCAAGGTACTGGTTCACTGTCACAACGTTTTTTTATCTTTTGTACAGTAAGATATTAGACCATGACACGTCTCAATAAGGTCGGTATTTTCAACATCTCCACGCTTGAGTCATTAGATGAAGCCAATTATAAAAGATGGCAAGGAAAGCTCTTATCTTCTTTGAGCAACTAATGATAGATTGACTATTCTTTATTAATCATCCTAAAATTCCATAACAATGTTTATCCTATGGTTGTGACAAAAGCCACTATGGTTCAATAATTATATGACCCATAACAAATAGAAAGTGTGTAAAGGATAAATAGTTATAATTTCAAGTGGTTGATAACAAGTTAATTATGAACCTAGTTCGTGCTCACAAGAATTTGGTTGTTAAAATCCTAATTAAAGGAATGAAAATGTGTGAGACTCCACAAAAAAGTGTATTATTTTAAAAAAAAAAAAAATCGATCATACTAAAGTAACCAGACACATCTACTATATAAGGAACTATCAAGAGTTCCCATAAGTTGGCGATGGCGAAACTACCTACAAGCAACTTAACAAAATAACTTAACAAAATCTGGAATGTACTCTAAAGGAAGTTTTCTTCTTAAACATAATTTTTGGAAAAACTCTTGATTTAAGTAATGCTTTATATATTTTCACAAGGATATGAATTTACCATTTTGTTAAATATTGAGAGAGTTTAAATAATATGTATATCACTGAAAGAAGAACAAAGTTGTATTGAAACATACAAAATTTTTAAAACCAAAATTAACCCTTTGATGAAAATTATTATCTATATAACTCTAAATCTATCTTATTTAGTTATTAGCATTAAAAGATAAACATACTTAAATTCATCGCATTAAGAGAACAAATTGGACTTGTTGAAACTTATAACAATAAAATTGTTATCAATGCTACATATAAAAAAATAACCCTAAATGTCTTATATGCGTAGAAGCGTACAAAATGTCTTGAACTATTCATTTTGATCTAAAAAATTTCAAGAATTTTGTTAGTAGAGTAGGAAAAATATATCATGTTCCTTTCACGGGTGACTTTTCTAGGTACACTAGAATATATCTATTAAAATTAAAACAATAAAACTGAATAATTTCCCATAGTTTAACTTGACAAATTTTTAGAAAAAAAAAAGAAATTATACACCAAAGTCTATATTGAATATCCTGAAACAAAATGAAAAATATAAAAAAAAAAACACTAAAATGTGATTAGATTATTATTATAACAGTTGCCTAGGTAATACTATAGATATATAGTTGTACATGCTACATATATTAATTATGAACAAAATTTCGAGTAAAATTTTGCAAAATAATTCTCCTTTCAAGTTATTTTCTAGAAGAAAACCATATTAAAAAAAATAGTTCTTTTATATTTATCCTTTGCCAACATGTTATAAGTTCAAAGAAGTAAATTTGACCCAAAGTCTTCTAAATATATATATATATATATATATATATATATATATATATATATATATATATATATATATATATATAATCCCACTACTAAGGGCGACATTGTTATGAACTTTTCTACGAATCGTTTTATATGTTCGAATATTGTTTTTCATAACTTGATACTTCCTTGCAAGTCCTAAAACTAATTAAAATGGGTATATAGAAAATCTCACACGAAACCAAATAGATCAACTCAACATTCAACCTATACATATAACCATATTCTTTTACATATTGTTAAGATCGATCCAACACCACCCCATCAATTTCGCAAGTTAAACTCATGCATCTCTTGTTAATTTCTTCACAAAACCAGATAACAAATTTCTTCACCAAAGCTCTGTCCTCAAAGCATTTTCATGAATTCTTGAGTATCCTAGGATTACTAAATACTTTACATCCTCTAATTTGCACAGGCTAGTACGCAATTCATCCATCACGACCATTAAAGAATCAACCAAAATGTTGATTCTTTACATCACTCTCATACAGATTTGCAATTCATCACAACACATTAATTCACCACAACCACTAAAGAATCAACAAATTTTAATTATTTGCACCACTAATAAAATCTGCTATACGTCACAACTAACACATGAGAAAGCTTCTTACACTGTCATAGAATCAAGCAAACTACATCCTATTCTAGTTTTACTTTGTTACACCTCTTTTGTTGTGTATAAAACAACACCCAATATATTGGTTTTATGATAAAAAAAATCAATAAGAATACTTTCACAATTTCATCAATAAATACACTTTACGTTTTTTCTTAAATTATTTAAATATATAAAATAATAAGCAGTTACAAAATGATAATTAATTTATAAAATATTTCCTTTTTTTTTCCTAAACTTATCAATATCTTCACCATCTTCCTAAGAACCCAACTTAAGTAACTGTTGTTAGAGACCATAACAAAGGACAGTCAAATGTCGAAAGAGCCACGTGTGTGTGTTTTTGCAAAACTTTGATTTGGAATTGCGATCTCAAATAAATTACTAATTAAACATATAATATAAACTGTCCATTATTTTACTACTATATATTTAATTATGAACTTTAATGGTTCACAAATGCATTAATTAATTAAAAAGTTAGACACAAATAATTAATATATTAATTATAACGTTAAATTGTTTAAATGCTATTTTATTTCAATTTTTGAAAAGAAACTTATAACACCATCCAACCATGTCAAATGAAAAAAAAAAAAAAAAAAAAAAAAAAAAAAAACACCAATTCAATATTTCATGTCAGACACCATAAGAAATTGAATAACTTAACACAGACAAACCAGCAAGTCCACTGTATCACAAAAAGGAAGGTTCTTAATATATATATATGTATATATATATATATATATATATGTATATATATATAACAAAACACATTAAAATTATTGAAATTAAAATATTCAGAATTTTTAAAATTGAAACTGTACGTATATTTTTATTCGAAAAAGACTTAGGATATAAAACAACAGTTTTTAAAGTTCTAGATGAAAATGAAACAAACTTTTCTGTGACAGGTTTTCATGAAGCAGAAATATTCTGAAACAGTAATCAGAAATTATTTTGGTACTAATCTTTATGGAACCTCCAAACTGAAGCCATAATCCCAGTTGCAGACCTTGACTTCCCATTGCTTTGGACCTGTAATATAGTTCCAAAACACAATCTTTAAATTTTATTTTATTTTATTGAACATTCAACTTGCACAGTTCAAATATCAATAAACAATAGAGGTTGATGAAGGAGACGTGTCAATTATTCCTATTTTCTTTTTAATGTTAGAAGTGTTTTTATAAACATTTATAATAATATAGAGATTCTCTTTTAGTATATACTAATAAAAACACATGTCCTTATATTCATATTTTTATTATATTAAAATCTATACAATTTTGTAATTTTTATAATTTTATTAATTGTATGAATAAATAATTAAAAACAAAAATAATACAATTTAAAAAGTATATATATAAATTTTTTAAAATAATATTAAAAAATATATAACCTTATTTTTTAAAAGAGAAATTATTTAGTATAAATATTTTATATTTTTAATTATATTTAAAATTAAAAGGAAATTTATAATATACATATATATATATATATATATATATATATAGAGAGAGAGAGAGAGAGAAAATATATATAATAGAACTATTTTACTCTCAGTTATTTTAAAATTAAAAAGATAAAAATAGAATAAATTATTCAAATATTAAAAGAAACTGTCGTGGAGTTTCTCAATATTTTTTTTTATGTAACTACCATTATTAATATTATTTTTTTCATTAAAATATATATGTTCCCTAGTTTTAAAGAAAATTAATTACTTTAACTACTTTCATTAATTATTTTCAAACTATTTAGCTGCCAAATGATATATATGCCCCCAGTTTTTTTCTTTGCCAGAGAGAGCCAGCTGTGAATTGTGCAATGAAATTGGGAGCAAGTGCCTCACAATAAAAGCATATAATGAAATTCATAAATAGTTTGAGTATTAATTTATTTTGAAATAATTTTAATTTTCATCAACTACCCCATTTAAAATGCCAACCAATAAAATATATCTTCTTATAATATGATAATATTATAAAAATTAATAAATGTTTCTATCATAAAATAAAATGCATCAGTCAATGAAAAAAATAAAATAATTTTTCGCATTCAAATCTTATAAATAAAAATATAATTAAAATAAGAGATCCACTAAAAATAATCAGAATGAAAATATTGACATTTTCACTGTATTTCAGTTAGATTATTTTAAAATCGACCCTTTTTTTGAAATTTCAAACAGAGGATAAAAAAATTGGAGTAAATTGAATTTCTCTCCCTATCTTTTTCTTAAATTTTCTGCAAGAGTCCTTTTCTTTTTACCTTCTTAATCATTTTAATAACTTATTATAATGAAAATATATGTTGCATTAATATTTCTTAATTATTTTAAAAATTTTATAGGTTCCTCTCTACAAGGATTAAAAACTAAGAATATATAATATTATGTAGAATGAAAAAACAGTAATTTACTAAAAAAAAAATCAAAACTTAACTTCAGCACAAATTTTGTTTTCTTTCAAAACTCCATCTTTAAAACAAGATCAAAAACAAATCTTACCTTGGTCTTGGTGTTGGTCTTGGGCTTTTGAACCTTTGCCGTTGTCTCTTTGGTCTTGGTCTTTTGAACCTTCGTTGTTGTCTCTTTAATCTCTTCAGCATGATCTTCTAGATACCCCTTGAGCTCCTGGTCGTTCATGTTCTCTATCATATCAATCTATGAAACAAACAAAACATTTAGTATGAAGACAAAAATTGTTGAAGAAGTATCAAAAGTACAGACACAGCTATTTTCAGAATTTATAATAATTTTTTTATTAGTAATAAAAAATATATAAGTAGATGAAGTGTTTTAACCGGTTTAAAAAAAAATAAATAAAAAAAAATAGAGTACAAAATGAATTGCCACAAAACCACCAAAATCATGAACAATTCTCTCATCAATCACTTAGAATAATAAAGAAAAAAAAATCACATCAAAGTTCCATATACATAATGTTCTGTCTCTATATAAGAATTCCGAAAAAAATAGAGAAATCGAGAAAGCATATCTGTTTTAGTTCAAACTATTTTATATAATTCGTGTTCATCTAAAACTCCAAAAATTGTTAATAATTTCATTATACAGTCCGAACAAATCCATTTTTTGTTGATTATGTTGGTCCCTCAATGCTCCTAAACATGTTTTATATGGTAAAAAAGATATGCACATGTCTATTTCTTTTGAAAATTTAGGACAAAATTATATGGTGAAGAAATGCACATACCCATGTCTTAAGTTCTTCTGCATCCTTTCTCAAGGCCTCTTCTTCCTCCTTAGATCCCACTTTTTCTCCATCTTCTGCTTTCTTCTTGTTCTTTCTTCCTCCAACAGTATTCATGCTTTTGTTTCAGTATGTGCAACCAAATATAATTATTACCCTTAATTAAAGAAAATGGGTCAACCAATTGGTTGACAAGGCCAAATGCCAGCTAAGAATATGTATAAAATAAACTTAATTACATATTTATGTTAATATATATATATATATATATATATATTCTTTTTTTTCCTTTTTTTTTCGTGGAATTCCTTGAAAAGAAACTAGGATACATAGTCACTTTATATATTTTTTTTATATTTTAACTTAAAAAACACCATTTTTAGTTCTTATTTATAAATGAATTTTGGTTTTGGTTTTACAAAATAAATTTCTTTTACTTTATTATTTTTGTCCTTATCATTTATTACAGGTTAAATAAGTAACAGATCTTAACTTTTTTTCATATACTTATTTGTAGATATTATATTACATTAAAGGAGAAATAACAATTCTATTGCTTATAAAAAAAGCTAGTTCCTTTAAGGTAACTTTACTCCAAAGATGCATTAAGTAGTTATCAAGATAATAATAAAGATAAAAAATAATTATTTTTAATTTTAGAAAAGTAAAAAACAAAAGAAAATACATAAACCAAAATTATTTTCAATTTTATAGAGATAAAAAGCACATTTAAACCTATAAAATATTTACTTTATTTCTGATTTTTATCGAATTAAATAACCTAAGTTAAATTAAATAATTTCATTGAAATGTTAGGTAGTAGTATTTTTATTTTATGTTGTATTTTTGGACAGTTATAGTTGCACCGTATATTATGTATTTTAACTCTTACATTTAAGTCAAAACGTAACACGTTTTTTTTTTTTTTTAAATTGTCAATTTTTATGTTGCTGTATATAATGATATAAATTTACATTGGATATTACCATAATTAATATAAATTTATATTAGATATTACCATAACTAATGTAAATTTACGTCAAATTTAATTATATTTAATGTAAATTTATGTTATATTTGACATTTATGTTATATTTGACCACATGTAACATAAAATTTTATCGAATATTTTCTTTATTTCTGAATTTTATTAAATTAGATAATTTCATGAAAATATTAGCTAGTCGTATTTTATTTTATGTTATATTTTGGGACGGTTATAGTTACCTTATATATTATGTATTTCAACTCTTACATTTAAGTCAAAATGTTTTAAAATTGTCAATTTGTATGTTGATTTATATAATTTATGTACATTTACATAAGATATTACCATAACTAATTTAAATTTACGTCAAATTTGATTATACTTTATGTAAATTTATGTAAGATTTGACCACATGCAATATAAAAGTTGGTATTTTATATATATATTTGAGATTTATATATGTTGAGCGAGTTTGATTTGACGTACAAAATATTCATTTTTATATTTGTTGTTCTTAATATCTATTGTAAAAGTTATTTTTTTTGTGTCATTTAAAAGTCTGATGTAAATGAATTTTGTGGTTTATGTTAGACTTTTATTTCATATAATTAACTTGAACTTAAAAATAAGAAGTCACTTTTACACTAATGTTATAATATTTTTAGTTTTTATTTTTTAAATTATTTAAAACAAATTTAAATTTTCTCAATTAAAAGTTTAATACTTATTTATTTATAAGGAAAGACGACAAAGATAAGTGAACCAGTGTATTTTTAAATACAACTATGAATCTGAAATTTCGATATGCATTATCGTAAACCAAAAGGAATTTATACTCAAATTAAATTACATTAAAAAATAGATAAAATTAATAAAATTGAGTTTAAATGAAAATAAAAAATGTTATTCTATTTAAAAAATATTTTATTTATTTAATGTTTTATTAATTTATAAAATAGATTAAGAGACTGAATGGTAATATTTAAAAACAATATTCACCAATTAATTACATTACTCAATCTACTGATCTTTTAATAGAGATAAATTTTAAATAGATAAAAAATAAAGAGTCTATAAATAAGTTATAAATATTTATTATTTATTTTATTATAAATTTCTTCTCTCTTTTATTTTCTTTTATTTCTCTCAAAGATTAGAAGATAATAAGGTTATTGTTGTACTAATAAAGTATAATAGTCATGTGACGATCAGATTGAGTCGATCATATTCTTATTTTCTATTAAAGATTTAATATTTTTTTCTTATTTTATTTTTTATGATTTGTTAATAAAAAATGTTGGTTTATGATTTGATATCTTGGATTCTCGAAAAATTTAGTAAGATTAATATAAAATTATATTTTCTTGAATTATGATAAACTTGTTGGAAGTTTAAAAATATACTTTGAGAATAAAATTACATTTTATATGTTAATATAATAATTAATTGTAAATTATATGTAAAAATGTAAGAATAATGGAGTATTTTGTATTGATTTTGAATATATGTTATATGTTTTATGGTGAAAACATAATTTTTTTATATGATATTACTCAAACAATGGATTATAGTTCAAGTAACTATCAAGGTATAAGTTATCAGACGCTCAAGTGATAGCTTAAGATTTAAGCGAGGAAGATACTAATAAAATTTTCTTTCATCCAGAGTGAATTACGTTCAAGCGACCTGAGGTCGTTTAAGTAGTGAATGATGGTGTACAAGATTCTCTAATATGTGATATCATGCAACTATGTGTCAATGATTAATCTACAATATGATTGCTCAAATATTGATGAAACAGTAAGATTAATGATTTTGGAACTTGTTAGGTAATCCAACAAATATTATTACTTGTATTTTAGAATAACAGTCAAGCCATGATGACTCAAACTAAATGAGTGTTTGAATAAGGAATATATGTAACAAATTATTCTTTTCTTTGAAGTTGTATTAATTACTTGGATTCTCCTTAGAACAAATATTTTACCCTCAAATTAAAGAAACAAGATCATTCAAGTAAGATAAACCCTCAAAGAATATTTATCTAATAGAGATAATGATAAGCATCGTAATGAATTAAATTATTTACTATTTTCTATATATTTTTTAGAATACTTTAAAAAGTTAAAAGAAAGCTTATAATATAATTTAAAAGGGAATAATATTAGGATAAATTAGGATGGGTAAACATGAAATAATATAAGTTTTTCAACACACTTATTTCCAGAAAATCTAGATAATATTCACTTCTAAGTTTATAAAATTCTATACCAACTATACTTGAATTTATTAAAAAACAAACTAAATAAGGTATATAGTTAATGTACACTAACTTATGCCCATACCGAAGAAAGTTAAAAAATATACTTAAAGATTTACAAAACAAAATGAAGATAGAAGTTAATCAATACAAATAAATTAAATCATATGAGAACAAATTTCATAAACTAACAAAACCAAGATAAAGTGCCAAGTCTAATCATATATTATGTAGTCTTCCTCCAACTTTACTACGATGGCAAACCCCTCTGGAGTAAGGTTTGCAAAATTTATTCTTTAGTGTTATTGGTAACTTAAGCACCTCTCACTCTTCTGAAATTCTTCTTCACACCTCAAATGAAGAAGCATATGCATAGTCAAACTCATATTCAACTAGTCTAATTATTATCATTTACATTGTCATTTTTCTTTCCTGAAAATAAAAGTAAGAGTGAGTCTTCTATTCACCTCTAAAATACTAAGATAATTTTATAAACCTTTACATGATAATAAACTTCATTCACCATACTATACATATTCTCACAAAAAGAATAAATAGTCATTAACTTAAAAAGTTTCATGTACTTGAGCATAATAAATGAAATAACTAAATAGTTGTCTTTAAATAATTTCATGTCTTTTACTTAGAACACATTCTCATATTTCACATAAGAGTTTGAACCATGTATTAATATAACAATTTTTACACGCATATATGCATGTACACATTGTTGGTCAAGCGTACACATGCTCAAATTCAATGTAGACCCAACATAACTCCTATGCTAAAAGTATTGTCAATAGTCTAGTTAGGGAAAAAAATTGAGGTTATGTGATTTTACTCTCATTTAACTAATTATGTACAATTGCCTAATTTTTCTCTAAATTACCAAACTTGTCTATACTCCATACTTCAATAGATCTCTCTATAGCTATTCACATTCCACAAATAATAGATTATTGATGGCACAATGTTCATACACAGAAAATTTTGCTACCTCCAATAGCTCACATTATTAAACTTTTCAAAAACAAACTTTTTCTTTACTTTAGTATTTTCACAATTATTGATAAATAATCACATTAACAAGTTTACATGCAACAAGATTAATTGAATCACTACAAGAAAAAAAGCTATTTAAAGACCAATATCTAGCTACCAAATGAAATGGTTGTTAATTGTGACCAAAATAGTCACCATTAAATTTTGATTGCTAAATAACTATAAAATAGAAGTAATGATTGAATTTAGTAACCAATTAAGTCAAATAATTGGTATCTAACATTAGATACCAAGGTTTTAGTGACCTATGCCATTAGATTCTAAATTGGTATCTAATTAAGTTAGAGACTAATTTAGAATCTAATGACATAGGTAACTAAAACCTTGGTAGCTAATGTTAGATACCAATTATTTGACTTAATTTGTCATTAAATTCAATCATTATTTCTATTTTGTAGTCATTTAGCCACCAAAATGTAATTTGGTGACTATTTTAGTCACAATTAGTAACTATTTCATTTGGTAGTTAAAATTAGTCTCTAAATAATTTTTTTCTTGTAGTGAATGTTATTCTCTTTGAACAACTAAAATTTGATTGTTGGTGAAATTTCTGTAACATAACAAGTGTAATATGAAGATCCCAAAATTTGAAAACAACTAAATAAATAATACAATAAAATATACACAATCCAATATATTCATTCAATTTTCATTTCAAGCAATTGCCGATGACTAGACACCCTTGCACTTAGCTCAATTCATATATTTACAAACTATTTCTTTTTTTTTTATGTTTACTAACTATAATAACTCACTTCTCCTAAAATTTTTCATCCCTGTGACCATGAATCAAATTAATTAAATGCAATAATTATAGAAAAATAGTAAAAAAAATTAAAAACACAATCACATAAAGCACTAATCCTGTAGAGAAATTTTAAACAAAAGCAGATTTTGTTTTTTAGTTTTTTCTATACAAGTTCAATTTGGATAATTTTTAACATAAATTTAGGTTTTCTTGCCTAATGAATCCATTTCTTGCTCAAAATTACAAAAAATTTACACGTATAGAATACAAAAAAATAGTCAACAATACAATATGTTTAGGAAAATTAAACAAATTTAGAATTTATACTGTAAGAGATGACTCTCACTTCTTCAAAGGAGTTTGTGGTTGTTCAAGAGTGTAAAGAAAAACTCAAAGTATATTCTTCCTATGAAAATTGAGGTGTAAGGAATAATATAAGAGGTGGATAATTTGAAATACTAAAGGGAAGATGTGTAATATGAAACAAAAACAAAGAAGCAAAGCAAAATTGAAACTAAGAAAACTCACTAACCTAACTCTAGAAATGGAAAACCTTTGCTCTTCCCTACTTTGGTCATGAAACAAGATAAAAAAATATTAAGAAGAGAGATATTTATAGGAAATGAATGACACAAAAAGATAAATGGAATGAAAATTAAGTCATGTTTATCCTTATTAAATATAGGATAAAATTAATGTATCACTAAAGTGGTATACTCAAGTGAGTAAGTCTTTCTCAGCCTTAGGAAGTAAGACCACTCAAGATACTATGAGCTTGCTTAAGAGGTATTTATCTAATTGTGATGGTAATGTTGATGATGAACATGTAATGATAAATATATTTATATATGTGATTGATATGTTGTGATATGTATGGTATGTTTATTTACAATAATAAGATGCATTCATATGTAAGATATATACTATGTTGTATGGAAAAATTATATTAGGGATGACAAATGAACCAATTTCCAAGAATATTGTTTGATCTGTCTCGATTTTGACAAAAAATCTCCATATTCATCAGGTAAGGGTAAGAGTAATATTCGATTATTTAAATTGGAGGATGAGGATGAGTAATATATATCTGTCTCATCCTCCCTTGTATACTCGTCCCCATTTTAAATTACTAAAATACCTTTAGTTTATTAGATAACTCAAAAAAAGTTATATAAACTTTTCTTTTATCCTTAAGTTCACAACTTGTTTCTAAGGTACACATTTGATCATTTTTGCTCTTTTTATTTAATTATTCAATTGTTATTTGATACTCTGATTTAAGATTTATCCAATTATAATTTCTTTCTTGATATTTTACATAGGAGAAAAGAAAATGAGTATCCTTCAATCCTTGTAATATCACATTGTATTTGTTGTGATTTTTGTATAAAAAATCATTTAATTGATATTTAGAATAATAAGGAAGTGAATAGGGATATAATCATTATGGAAATGAGAATCAAACAAAAAAATTCATATCCGTTAAGTATTAGATAAGATGAGAAAGCAAAATTCTCTAATTTTTATCATATATTACTTTTCATGACGTGATCCTTTATAAATGTGTTACCCTGCATGTGTATGTTCTGTTCTCCTTTGTAAGTGTGTGATAAAAATATCTAAAATGATATTATGATCATAATATTAAATACAAAACTCATTAGATAAAAAATATATCTAATATTTTATTTATAATCTAATTACATATATAAAATTTTAATTTTAAAAAGTTAAAAAAAAATTCTTGTAACAAGACTTTATAACAAATATAAATAATAATGACATAAAAAATTAAAATTAATTGATGTTTCTTATATATTAAGTGATAATCTCTATCAAACAAACTGATAGAAATCTTTTGAGATTGAAATATTAAGTTATAATTTATCATATATATAGTAATATACTATTGTACCTTAACTTTATATATATATATATATATATATATATATATATATATATATATTAATGACAAGTTACATTAATTACCATAAATTTATACACGTGAATTCTATAAATTGGTAAGTTATTTAAAGATGTTTATGAGAAAAACAATACTTCATTCCATTAAGTTTTTAACATAGTTGAAACTGATCTTGATATTATGTCTTCAATTTAATAATAATAGGCAACATTATATATGATATATTTATATTTGCAAGCAATAAAAAGGTCCTTGTACATAAAATATAATTAAAATGTATACCCGTCAATGGTCAGAGATTCAAATTAACTTCACAAATGTATAAAATATAAATCTTTTCGCTGTTAAAAAAAATCTTTATTAAAAAATATATTTCATTCCCTTAAGTGTTTAAGATATTTTCAATTAATTCAATAATAATATTTAGTATTTTGTTTTGCATATTTAAATCATTCAAAATTAAATAAGTTATATTAGATTAATAACTTACCAATATATTTTATTTAAAAATAATTAAAATGCAAGTTAATATGTAAATCAGTCTTAAATATATTTAAATTAAAAATATATAAACTTTATTAAATTAACAATGAATCAAAAAAAATTCTCGAAAGCACTGAAGTTATTAAATTATTATAATTCATACCAGTACTATGAAAAAGTTGATATAACAATGAAGAAAAATATAAATAATTAGAATTATTAAATATTAATGTTATCATATTATTGGATTAAAAACTCATTTATATACTTCTTATAATTTTGAAGTTTTAAGCATCCATTTTTATTTTTAAATACTGAAAATTAATAAATTTATAATTAGTAATATGATCCCATTCTATTATCACTTTCTAGAAACATTTATAATTTTTAAATGTTTAAGATTTCAAAAAATATTTATAATAATTTTAAATAATAAAAATGATTAAATTTGAGTTTAATTACTTAATGCTAATTAACAATTCAAATTTTAAATAAAGCATTACATTTGTTCAAGTTTAAAATTTTTAAAAATAATTTATAACAACTTTTAAATACTTACAATTCTGGATTAATTAATTATTCAACATTAACTTTTTTCGAGTTAATTATTTTATATTTTCAATACACCTAGTCACTATATATTGATTGATTCAGTCAAGTGAATAAAAGATCAATAAAATATCTTCTGTTTTTTTAATATATTATCGATTTCTTTATGAATTTTTTCCGTTTTGGAATTATTTATTCTTTCCTTCCACTTGTTTTACCTTGTTGTAGTTATAACGAAGACGTTGAATAATAATTCATTTGCCCCACAAACTTCAATTTAAGTTTAAGGTTCTCTCGGCCAAATATGAAGAATAACAAAAAATGTACTATTTTATAAATGATTTATTGACGTTTTTAATAAATATAATATTTAAAATAAAACAGAGATAATAATTAATTTTAAGATAAATTAAAAAAAAGTTATTTGAAAAAAAAGTCAATTTAGAATTTTGTTTTGAATGACTAAAACATTAGTATAACTTCTTTTGTTTCACAATGTAAGTTTTGATCAAATATATTGTAAACTAATAAGCAAATTTGTTTGAATGTTGACAAGGTGTTAGAAAAAATAATGACACCTTTTACTTATTGTTACGGGGTTATTAAAAGTTAGAATAGAAGATGGAAAAAAGAAAAAAATACTTAAGAGTACAATATGCTCCTGTTAGGGATAATTCTACTAGAGATACTAAATGCATTTAGTCTCCATTTCCACCTTCTTACTATGCGAAATGGAAACACATCCGTCTAAAAAGCTCAGAGATATGAACTTATACGATGAATTATATTGGTGCGCTAAGAAGACTATAAGTAAATATGTTTGATCATTGATATTTTTTTTATATGTTTTATTTAAATTATAATATATTTTTGGTGATGTTATAGGATTCTTTATGATAGAGGAGGGCTCAGGCAAGATCCAATCACCAGAGCATGCTCAGACACCTTGAAGCAAGCAAAGAGTTAGAGGCATATGTACAGATTAAAATGCTGACTATTTTGAGCTTTGACGATTCTTGTAAAAATTGTAAACAGTAAAATAGGAAAATTTGGATGTTTGTAAATAACCCTAGGTGCCTTAGGATTTATAGAAGGCACTTAGATTAGGTTTTTAGACGCATAGGATTTGTCCATGTGGTGCATATCCAATGGCACCTAGCTTAGGAAATATTAGTTTGCTCCACATGCTAGGTTATCATAACCCTAATCTGTGGCGCAAGTTAGGGTTCCCAACCCTAGCTTCTCCTATACGCCACCTAGGTAGCTTGCAAGGCAAGTTAGGGTTTCTAACCCTAGCTTCTTGTATACACTACCTTAGCTTGCTAGGGAAGCTACTAGCCTTTTCTTCTTTTTATAAATAAGAGGTTTAGGAACCTCCATTGTAGTCTTGATTTTGAGTAATGATATGCTGCCAAATTTTCAGCATATTGTCTCAAGTTTCACATTGAGTTTCTTCTCGTAGAAGCTAGGAGCTTTTTCTCTTGAAGGTTGGCCCAACCTCCTTTAAGGCTTTCACCATTTACTTCACCATAAACCTCCTTGCACGCTTCCTTCCTTGTACTTCCATGGCTTCCACATCATGAGGAGTTTCATTCACTTCTTCTAATCGGTACATCAAGGCTTCAACATGCTCAACTTCCATTGGAACTTGTGCAAGAAGCTAAAGCACCTAGGAGCTCCTCCATCATTTGGTATCTAGAGCTTTGGTCTTCAAGAGCTAAGTTCTTGTTCCTTTCACTTTGTTTTAGCTTTTCCATGTTGTATACCACTGTTTTTACATGTCTTGATTGTTTTGTACCGATTAATGGTTGTGTTCTTGAGTTTAAACGGTTCAAATAGCATCAATCTTCTTGAACCTTCCAAAAATACATTGTTTAGGTGTTCTTGTGTGTGCCGCAAGCTATCTTTGTGTTGTTTGAGTTTTTTTTGTTGATTTTAATCGGTTCAATTGTGTCCTAGCTTTTGTTCTTTTATGATCTATAGTATATGTAAAAGTCATATGTGATTTCATATTGTCATAAACTCCTTAGGTTAATACTTGTAGAGTAGGTTTGTGCAAATTGTGTATGCTGAAATTTGTGAACAAAATGTGTTTGTTGTTTTGTGTCATAATGTGTTTTATGTTCCTTTTAAGTTTTCAATCTTGAGTTCTCTTAATTCACTATTCACTAGTACAAAAAGAGCCTTTAAAGTCGGTTCCATGAGCCCTTACGATGTCGGTTAACCAACCGACGTTGTATTAGGCGACATTGAAAGTAGTCACATACAACGTCAGTTTTACCATAGACGTTAAAGAGTTAAATACGAAGGCCGCTAAGATTAGGAGCCGACATCATATACCAATTTCAAGAGTGTGGGGTTATGTTTTAGGATGGGTTTGTGGGACAAATACAACAACGGTTATAACATTAACCGCCATTGTATATGCTATACAACGATGGTTATGACCAGAACCGCCGTGGTATAGGGCTTGAAAATTGGGTTTTGGCTTGCATACCACGGCGGTTATGGCCATAACCGCCGTTGTATAGCATATACAATGGCAGTTAATGCTATAAGCGTCGTTGTATTTGTGATTTCTTTTTTAAAATGAAAATTGAATTATGATTAAACCATAACCCTACAAATGAAATTTACAATATATATTCCCAGCCAGAATTGTTCAATTCAATATATAAGACAAAATTCAAGTTCAATACATATATATTTACATTTATATACATTGTAACATTGTACATAAAGCTAATTACACAAATAAGTTATAGATATCTACAACAAACTACTTCTATATTAGAGGAAATATCTTGCCCAATCTTTTTGAAGTTCTTGTATTGTTTGGCTATCTAGTGGGTCTTTATGTGGAAAAGACAAACAAATATAGAAATTTGAGTTAGTCTTGAAAATCAATTCAAATATGAACAAACTTAAGACATTTTGTTACCTCTTCCCAATAATCTTTGACTTTAGCAAGTACTATTGTTTTCATCCAATGCATGATATATTATCCACATTCCCACCATCCTTGTTGCTTATTGCACTTTCAGTAGAGTTCAATCATCAAATAATTGAATACTAAAATGGAGAAATAATAAAAATTAATTTTAAGAATTACATACCTGAGGATATATCCAATGGAGGTTTTGGGAGGACGATGTAGATCTTCCTCCAAGTATATTACCCAGAGTCAATGCACTAAAATCCAATAATTATATTTAATAAATTGCATATTATACAAAAAAAATAGTTATATATTATTAAAAGTTAATTAAATTATACTTTTGTATTATTTCTTTCATATCTGAATTTGGCTTGTTATGCAGGGAACAAAACCAAACAATTGTTTTGCCATGGGACACACAAGCATCAGTTGCCAATGAGACCTAAAACAAAAAAGAAGAGTAAAATCATATTATCAACATTTAAGATGAAAATATAAAGGTTTGAAACTTACCCATGGATAATAGGGGCAAAGTAAATTCTCTTTTCGGATTTGGAAATCCATCTTTGAATACAATTTTGAATGTTAGTCCTTTTATTGCCACTCCTTTGTATATGTTGTGTCTCAAGGAATCCATAAGTTTCTTGTTCTCCTTTGCTATTAACTAAATAATTATGTACCTGCATTGTTAAAATCAATATTAGTAATATTAGTTAATTAAATCAGTCGAATTTTATAACTCTTCAAGAAACCATCACACAGAATATGTTCTCGTATCAATTCAATATCTACTCTTCTTCCATTCACACAATTCACATAGGGACAAAAATATCTTCCATTTATTCCTACTCCATTTCGTTTAGCAAATTCTAAAAAATCTTCAACACCTTTCTCATACACATCACTGATCCGACTTGCATTTATCCAACTTCGATCCATCACTACATTTAGTGGAAAACATTCATACAGATTACTTTATGACCAGATAACATACAAAATTGTCGGGGATCGAACATCCCCGGACTCAACCCAAATGCGTTTCTCATATATCAAACTATACACAAATATGATTTCAATACATACAAGCATTCCAATCTTAAACATTCTAACATTCAAGATTGCTCAAATAAAATACAAAATTGTCGGGAATCGAACATCCCTAGACTCAACCAAACGCGTATCACACATGCATTTCAACACACATAATCATTCTAACTCAATTGTAACCAAATAAAATACAAAATAGCATTTTAATACACAAACATTCTAGCCAACAATTCTAATACACATAAAAACATACCTCTTGAAGAGTAGTGGTGCGACGGCGGCGGCCAAACACAAACGAAGCCAAACGAGCAAATACAGCCAAATTAACACTTGTAAAACAATAAAAATCCAACAAAGATTCAATAAAACATCAAAACCAGTGAAAAGGAACGAATTTATAGTTCAAACGAAACCCAAAGAGAAACGCGAAGCGGAACGAACCTTGGATCAAAAACGAACTATGAAAACCTAGAACCAAGTCACCTTGATGGAGGAAATGAGAAGTGGAGCCAAAATGAGCAACAATGGAGGTCAAAATTGCAAAAAAACCCACTGGAGTAGTGGAAGGTAGCGCTCCGCGAAGAGGAAGAAGCGTAAAAAGTGAAAGGGAAAGGGGATTGGGAAGGGGGTAAAGACGGTGTATAACGATGGTTAGAATGGATCAACTGTCGTTATATCATATAACGGCGGTTCAAAAGCCACAACCGTCGTTATATGTTGCCCTAAAATTACCTCATTTTCCCCCAAAATTTGTCGAGGCACATACAAAGGCGGTTTCTTTGCCACAATCGCCGTTATATGTAGCCCGCCAAATGCAAGTGTTAAAATTTTGAATTTTTTCTAATTCGTTTTCGACGGCGGTTGGTGCATAACCGTCGTTATATATGTCATTTTATTTACAAAAATGCCACTGCGTTTTTGACAACGGCAGTTGGCGTTTTAACGGACGTTATTCGACAACGTAAAATAGTATTTTTCTACTAGTGATTAGATCATTAGTGAGTTTCCTTGAGTCATATCAATCCTATATGTCTTGTAGTTTATTCTAAATTTCGTTGGAATCCATAGGTTTCATTTTCTTGCACTGTTATTTTCTGATTAAGGTCACTAGACTTTGCGAATTTACTGGAAACAAAGTATTGTGTATTTGTAATTGAAAATTTGTGTGAAGCTACTTTGAGATGTGTAAAAGAAACTGTGAAAAAGGCGCATTTTAATTTGATTTTTAGAAAAAATGATAAATTGTAAAAGCCGAATGCTCACTGTCGATTAAGTTACTGAGGACAGTGTAAGAACGTCTCTATTTTTGATTTACTTGGAACAACTCCGTGACCTTTTGGATCTCAAAATTTGTATGACTTGAGTGTGATGTATTGGGAACATATGATAAAAAATTCATGACCTAATTCCAAGAATTCAGACCGTGATAAAGTTTACAAACACTGCTGCCAGAAGATTACTAAAACTGGAAAAACTATATTATTGAACTAAAAGAAGCTCTCTGTTCTGGATTTATTGTGAAGGTAGTACTGGTCCTAAATTTCTGCAATTTTGTGTGGATGATCATTGTGCTGTTGTGGAATTGTAATCAAAGTTTTAAGACAAAAGGAGAATTATAAAGAAAATCATAAATCATGCAAGAGCTGCTGTCAGAACTGGAATTTTAGTTTTTGTTTGCTGTTTTTTTAATCTACTATAGAGCCATTCTTAGATCATCTCTTTGAGTGGTAAACTTCCGTTCTAAGCTTTAATTTCTTGCTTATCAATTTTTACTTGCATTCCTTGAGTTTGTCAATTCTGTAATGCTTTTGAGTTGTGCTATTCAAATTAGCTTTTATTGTTTTGTATTTGTGACCTCATGGTGAATTAGTACTTTGGTGAAGCACTTGAGTTGAATTGGCCAATACATCAAGAGAAAACTCCCAAGCACTATTGGAGAATGATACACAATGAGAAATGAAGGTTATGTGCAGAAAAACTTCTTGAACAAACACACCAAAAGAAAGGAGTGATACACTAGTGAGGCAAAGAAACAACATAAGGAGTGTATAGTATAGGAATTTTTAATTTTTTAGCAACAATTTTTTCATTGTATTCATTTGAGTTGTAATTGCAAAACTCATTACCATTAGTGGAATAATGCAAAAAGTGTAGATGGTGAAGTGTTTCTAAGGTCCTTGGTGCCAAAGAACTTCACCTTAGGATTCGACTAGTTTAAGCATTATGTGTAGACAGTGGAGTATTTCTAAGGTCCTTGGTGCCAAAGAACTTCACCTTAGGAGTCGGCTAGTTTAAGTTTTCCAAGCATTGGCTTTACTTCTTTAATTTCTTTTAATTTTGCAAACCGACTAGTTTTATTTTCTTTGAGTCATCTTCGTTTGTGACCTAGTGGTCTCATTGTAAGAACAATTGGAAAGGTACATTGGTTAAGACTCTGGCTAAGGAAAGTCTTGGTACCTAAGTTGTCCAAGTGACGCACCTCACTTCCTAGGAGACCCCCTAGTGTGCTAGACTAGTTTCTCTTATCTTTAGAACACTTCTTCACAAAATTTAAGATGTCTAAACATTCCTTTCACCCTAGTAGCAATGAGTCGCAAGACAATACATCAGATTTTCAGAAAATATTAGAAGAACTTCAGGTTATGAAAATCAATACTGACGTACAGTGTGCTATTATCACGGAAGAAATAAAGACCTTAAAGAAGAAGGATAACAAGTATAAATCCAAAGCTAGTTCATAAAAAAAATATTATAATAGTGAGGATGAAAGACCAGAGAGGGATAGCTTGAGAGCAACTGATCACTACCAACCTGTCCTTTATCACCACCATAAAAGAGAGAGAAAATCCAAGGAAATTAGAGTAGATCTTCCCCATTTTCATGGAACTGATGATATAGATACATTTTTAGATTGGGAGATGAAGGTGGAACAGTTGTTTGACTGTTATAAAGTGAGTGAAGAAAAGAAAGTTTCCCTAGCTACTCTTAGTTTCCAAGGACATGCATTGCATTGGTGGACTGCCTTAGTAAGGGATAAACGTCTTCACAATGAACCAACCATAGTGTATTGGAATGATCTTAAAAGTGCACTTAGAAGAAGACATATTCCCTCCTACTATCATAGTGAACTCATGGATAAACTCCATAAACTTAATCAAAAGAACATGAGTATTGAAGAATATAGGCAGAAAATGGAGTTGTACATGATGAGGGAGGGAATTAGGGAAGAAGAAAATGTAACTGCAGCTAGATTCTTAAGTGGGTTGAGTCTAGAGATAAGAGATAGAGTAGAAGTTATCCCTTATAGGGATTTCCATGACTTAGCGCAAATTTGTATTAAAGTGGAACAACAAGTTTTGAGGAAAAGCATAAGTCGAAGTTCTTATTCTAACTCTTACTCTAAGACCGATTATAAGAGGGAGGGAAAGTTTTTAAAAGAAAAACCAAGAGAGAATCCTCCTAAAGTCATAGTTCAAGAAAATACCAAAAAGAAAGAAGAATTCATACCCTCTGGCCGAACTAGTGATATTAAGTGTTTTAAATGCCTGGGTCGGGGTCATATACAATCTCAATGTCCATCTATGAGAACCATTTTGATGAGAGGGCAAGACCTATATAGCAGTGAAGAGGAAAAGCATGATGAAAACACTAGTGAGGAGTCGGATAATGAAAGAGGGGAGGATACTTATGCTCATGAGAGAGAATTATGATGGTGAGACGTTCCCTTAACAACCAACCTAGCCCACAACCCGAGTCACAATGAGAGAACATCTTCCACACAAGATGCAAAATTTTTAAAAATGTATGTTCTCTCATCATTGACAACAGGTCGTGTTGTAATTGTTGTAGTGCTAGGATGGTTGATAAATTAAAACTTAAATTATTACCCCACCCTAAACCTTATAAATTACATTGGATTAATGATGGTGGGGACATTGATGTTAAAAATCAAGTAAAGGTCAAGTTGTTCGTTGGGAATTATGTTGATAATGTTTTATGTGATGTAGTACCTATGGAAGCTTGTCATGTTTTATTGGAAAGACCATGACAATTTGATAAACAAACTATTCATGATGGTCTTATCAATGAAATTACCTTTACTCATAACAAAAAGAAGTTTGTACTTCATCCTTTGACACCTACTCAAGTGTTGAAAGATCAAGTACAAATGAAAAGTAAATTAAATAATGAAAGGAAAGGAAAAACTCTAAGAGCTCAAAATCTTAGTATTAAAGATGCATCTGAGGTGTGGGAGCTTGGTGTTCCTTCCCACAAGGTTACTCAAAATGAGTCTTTATTAACTAAAAATTCTTTAAAAACATGCTTCCTTATTGAGCAACCTCTCTACCTCTTATTATGTAAAGGAACACTCATATCTGCACATTTTGATAAAATTGGATCTAAGGTTCTACCTACTTCTATTGAAAAACTTTTGAAGGAATTTGGTGATGTATTTCCTAGTGATGGTCCTACGGGATTGCCACCTTTTCGGGGAATAGAACATCAAATTGATTTTGTTCCGGGTGCTAGTCTGCCAAACAGACCAACATATAAGACAAATCCTGAAGAAACCAAGGAGATAGAATCTCAAGTTCAAAAGTTATTAGATAAAAGTTGGGTACAAAGAAGTCTTAGCCCGTGCGTTGTGCCAGTTTTGTTGATGTAAAAAAAAATATGGGAAATAAAGAATGTGTTGTGATTGTCGTGCAGTTAACAATATCACTGTAAAATATAGGCACCCAATTCCTAGGCTTGATGATATACTTGATGAATTGCATGGGTCCACTGTGTTTTCTAAAATTGATCGAAAAAGCGGATATCACCAAATTAGAATCAAAGAAGGTGATGAATGGAAATCCGCTTTTAAGACCAAATTTGGACTATATGAGTGGTTAGTGATGCCTTTCGGACTCACTAATGCACCTAGCATTTTTATGAGGCTAATGAATCATGTACTTAGGGATTGCATAGGAAAGTTTGTAGTAGTTTATTTTGATGATATCCTTGTATATAACACTATTGTAGAATCTCATATTCACCATCTTAGGGAAGTTTTACTAGTTCTTAGGAAAAATCAACTTTTTGCCAATGTAGATAAATGTACCTTTTGTGTAGATAGTGTTCTGTTTTTAGGGTTCATTGTCAATAAAAATAAGGTTCATGTGGACCCCTAAAAAATACAAGTTATCCAAGAGCGGCCTAGCCCAAAGAATGTAGGAGAAGTAAGGAGTTTCCATGGATTGACAAGTTTTTATAGAAGGTTTGTTCCGAACTTCTCTAGTCTAGCTTCACCTCTCAATAAGTTGGTGAAGAAAGATGTTACATTCCATTGGGGTGAAAAACAAGAAAATGCTTTTCAAAAGATAAAGTTTTTACTCACTAATGCACCTATTATTGCTTTACCTAATTTTAGTAAACCTTTTGAGCTAGAGTGTGATGGATCAGGAGTAGGTATAGGTGTTGTGTTAATTCAAGGTGGTCACATGAATGCCACTTTAAATTATCCCACCTATGACAAGGATCTTTACGCTTTGATAAGGGCCATTCAAACATGGGAACACTATCTTGTGTCCCAAGAGTTTATCATTCATAGTGATCATGAGTCACTTAAATATTTGAAGGGTCAACATAAATTGAACAAAAGACATGTTAAGTGGGTGGAATTTCTAGAACAATTTCAGTATGTAATCAAATACAAGAAGGACAAAAGTAATATTGTGGCCAATGCTTTATCTCGGAAACAATTGTTGATTTCTACATTAGGAGCCCAAATTCTTGGATTTGATAACATTATTGAATTGTACTCACAAGATCCTGAATTTTCATCCATTTACACCAAAAGTCAACATAAACCACAAGGAGGGTACTATGTCAACCAAGGTTATCTTTTTAGAAAAGGAAAGTTATGCATACCTCATGGTTCACATAGAAAACTTCTTGTAAAAGAGTCACATGAAGGGGGACTTATGGGTCATTTTGGGGTAGAAAAGACTTTAAGCATCTTGAGAGAAAAGTTCTATTGGCCTCATATGACGCGAGATGTACAAATGTATTGTTATAAGTGCATTGCTTGTTTACAAGTAAAATCTAAGACTATGCCTCATGGATTATATACCCCACTACTTGTTGCTTGTGCACCTTGGAAGGATATTAGTATGGACTTTGTCCTTGGACTACCTAGAACTCAAAGGGGGTTTTACTCTATTTTTGTGGTTGTGGATCGTTTTAGTAAAATGACACATTTCATTCCAAGCACAAAATAGATGATGCAAGTAACATTTCTAGGCTCTTAAGATAAGTGGTTAGGCTTTATGGGTTACCTAAAACTATAGTGTCTGATAGAGATCCTAAGTTCATTAGTCGTTTCTGAAGAACTCTTTGGGGAAGAGTAGGAACTAAACTCAATTTTTCTACCTCATGTCATCCCAAACGGATGGACAAACCAAGGTTGTTAATAGGTCTTTATCCACTATGTTGAGGGCAATTCTGAAGGGTAATCACAAATCATGGGATGAGTATCTTCCTCATATTGAGTTTGCTTACAGTAGGGTAGTTCATAAGACTACCCAACTTTCACCTTTTAAGGTTATATATGGATTTCATCCTCTTACACCAAAAGATTTGATTCCTTTGCCCAATCCTATTGATTTTATTCATAAAGAAGGGGCATTAAGGGTCGATTTTGTAAAAAAATTACATGAGAAATTTAAAATTCAAATACAACAACAAAGTGATAAGTATGCTAGACATAACAATAAGGGAAAGAGAGCAATCCGTTTTGAAGAGGGAGATTAGGTTTGGCTTCACTTAAGAAAAGATAGATTTCCAAATTAAAGAAAGTCAAAACTCAGTCCCTGTGGTGATGGACCTTTTCAAATTTTAAAGAAAATAAATAATAATGCTTATCAATTGGATCTACCAGAAGATTATGGAGTACATACTACCTTTAATGTAATTGATCTCATTCCTTTTGTAGATAGCAATGATGATGAGGTAGACGAGTCAGATCTGAGTATAGATCCTCTTCAAGAGGGAGGGGATGATGGAGGAGGGCTCAGGCAAGGTCCAATCACCAGAGCCATGCTCAGACACCTTGAAGTAAGCAAAGAGTCAGAGGCACCTATACATATTAAAATGATGACTATTTTGAGCTTTAAGGGTTCTTGTAAAAAATAAAAAGTAGAATAGGAAAATTTGGATGTTTGTAAATAACCCTAGGTGCCTTAGGATTTATAGAAGGCACCTAGGTTAGGTTTTTAGACGCATAGGATTTGTCCATGAGGCGCATATTAAATGACGCCTAGCTTAGGAAAGAGTAGCTTGCTCCACAAGCTAAGTTACCCTAACCCTAATGTGTGGCGCAAGTTAGGGTTCCCAACCCTAGCTTCTCCTATATGCCACTTAGGTAGCTTGCAAGGCAAGTTAGGGTTTCTAACCCTAACTTCTTGTATACACTACCTTAGCTTGCTAGGAAAGCTACTAGCCTTTTCTTCTTCTATAAATAAGGGTTTAGGAACCTCCATTGTGGACTTTATTTTGAGTAATGATATGCTGCCAAATTTTCAGCACATTGCCTGAAGTTTCACATTGAGTTTCTTCTCTTAGAAGCTAGGAGCTCTTTCTCTTGAAGGTTGACCCAACCTCCTTCAAGGCTTTCACCATCTACTTCACCATAAACCTCCATGCACGCTTCCTTCCTTGTATTTCCATGGCTTCCGCATCATGAAGAGTTTCATCCACTTCTTCTAATCAGTGCATTAAGGCTTCAACATGCTCAACTTCCATTGGAGCTTGCGCAAGAAGCTAAAGCACCTAGGAGCTCCTCCATCACCTTAGTTAAGAAAATTTCCTAAGGTAATTTTACACTTCATGTCTGGAGGATATTCTTGCTATTGTTATTAACGACCTAAGCATCCTAATTGTATTTGCATTATTGAATATGGTGTGGGGATTTGGTCATACTTTATAGCTCCTTTACAATATGAATCCCATTATTCTATGACACCTAGTAATGTGTTTATCTAGCCGTTAAGGCAGTAGATCAAGGAAGATGTCGTTTAAGAGATAAAACAAAACTTAATATAAGAATTTGACATATGGTTGAAGATCTTAAGGTTCTCATAGAAAATACCTACTAAAATACCTACTACAGTATAATTTGACCTGTATGCTATTATTAGAATCAATGCTAAAAGAAATTGTGTTTTTGTTCATTCATCGGTGAATGACATTGGGTCGACTAGTTAAAGTAAGTTGTACATCAATGATAATTTCCCTTGATTGGTTACCTTAGGAAAGATGTTTGAAGAGATCATCATGTTAAATATAGTGTGCCTCTCCCTTCTCATTTGTTAAAGGTCACAATGGAGGTCCATTATGGTGATGTTGAGGTTCTTATGCCGTCCTCCAAGATTGTTATTGTTGCACATGCAATCCAAACTTTCATTTCTTGGCCTAAACATCTTATTATTCTAATATCAAACACTTCAATATATATTTGCACTAACGTTATTACACTTCAAATACTTCATATCCTAACTAATGTCTAAATGTTTGTTTATGTATAAAACAAATGTCAAACAAATGTTTGTGGAAATGAAGAAGAAATTGTCTATTAACAATCCTATGACTAGTGGAGCTTTTTATGGCCATAGGTACATATATTTAGGATATATATATATATCCTAAATAATTTATTATGCCTAAAATAGTTTAGGTATATATTTGGATTTTGTTTGAATGAGTTTAAACAGATACATATGGGTTTTTGAACCTTCAACTCATGCCTCCCATGGGTAACAAAATAGTGGAAACACAAACGTTCATCATCAATAACTAGGTCAAAGGGGAAATAATTTATTTTGCTCCATATATGCATGATTAAGCCGACTTTAACAAGTTATACTTAATTAACAAAGATCATGCACTTATTATTTACCAATGCAAGTGTCATTGATAACTACTCGTTATATCATTGCATGATCACACCGTTGCATGGTTTTGCTTCTTACACAAGAAGCCTCATACTTTAAACAAATAATAGATTAATACGTAAAATTTCATTTAATGTCTATCGTATTGACATTATAAATTTGGATATATTATAATAACTAATGTATTCTTATATTTTAATGCCTACTTCAGATATAACATTTTCAGTGGTAAGCTAAGTGCAAGATAAAAAAACTCATTTGGATCCACCTCACGGTATTTTAATAACACTCTTTTGTCGTGACCTCGTCGACGACGAAAGACGATCCGAAAAAGGAAAAATATTTTGAAAAATGGAAAGGGGTAGAAAAATGAGATGGACTCGCTACCATAGTTTATTATGGGAAATTATGGAAAACAAAAGAAAAGGAAAATGTGGTCTGCGAATCAAATAACTAATTCGGGAGTCGATTATGTGTAGAGAAGGTATTATCATCCCCATAATGTCTGTCCAAGGACAGTACCTTTAATCAAGATGAATTATAACAAATATGGTTCTTAAAATATTTTAAATTTCTAGAAAAAATAGAAATAAAATAATCAAACAGGAGCATCCGAAAAATAGCAAAAATAGAAAACTAAAAAAAATAAAAATAAAGTTTTAAATTAAAAGACCCAACAAGGATTAACCTTGCTCTTACGTATTTCCATTAGAAAAATGGAAAATCAGGACATACATAGTTCTGAATTGTGTTTATGTTTATGCCAAGGACATATGTATGCACAAATACGGTTCTAAGACAGAAGATGATACAGAAACGGAGTTGACGTGGCAAAGACTGTTTATGACGTCATTTAATCAGAAAATGACATTATCAAATAATAAAAAAAATTAACATGCGAAAAAAAAATGAATTGCGAAATGGATACAGAAAATAAAATATAGGACATACACATTAATCACAGTTGCTGAAAGGATCAAGGTTCAGGTTTTCCAATTTTCGTTTCAAGGTTGGCTCGGTTTTGGTTTCTATGAATGACAACAAGTGTGGCTTCTGCAAAGAACCAAGGTTTAAACTAAGTGTGAAGTGGTGCATGTTTTAGGTGTTGTGTTGTACTCAAGTATGAATGGTTTTGGGGTTATTCCTGTGGACTTGCAAGTGAGAAAAAGTGAGCTTGCCAACGAACGTGACTTGGCTCATGTCGTGGCAGAGTTGGTTTCATCAGTTTTGAATAGAAGTGGTATGTTCTGTATGCATGTTTTTGGGACACGAGAAATTGGTTCATGATTTCGAGGTGTAGTCTTGGGGAAAAGGTTTATGGAAAATGGGCACATGAACTCGCCAGTAGATGTGGCTTGGTTCATGTGTGGCTTTTCTGTGTTTGATTTTGTGAATGAATTTTGGGTTGCGCTCATAAGCTTGCCAACAAATGTGGCGTGTCTTATGGCGTGGCAAAGTAGGTTTCTAAGTTGAGAATGCAATGTTCTGCATAGGGATTTTTGAATGCATGGTAAATGTTTGAATGTATTTCTGTTGCATTTTTTTTATTCTTTTTGGGTTTGTAGATAAATGGTGTATGAACGCATGGTTCTCGGTTTGAAGCTTGTCGCAACCGGGGTCATGGCGTGGACGGCGAACAAAATAATTTTCTTTATTTTTATTTAAAACAGAGGAGTCGCTACCATAATTTATTAAAGGAAAACTATGGAAAACCAAAAAAACAAGATAAGACAAGTTTGCGAAAACAGATTTTGAGTCCGGGAGTCGGTTACGTGTGGGGAAGGTGTTAGCACCCCACAACGCCCGTCCTAAGACGGTACCTTTAATTAAATAAGTAATCTGAGTGTGATTTTTTTTTAAAACATTTATTTTCCCAAGAAAGAAATAAAAAGAAAGAAATAAAATGCAAATAATAACAAACAAAGATATTTATTTTTTAGAAAGGGCCCGACAAGGATTTAACCTCGCTCCTACGTATCTCTATCAAGGATAGAGAATCAGGGGTTACGTAGTTCTTTAGAAAAACTAATTGTTGAAATGTTTAATATTTTTTAGTTTTGAAAGTTTTATATATTTTTTATTTTGAATGTTTTTTAGAGTAAACTTCAAATTTGGATACCGAAGACGCGTGCGGTCTTTTGGTATTCCAGTCAAAGTTAAAACTTCAAATTTGGATACCGTAGACGCGTGCGGTCTTTTGGTATTCCAATCAAAGTTAAAACTTCCTGAATTAAACTCTTGTACGGTGCGAACTACCATTTTAAGAATTCAATCAAGTCATCATAACTTTCAAATCAAAATTTGGATAGTTAGAAGTTAAACATTTTTTTAAAAAAAGAAAAAAAAAACACAATATGTCAAAACTTTTTATTTTCTTTATTTTTTTATAAAAAGAACTAAAGGGGTATTTCTGGAAACAAAAAGAATTATGGGTGTAGGTCGAAATATATGGGGTTGCAGGGAGCAGTTTAATGCTGGAAGAATGTAACAACAGAGTCAAGATGGCTTAGTTGGTCTAAGGCGCCAGTTTTTTTTCCATCTATTTTTTGCAAGGCATGATGGTGCAGTTTGAAGGCAAGGATGTGCGGTGTGGTGTAGTTTTAATTGTAGAAGGTGCAGGTTATGGGAAGTGTTTCGATGGCTAGGTGGGTTGCGCATGGTGCATGAACGTGGCATCGTATATGGTGGGGATGAGGCTTGCAAAGTACCATGGAGATGTAGTGTGAGGTAGCGCGTGGCACGTTAAAATGGCGAATTGATATATTTATGAAAATGCATGTTAGTGACATAAGACTAATTTTTTAATTTTTTATTCTCCCATGGATGCGTAGAGACACTTAGAAATAAACAAGAAGAAAAGAAACATACCTGGTGCTTGAAAAAGCTAGTATTTTCCTTTGTGTTTCCTTCTTTATGTACTCTCCAAACTAAACTGCTATCCCTTTTTCGTCTCCCTCTCTCTTTAGTATATGTATGTTTTCAGTCCTCCCTCTTATCATAGTTCTCCCTCCTTTTATTAAAGACCCTCTCTTTTTCTGTTTTTTTCTGTTTTTTCCGTTATATATTTTTTTAATTATTTATTTAAAATATTAACAGACAAATCTAAACTACTCTATTTTTATTTTATTTATTTAAGCAAAACAGTTTTTTTTATATATTTATTTTAAAACTTGCAAATCAAGTATAGAAGTAGTTATTTTATTGTTATATTTGTTTTTATTATTTTTTCATTTATTATTTATTTATTAATTTTCAGATGTTGTTGTTTTAAATTAAGATATTTTTGTTATTTTCTTGTTATTTTCGTTTTTTTATTATTAATTATTTATTTTATTATTTTTTAATGGAAAAATTTATTTTCTTTATTTTTATTAATGGAAAAATTCAAAATTATTATTTTTATTTTGTATTTTTATTGTTATCATTATTTTTCAAGAAAACTTAAACTAATAAATATTTTTTATGTTATTATTCTTTTTTTTTAAAAAAAATTATTTTTATCATCATACTCTAATTTAAAAAATTACCCGGACAAAATGGGTGTTGACAAAGCTTTGGTTCTATTTTTTAGGTTTAGAATATGGTATTGTTTTCGTAAAATGGATACATGAACTTGCCAGCAGATGTGGCTTGGTTCATGATCAAAGTATTGACGAATGGTCTTTTAAAGGATAAAGATTATGAGGTTTTAGTGTGTGAGTTCTTGGATTCGTTTAAAGGCATGGGCTTTGAATTCATGGGTTCTATTATAGGTTTTATGGGAATGGGTTTGTGGAACGAATGCATGTAACTATATGTTTTATAGAGTATGGGTTGGGAAGGTTCTGTAATGTTATAAGTTTGATTAACTTGGTTTAGTGAGTGGGCTTTTTGAAATGGCTTCAAAGGTTTGAGTGAATGGTGAGTTTTAAAGGCGCAAACATAGCAAAGTTCACATAGTGATTTGGCTTGGGACAATAGATATGATTGTGATTAAAGAAGCAAAGATGAAAAGAAAATGATGCTTTAAAACAATGTACAAAGTTTACATATTTTTTTTATAACAATGTTATTGCATGGAGCCACAACGTTCAACGAAAAAAACAAATGCAAAATTCAAAGACAAACAAACTAGGCATGAAGAACATTGAAATTGAAAACCGAATGATCTAAGTGGAAATTGAAACGACTTAAAGACAACGAAAGACATGATAGAAAATTAACAAAATGAAGTAAAACGTAAACAAGAACAATAACACATATCTTGGCATGTTCATCCTTAGCGAAAGGCTTTAAAGGTTTTTCGGCGAAGGTTTTGGAACGTTCATTGCCTCGTCAGAGATAACGAGGTGAATATCATGGTTACATAATCACTCACAGTTGTAACTTAAAGGTTTTGAATATTTCTAAAGAATTCAAGCGGCAGAAAATGATGAAGAAAGCATAAAACGCGAATTAGAAAAAGTGAACTGTGCATAATGGCACGAAGAAGATGGTCAACAGTGAATGGGAAAATGAAAACGATGATGAACAGTGCAGAAAGATATGTGTTCAAACGCGTTCTTCTTCTTCGACGAGCTTCCTTGTCCTGTGAAGCTTTGTTCTCGCTCTTCACTTCACTCTCACAGTCTCTCACCAAATCTCTTAATTTCGCACTAAAAAAATCCCCCCTCCCCATTCTTTGAAGCAAATGCTCTTTATATAGGCCACGAGGTTCCTTATTCGGTTTCGCCAGTTTGCTTTCCGGTTGTCAACCGGAAGTCCAATTAAAACAGTGAGCAATATGCCTCTTCTCATCGCAAAACGGCAAAGGATTTGAAACACTTTGGGCTCTTTCAGTCATTGGTTACACGTTGAGTAAACGAAGTGAAATGGTGCCATGCCACGAATGAAATGACGAGAGATGAAGATGATGATGAACAGTAGATCCACCAATCATATTGTGCCATGTCAGCTCTACCTTCTGCTTTTCATTTCTCACTTTCTTTTTATTTTTTCTTCTCTTTCTCTTTTTCTCATTTTTATATTCTTTTTTTTCCTTTTCTTCTCCGCTTCTCTCTCTCATCTCACTTTTTCCTTCTTTTTTCTCTTCTTCTCTTTCTCATTTTCTTCTCTTTCTTTTTTTCTTCTCTTAATCATATTTTTTATTTTTACTTAAATTAAAATTATTTTTTTTATTTATAATTTTTATTTTTAATCCAGACAAAATTGGGTGTTGACAACTGCCCCTCTTTACTTAAATTTTACTGAATAGCTTGAAAATTACAATTTTCAAGTTATTGAAGTAAAAGATAAGTAAAGATAGAGACATTGATTTCGTGCGGAATGAAAAATCATTTTTCATCATTTTTTTTATGTAAGTCACAACCTTGACTCTTTTTCAGAGATGAAAGGGTTATGAACATTATTGATATACATAAAAGTAAAGTGTGGAGATTCAACTTTGAGTTCTTTCTCACACACGAGTTGAAATATAGAAAAGTAAAGTGTGAAGATATAACTTTGAGTTCTTTCTCATACACGAGTTGTAATGACAAAAAAGTAAATTGAAGAAAAGTAAAGTGTGGAGATAATAAAACTTTGAGTTCTTTTTCATATACGAGTTGTAATGACATAAAAGTAAAGTGTGGAGATACAATTTTGAGTTCTTTCTCACACACGAGTTGTAATGACAATTGAAGATATGACTTTGAGTCTTTTCTTCAAATAGAGATGTGACTGTGAGTCATTTCCCTATAAAATGACTTTGAGTCATATTTTTTTTCTGTGAAGATTCAACTATACGTTCTTTTTTTACTGGAGATACAACTTTGAGTCCTTTCTCCAAAAACAAGGTTGACTCTGAGTCTCCTTTCAACAATAGAGATACAACTTTGAGTTCTTTCTTTAACTGTAATGACATTGAGTCATATATTTTTCTTGTGAAAATACAACTTTGAGTCCTTTCTTCACTGGAGATACAGCTTTGAGTTCTTTTTCCAAACATGACATAGACTTTGAGTCCCCTTTCTTTTATTAGAGATTTGACTTTGAGTCATTTCTCTAATAGGGATTCGACTTTAAGTCTTTTCCTGAGTCATTTTTACTGGAATCTTGAGAGGGTCATGAAACCATTATCTTAAAATTCAATTTTTGATTTTCTTTTATTTTAAATGCATGTTTGAATGCATGAGAATCTATGATTTGCTTTTGTTTTGAATGCATGAGAATTTTTGATTTTGAATTTGTTGAATGCATGAGAATTTTTGACTTTACTTTTGAATGCATGAGAATTTTGATTTTGCATTTCTTAAATGCATGTATGAATGCATGGGACTTTTTTTGACTTTCTTTGAATGCATGAAAAATTTTGATTTTGAATTTGTTGAATGCATGATAATTTTTTACTTTACTTTTCGGTGCATGAGAATTTTGATTTTGCATTTGTTAAATGCATGTATGAATGCATGAGAGTTTTTGATCTTGCTTTAAATGCATGTACGAATGCATGAGAATTTTGATGGCAAGAAGACTTGAGTTTTGCTTTGAATGCATGAGAACTTTTGAATTTTTGCTTTTGAATACATGAGAACTTTTGGTTTTGCTTTGAATGCATGTATGCATGTATAAGAATTTTGAATTGAATGCATGTACTAATGTATGCAATTTTTGTTCTTTTTGAAAATGCATGTTTGAATATATAAGATTTTTTTTTATTTTTACATTTATTTGAATTACAAGTGCATGATGTTTTGCAAAAGGATATATATGAGATTTTTAGAATGCATTTATAAATGTGTATGATGATTGATTTTGAAAAATACATTTATGAAATTTTGGGAATGCATATATTGATGCATGAAATTTTTGAGAATAATGCATATATTGATGTATGAAATTTATTTTGAAAAAATGTATTTATGAATACATGAAATCTTATTTTTATAATTTTTTTGAATGATGATGTGAAAATGCATATATGAATGCATGAAAGTTTTAAGAATGCATATATGGATGCAAGGAAGTCTGGAAAATGCATATATGGATGCATGAAAGTCTTGAGAATGCATACATGGATGCATGGAAGTTTGATAATTTTGAGAATAATGATGATATGAAAATGCATATATGAATGCATGAAATTATATATATATATTTGAGAATGATGATATGAAAATCCGTTTATGAATGCATGAGGCTATGAAGATGCACGAATGAATGTCTTGATTTTATTTAAACATATATATATATATATATATATATATATATATATATATATATATATATATATATATATATATATATATATATATATATATATGAGAATGCATGTATGCTATCTACATGAGAGTACATGGATGATGCATGAAACTTTATTTTTCAATTTTTATGCATGAACTCATTTATGAGATTTTGTATGGATGAATGTATGAAACTCTAAAAATTTTGGATGAGAATAAATTCTATGAAATATGTATGGATGTATGAAATCCTGAATGAATGAATGAAACTTTTTTTTCAGGAAGAAATACGTATGAAATTATGGATTGTAATGTATGAATAAATGAATAGGCGCAATACATTTTTTTTTTCAAGAAGAAATTTTTATTTTTGTTTAACATCGGCATCATGAATCAAACGTTCTTTTATGCAGTCATTGAGTTCATTTTGAGATCAACACTTTTGCTTTTGTATTTGAAAATGAAAGATATTGACAATCCTAACACTTGAAATTAAAATTAGGAATATCATTGACTTTGTCTTTTGCCACATCTTGATACATGTGTGCTTGAATTGGTAAGTGAATAAAAAAGTGGGAGAAAAGGTCTCTAAGGAAAACCCAAATGACATTACCTCAAATAGGTTTAAAAGCAAAACAAAATTGCCCCAGTTTTGGTATATGAGAAAATTGGGTTCAAATGGAATGGTGCAACTTTATTTTGATTTTGCTTGCACATCTCTTCAAGATTTGGATATAAAAATTAATATGTGTGAGCGAAGCTGCCCCAATTTTGAGTATGGAAAGGTGGCTTCAAATGAAATGATTTAATTACGGAGTTAAATGAACAAATACTTATTGATGAAAACTGAAATAATCCAACGCTATAGAGAAAGTTGCATTCCTATAATGAAAGATATGGATGAAAGCGAACAGGGATTTCCCCGATTTTAAAGTTTGGGGTAACAAAAAGATTTGATTGAAGAAGGTGGTTTGGCTTTTGGTAAGGATAAAAATGGAAATTAGGGTTCAGATGAGAAAGGATTGCCCCCAATGTTGTTTTCTTCTTTTGATACTTTGCTCTTAGTTGACTTGAGGCTTTGAACTCCTTTCTACCAAAGACATTCTTCATTTTTCTTTTTCTTTTTTTTCATTCCTTTTTGTAACTCCTTTTTTTTCATTCCTTCAACACGTATTGGCAATCATGTCCCTATGTTGCAGTGTTATTCTTTATGAAAATCATCAGAAATCATTCTTCAATCAATGTGGACTTTGTTTGACTTATAACGTGGCCAGGGGTTATAGGGTTTATGAAAGAAAATGATATATAAAGGATTAAAATGCATTTGTGGGTTTTTATTATTTTTTTTAAAACAAGATTCATCAACCAAGTGTTGTGAAAAACAGTCCAGGCTCTGCTTTTGAAGCTTGTCATAATCATTTTTTCTTTCTTTTTTTTTCTTTGATCTCTTAACTTTGTGATAACCCTCTTTTGTTTGTGAATCATCATACTTTGGAATTGATACAAAATTTTCCTCTTGAATTGCTTATTTTTTTCTTTGAGAGCATTTCTTCTTAGGATCTCCTGATATGCTCCTTCTTTGATAGATCTCTTCTATTTGATTCTTAAGAAGCCTTGATATGTACCTTGAAATGAATTTCAATATAGTGATGATCCTTATTTAGGGTAATTTGAAAGGAATATTTATTTTTTGGATCAAATATTGGAATTGAAAAAATGGATTCTCACTATTCATAAAGGTAAGAAAGTCTACATTCCTAGAATTGAGAGTCAAAAGGCAGAGAGACAAGAGAAAAAGATGAACGAGATTTGTTGGAATTGGTCAAATAAGGATGAGACATTCACATTTTCCTAACAAAGGTTCATCTAAGGTTTGTCACGTCTACAAGATAAGTATTTCTTTTTGCTTGCATTTTTTACTCTATATATTTTACACATTAGACGGTCTAATAAAATTTACATATATTAGATGATATGTGATTGTCTAAGTAAGACGTCATATTGTTTGCATAATTTTAAATTTGATTTACATTATCTTGGTTTCTTTAAATTTGTTTTATTTTATTTATAAAACAAGTGTGTTTTTTTAGCATATTGAAATTAAACATAATTTTATAAGAGATCGTGTACAAAAGGGTACCATTGATTTTTAATTTGTCTCAACTGATGAACAATTAGCAAATATTTTTATAAAACCCCTTATTGAAGAACTGTTTAAATGTTTAAGAAAACTTTTGGGTATGATCTTAATAGAATGATGGAAAATATCAATTGGCTTAAACTCATTGCATCAAATATTTTCATTTGCATCTATATTTGTTACTTTTAATGCATAATCATATTTTCTTGATGCACTTATAAAATTATACTTTTAAAAAAAAATTGTTTCAAAGCCTGGTGAAAATTTGTTTTCTTTTCTTAATTAATTCATGATATGCATTTTCTAATTTTAAGAGTTTGAGTTGCAATTCCTCTTTTCCAGATTTACACACCTAGAAAACTTCAATTGATTTTCTTTTCTCACCCAAGTTCTTGTAAACCAGAAATTTACATTAGATGGACTCCCCAAAAATTCTGAAAGAAATCTATTCCCTCACCTTTTAATGAATTAACCATATCCAATTTGAGTGAGATAATACAAGCAGTTGTTAAAGATGAGTATGCAAGAACCATATGATTTATGTATTAAGGATCAATGTTAGTGAACTAGAGTTTGAAGTCATCCCTATTATCCAAAATTCTTTATCCCTAACACATTACCACTTAGAATCTTTATCAGCACCTCCATGCAGCAGTGATCTCTTAATTATTTGCCATATATTCTCTTTCTCCCCCTTTTTGTCACCACAGTCCTTTCTTTGGAGACTCTTTGGAGCGTCGTTCCGGATCAAGATCCTTTCTTTTTCTTTTCTCTTGTATTATATGGCTACCATGAGTAGCTAACTCTCTTATTCTTGGGATTGAATGTAATTTCTTAATTTCAAATGCACTCTTGACATTATTTGATATCATTAATTTCAATTATCTTTGTTTTACATTTTATTCATACTTTGATCTATTTTAGAATTCTTATTGTGACTGGAAAGCACTTTTTGAATTTGGAATTGCATGCATAAGTTTAGGGATGAATTATAGTGCAGTGACTGTTTATAGCAACTATTCTAGTAACTGGGAACAGAGTTAGGTATTTTAATTTAAGAATTTCAATGCTAGAGGAATCAGGTTGAATGACTTTTATTTGCACCGATTAATAATTGGATAATATGATGTTAATATATGTTTGAGAGTGTATGAGCAGGAGAGTATTACAATTCAATCCCAAGGCCTTTATTCATATTGAATTCGCAACTTTTAATATTAATTGTTTTGTTATTACGTTTATTAACTCATTTAAATTTAAATCCATCTTTATTACATAATGTTTCTGTTCACAATACATTGATACTTATTCAATCTTCAATTATAAATTCCGTTGCATGTGGAGATGATACTCTACTTATTTCTATATTACTTGCGGACTCAGTACACTTGTTGAAACATCTAACATGCATCACACTCACCCTATAAATTAGAGGGTTGATCATTTAGTATTTCAACTTTGAGTTAGTGAATAAAATTTTGCCAAAATTTGGTAAGCTCACTTGTTCTAGAGTTTCTCTAGGTTTGCACCTCTTTGAGAGAGTCTAGCTTAGTACATGGATGGAAATTGGCCTAACCTTTTCCAACCACTTTTCCTCACAGTTCATCACTTCATTCTAGCACCTCGTTTCATTATTCCATTAGTTCCACAAACCTTCATCCATCTCCACATGTGCATCTACAAAATCTAATAAATTTAAAAAGGAAACTACACTTATACAAGTTTTAACAAGACTAAGAAAAAAGAAGAGAAAGCATAATAGTCTACACTCCAATGTAGGAAAATCTTCTTCTTTTTCAATTCTCTAAGCCATGGACTTTTTAAGAGCCTGAAAGATATTTCTCAAATGGTTCATGGTCAAAGAAGATTGGTACATTTTGGGACAAAGTTTAAAAAAAACTCGTCTATATGAAATGAAAGAAGCCTTGTCAACCAATTTGACGGGGTTTGAGTATAAGTGTGCATAGTGTAATAGATGTAAAACAATTAAGGGTGTTTTCTTTTAGGTTTTCAAAGAGAAGGAAGGATTTCACGTGTAATTAAAACAAAACAAAAGGAGTACTTTATGTAATAAATATATAAAGCAGACCCATTTAAGAATTTAAAGACTTGGATTATTGATACTACTTATGCTTTGCTCTTCTAACATGCATGGTGTCCTTTGCAGAGGGAGAAGTAGCTAAATGAGAAAACCAAAATAACATAAAAAGTGATAGATTGAGGAGAACTAAATGTTGTTTAATTAAATAGAAATAGAAGATAAATAGAATGGAAACTAATTTTTTTAAATTGTTTAATTTATTAATTAATATTAATTTATAATTATTATTATTACTCTTTATTTTATTATTATTATTATTATAATATAAAAATATTCACACAATTAGTGAAAAAGACACATGAAGATGTTTAGATGGATTGACTTTCAGATAATCAAATTATTATGACATGAAAAAAAGACTAAGTATTCCCATAAAAGTCTACTTTTTCTCAACATGAACTTCTTTTAATGACATTCACATTTTTTTAATAAAGATTCATATAAAGATCAGCTTCTTTTAATGACATTCACATATTTTTTTAATAAAGATTCATCACTATAAATTTCGACATATGCCATCATATAACATATCATCTACTTCCGGATATTCTAAAACTCATCAACATATGCCATCACATGACACCATATTATCATTTGCTTTTCTTATTATGAACTTCGTTTCTAGTATACCATAGTGTATCCTTTATGAATATTTTGACACATTGAAGCTTTAAAATTTCATATTTCCCTTCAAGATGATTTGTACAATAAGAGATTTAAACTAATTACTTGTGTTAGATCTAACAATAATCTAGTCTTTATTATAAATATCTAGTCTTATATTTTATTTATTGTTATTTAAACTAATGACTTGTGTTAGATCTAACAATAATCTGAAACTTAAGTAAGACAGTACATAATTTTTCTCCTCATAAGTGGGATAATAATATCTGTTTTTGTTTAAGTTCTGCACCAGAAAATACTTAAGACTTACAAATAAACTTTATTATCCATTACCTTCCAATTTAGACACCTTTTAGTTTTGTATAACGCAATATATAGTAAGTAAACAGAAACACAAGGTCAATTACTTTTATGATGAATAATTTTGTTTACCTCATACTTTTAGCTGGACCGATTCTTTTACAAATTATAACGCCAAACATGTTTACAATTTATATTATCCATAAAACAAATGTTCTACTATCGGCTCAAAGCTAGAGTCCCCAACATCTTCAGAATAGAGGAGAATGGACAAGAAATTATAAAAGAAGATGAATATAAAAGGGTCTATGCCAAAAGAAAGAATGAATAAAGAAGATAGAAAACAGTAAAGGAGTTTAAAATGTACTAGAAATGGAGCTTAATATATAAAGCTCTTCAGGCTTTCTTCTGCTTTACCACTGGTGGTGGTGGGGGAAAGATAATTCGGAACAGCCATGCAGCCAGTATTGATCCAATGAATGGGCAGATCCAGTATACATAGAAGTGGTCCCATTTGTCGTGCCATTTCTCAAAGTATGCCCAACCAAATGCCTGAAAATAACACCGATCAGAGTTTTTCTTATGCATATTCTATGACTCAGAACATGAAGGAACTGACATTGACATCATGTGTTACAGACCCAAAGAAAAAATGGTCAGAAAGATCCAGGGTTTTACAAAATCAACATGAAAGGATGCAATCGAAAGAACATGCATCTGAAATTATGGCTTTCTTTTGTTTCAAAATTGTGACCCGTAAACAGAACTGAACCATTTGCCGTTAATCTATGTTTCATAAATTTATATATATATATATGAAACCACAGTGTGTTTTTTTTTTTTTTTTAGTTATTAGTTTTTTATTCAACACAGATACCACAAACAACACCTTATCTAAGAGAGTGAAACAACAGTGATGTTTGTTTGAACATAGCACACATTTTAATGAAGCAGCCTACCATGAAACATAATAATTTCAGCTTGGTCTCTGAACATCGATAGGGGTTTGATCACTTCTATTACAGAAAGGTCAAAAACAAATCTTAGCAAACTTTGACAGTTTAGCTAATCCAGCAACATTTTCAACAGTGACCAACCATATCGATTACAGTGAGAGTCAACTGATTGGAAGTCCTGCAGTTGCAAGCAATTAGACGTTTACTGAGCAACTGATCACGACCAAATGAAAATGAAGGGGAGTAAGAATTCCTGATATCCCAATGTTCGAGGAAGGAAAAAAAGAAAAGTTGGTTGACACTTTATGCTTGATATGTTAGCATTTACAGCACACCAATTTATGATTATTTAGGTGCCGGAATGGGCCATAGATTACAATCCCAAAGAGTACCATATTCATATTTGTCAATAAAAGAGGACAAAGTGAATGAGTAATTGTCATAGGTACAAAAATTAAACGAATGAAAAGTACATCAGAGCCAAACTAGAATGGAGGAGTTCCCTTAGAGACAAAATAACCGGTGTATTAAGGTCACATTATACAAGTAAAATAAAAAAAATGGAACTAAACTCACCAAACTCTGAACTAATCATTACACAGTAACTCCAAATAAGTTTTAATCTCATGAAAGCATCTCATGTTTTCACTGCTTGGAATTATTTGACTCCACCTTGCAATATAGCGTGTAATAAGTGGCAAATTAAGGGTGTGAAGTGGTAGTATGTTTTAAGAACTTCACTACTGCATCTAATCTAAATAATTTATATCAATGTCAACGGATAACAGCAGATACTATTTGTATGTAGAGTTGATACTAAATTCTGTTTTCTTTTTTCAAGTTTTTCAGTTTCATTCTCCATCTTTTACTTAAGATCTAGATCTCTACTTGCAAACACATAGGAATCTTTTACACCTGTGGCAGCTACTCCCAGGAATCTTTCATCACCCATGTTAGCTATTGTAGGGTGCATTAGTTGTCTTGTGTGCAGGTCAGGTAGGACAAGTCATAATCAAATTGTGATGTTTGGGTTGCTACGCTCTTAAATATAAAGAGTTACTCTCTGACTATAAGCTATAGCTTTTAGCCTAATAGTAAGCGCATGATCCATCAATTGTATCGGAGTCAACATAACGAATTTGATTCCCAGTAACAATTTTCAAGGGGAGATTATTGTAGGTTGTATAATTATCCCATGACGTCTGCAAATGAGCCGAGTCAAAATTGAAGAGTACGATTTCTAGTGGGATAATTGCTAAGGCGAAGATTGTTGTAGGGTGCATTAATTGTCTCGTGACGGATGTTAGGGGCCAAGTTACAATCAAATCGTGGTACTTGAGCTGTTACGCTCTTAAGTAGAAAAAGGTGCAGTCGGACTATAAGTCTTAGCTTTTTGGCCTAAAGGTAAACATTCGATCCAACATCAACTAATCCTGTGTGATTCGCTTGTGAATAATATGATCAAAAAATTCCATTCTTTCCCTTTTTCATCCCTAAGAGATACCTGATTAAGGTTACCTACCCTTAACTTAATTATGTCCTGAATCTCTATACCTTAAATTGATAGGGAAGGAAAAGATGATCAAGGCAAACAGTCAAAGGAAGCTATTTCATATAAATTCAGTTGGTTTTCAGAGACACTTATATAAACATGAATATCCGATGACACCCCTTCCACAGTTCTTACTTGCAACATTAAATATGAAACCAATCATGAAACTTCCCATACATAGCCGTTTTTGATCAAATAATATTCCAATTTTAGTTATGTATTTGAAATAAGATGTCGCTTGATATACAAGGCAATTAGATCAAAACAAAATCACAGTAGAAGAGGAATACAAGAGGCGTTGATACTTAGGCTAAATGGAGTTATTTTAAATTTTAATGATGAATAAAGTGACATGAAATAACTTTTACAAGTATTCCACTTATTTTGTAAGTCTGAACATAAGGATAAGAAGATGGCCTTCCATTGTTCAAGAATCACAGCCAACTTCAGTAAAAAAATTATAATTGTTAAGATGTCAAACAACAGTTAACGTGAAAAATACATTACAAAAATTTGAAAAATACAAAAAAGTAATTGGCACATAAATTATATTTGATGAGAAGAAACCATAAACTATGCACACAATCTTCCAGCAAGAGTGCGCACACCATATCACATAATAGCAGTATACCATAACATAAGATTTAAATTCTACAATTCCCAATCTTCTGAAAAATATTATGGACACAAAATTCAGACTTGAGGTGCATATCAGAAAGTATTGAAAAAGGTATTAAAGAAATAAGAAATCAGGCGTCCTTCAAGGTTTAGATGAGATAGTATACTAAAACTTGTGCAAACAACACCTATAATTAAGACAAGCAAATCAATGATAATAAATGGCAGAGGCAACAAAGTAATTGCTGATATTATATGATTTTAGGTGTAAGTAGAAAGAGAGATAACATGAAACACTGATTGATATTAATTGAGATGCATCACATGTGTTGATGTGTTCTGGAGTACTAATCTTTATTTTTACTAATCATAATCTTAACTAACTAGGGAAACAAAATAGCTAATCCTATGAGACAAGGAAATAAGGAAGCTAATCCTAAGAGGTATGAGGAAATTGGGAAACTAACTCTCAAGCTAAAACTTACTAAACTATAGGCTAAACAAAACAACACAACCAAAGATTAATGGAGGGAAGAGTGTGAAACAGTAGCTGAAAAATTGTCTGAAACATGATGACTGGTAGTAAGATGGAGAAAGAGGTGATCAAAATGAAGAAAAAGGCTGGAAGAAGGCAAACTCACAGGAAGATATTATACAATTGACGGGAGCTGAAAGCACCGGAAGATGTCATAAGGTTGAAAGCAAAAAGACAATTAATTTGAGGGAGAAATCATAAAATTAAAGTAGAACTCTGAATTTAAAGGAGTTTGGCCGTAGAATAGTGAAGAACAGGTCAGAGAGGATTTACATGTATCACTGTAATAATAGTATGTTGAGTTAGGTATAGAGGAAAGCAAAGAGATGAAGCACTATTAAACACCAATTTGTAATCAATTGAGGTACACAGTAATAATCACTCACAAAGGCAGGGTTCATAGCTGGTCCCGTGTAACTAGCACCAACGGTGATCAAAACCACAGTTGAGATTGCCATCAACAAAGTCTTTGCAGCATCCCTGCGAGGACCCCTGATCATAATGAGGAGAACAACAAATGTGATCACAAATGTCAGCACCCCTTCTGCTAGAGCTCCAGTATGCAAGCTAACCTTCAAAGAAGGCCCAGCAATCAATTGCCTGTATTTCTGTGGCATATACTTCATGACAGCCAGAACACCACCCACTGAACCCAGTACCTGTGTAACACCACCACCACAAACACTTATTAAATTACCTCAATCCAAAAAATGCTCTCACAAAATTGTTCTGGCACAAGAACCATTTCACAACACAGGTTTTAAGGTTTGGGTCTGCAACCACAATTTTGACCTTGCAACGGCAATTATTATCACATTAGTAACACTCGTCAGCAACAAGCTTTTAAGAAAAGTCTACAACAGTAAATTCGGCCATTAGAGTTTTTGAGGCCAATGCAATCCCTATTGTAACTGCATCCACCACATTTGTCCACAATTTCCTCCAATACTAAAGAGCATGACGATAACAGTACCTAGGCATGGACTGTAACTGCAACTTAAAACCTGGTCTCATATACAGTATCTCACCAATATTTTAAATTGCAGTCACGATGGCCGAATATTGCTGACAAATGCGACCAATGGTGTCGCATTAACACCATAAAGGTGACAACTACTACAATTTAAAACCTTCAACGTAACTAACAAACCTTGACGTTGCAGGTCTCCAACACAACACATGCACCACTATGGCCACATTTGCCTGCAATGTCCGACAACCTGATGAAACCGCACAATTTAAAACCTCAATCACAGTGTCAAACATGTTTTAAATTGAAGTCAGTTGAGATTTCATTGCGATCTTTGATGTTGCAAGATAAAGCAAACAAATGCTGCCAATGTAACAGTGGTAACTCCAAAATCCCCGACACTACAATCAAAACTGCAGTCGCAAACTGTTTTTTAAAGGACAAAATTCAGATACAGTACCTAAACTTTTTTTTTTTCCCCTTTCTCTAATCTCAAAAAGAGTTTTACCGTAATAATCTACTTAATCCTGTATTAAGATAAAACTTCAATTCTAATAGACACAAACAATCAAAACCAGCACCCATGGTGTACTGTATATAAAGTTTTGTTCTTTCTTAGAACCTCCAAGGATAAAATCAGTCAACAATGACCATACTTTAAAAAGCAAATTACTTAACATTATTAAATTGTCATCATTTTTACATTACACATGCACCACTTTGAGTTCTAAAAACATCACTCTTACACCCCATGATAGAAAAGGTGTAATTTAAGAAAATTTCAGTAAAAGCTATTGTGATTTACTCAATTTAAAACCTTGAACGTAACTAACAAACCTGAGCAGGGAAGCGGAGAGCCATTGAGAAAAGAGTGTCGTCGCCAACACCAGCGGCGTAGAATGAAGCATTACCGGTGGGGTTGAAGCTGGCACCGCCCAAGGCATTAGCAATGAAGGTGAAGATGGTTACAAGGATAAAGATGAGCGAAGTGATGATCACAGCGCCAGCGTAATTAAAACCATTGTAAGACGCATGATGAAGATCAAGTGATCTTGTTATGCCATCGGTGGCCAACCCCAACATGGAGGAAAAGAAGACCCAAAAGAAGGTCAACACCAAATCTCCAATGGCTGCTTTTATTGCACTAACCATCTTTTCTGGCTTTTTCTTCTCCTTTGGATCCCCGAGCTTTTCACCCTCTTTTCTTCCCTCTTTTGGGCTCTTACCTTCTTCTACTTGCTTTTGATGAGAAAACGAAGTGGTTGTGTTCTGGATCGAGATAATGGGAGCGATAAAAGTGCCTCGATACGCTCAAAGATTATTATTATGTTTATCATTCACATAAACTGTAAAACAACTGAATGCAAAACAGAAAAAACAAGAGCCGTTGTACTTCAACTTGAGTGTGAATTATTGACAACGGAAATTATTTTATATCATAATTATACTAATTTAAAATTATTTTATTTGATATAAACTAAAATCAATTAATATATATTTTTTAAAATATATAAATATAAATTATTGGATAATTTCACAACTATCATTCAATTTTGATAAAAATTAATATGAATATTTACAATTAATATGATAAAAATTAAATCGATAAATTTACTTTTATACAAAATTATTTAAAAATGTAAATATAAAAAAACGTGATTGGATAAATTGTAACTATCTTAATCAACTTTCCCCTTTATAAAATCTTCTCTTCTATCTTATTCCTACCATCATTCAATTGTTGTTTATTTTGGTCATTCTCATTCTATTATTATTTATAAGACTTAACTATAATTCAATTATTTGTTTTGTTCATATTTCTCATTTCATTATTACTTTGCTTAAACTACATATTTGTTATAAAACTTGATTTAATTTTCTAATACAAACCAGATATGAATAGAAATTTAATAAAGTTTTCTTTTAAAGAGAAGAGTAAAAATTAAACCAACAAAGCAAGATAATAAACATGACTTAGAATTGATGGACTGAACAAAGGAAAAAAAAAATAACGAATCAAAAAATGACAAACTAAGAAAAGAAAATTAAAAAAAGTGAAAAAGTCATTATGAGATGTAAATCTATCTTCAAGACTGCAGTAAAAAATAAAGAGGTTACTAACAAAGTTTGGTATTGGATTCCTAGGTTTAATCGAATTTAAATAGGTGTAACGTTTAAATCTGTTAATATATACGAGGGAATTCACAACTGAAATTTATTTGAAAAAGACAATTGTTTCATAAAAAATCAAAGATTTTATCAAGAATTTTATTTAGCGCATAAAATTTTCACACAATCAAATATTCATTAATTTAAATGATGTAGATATATATGTCAAGAATTCAAATAATTTATCCATCACATATCAATCTAGAATTCACACATATTCAATCAATCTTAATATTCACGAAAGTTTATTTTAAAAAATTCAAACAGATTTGAAACAACCTTTCACAGAAAAGTGTTCCATTTTTAAACACTGTCAAAGCAGTAAAGATTTACACTAACACAGTTCAAATATATCAAGAATGGAACTACTGAACCAACAAGGCAAAGCGGCAGCAGCAGATTGAATGGATTATACAAAAGATTTTAACCAAGAAAAGTAAAACAAAGAAATCAATTATGCAAAAAGACAGTATCAGTTTAATAAGCTATAACAGTAACCAATAATCGAGAGAACAGCAGTACAGTTTAACCAAGCTTTGATTAAGGCTTTAACTAATTACCAAACTTGTTCAATTTAACCAAATGGGAAAACTGATTTATTTATGATAGATTAAAGGTACAAACCAGTTTGGATCACAGAAAAATAAGAGCAATTAAATCGGGTCCAAAGATGCAAGGAAAATCAATCAAGAAACCGAATGCTGCAGTAAAAATTCAGTACTAAAACAAGTTGAAAACTGATTTTAATAGATTAAAACGCTGCTAAAGAGAATAATTTGAATCTGTCAAGACAAACAACAGGTTGATTTTGATTTTAACAGGTTGTTCACATTAGTAAGATTACAAATGAACAAGATCAATTCACAAATATATAAAGAAAAGGAAAGAAAAGATCACAATGATTTTTATCCTAATTCACTCTTTTACAAAAGTTATGTCCAGTCCTTTTCACAAAAATACAAAGATTTTCACTAAATCATACAAGTTTACATATACAAACACATTCAAGAGCCAATGTTAAACCCTACAAGATTGTCTCTACCCCTTATGCGGCACCCCACCACACAAGATGCACAACTCTAATGTAATATGCAAAACTTTACTGGAATGTTTGATGCAAGACAATACACCTAAAACGAAATCTTAAAAGATTATACAATACACAATGCTTGAAACCCGTATTCAAGCACTATACAACTAAGAATAGATGTAAAAATGAATTACAATCACAAGAACCAGTTATGCAGCAGCTAAGAACAGTATAAACTCACAAGAGAGTCACTTATCTCTTCACAAAAACTGCTACTACGAAAAAGCTAATCAAATGGATGTTATGCGCTCTTCAAAAGTGAGAAACCGTGATGACTTTTGTTAAACATTGATTTTCTCTCCAAGAAACTCTCAAGTTGAAAAACAATAGGTCGTTTTTACTCTGCAGCACTTCTATTTAAAAGCCATTTTCAAAGTTTGATTTTCACTAGATTTTGAAAGGAGAGCAATGCACGCAAATGATTAAAAGACATACAAATGCATGAATGATCTAAACTAAGTTTAAACCACTCCAAACTAAGAAGCTAAAGACTTATTGGAAAGAGAAGTGTGTCACTTGAACAACTTAAGTACTATGTTTTTCCTAGTCAGAGTATTCTCCAATCCTCTTCCACAACATCTCTCAATGAAAACCCAAAACAATTTTTCCTAAAAGGTGTGTGCTCTTGTGAACCTAGAGACCAGAGGAAGGTTTACTAATGTTTAAGCTCTTTTGACTTTGGACCCTAATTGTCACAGAGACCTAAGAGAAGTAAGATAACAAAGTAAAAATAACTGCAAGAAAGTATGACAAATAAAGAAAACAATAAAAGCTCGACATGTGCTATGATGAAAGTGCAAGTGACACTTTTGAGTCCATTGGCACACTTTCACCTACTAATTGCTTTTTATTATTACAATATTCAAGTTGGGATTGTTTTTATTGCATTTTCCCAACACAACCAAAACAACAAAATGTTTACCAAAAAAAAAATACTTCAAGATTTCGTAACATTTTTTTATACAACAAGTTTGCAATGTGAATGATCTTCTTTTTGGTGTTTATTTCTTCTATTGTTCCTCACTTTGCCTTGAACCTTCAAACTTGTAAATCTCTCCAAAGTGGAGTCACCTTAGTAAGCTTATCTTCTTCCAATATGCTACCTAAACATGTAAATAACCATCCACCAATTCACAAGCCAAGGACAATTTCCACCTCAAGAGGTCAAAAAGAGAAAAGTTCAATTTAAAATGCGAAACTCAAGAGGATTTTAAATTTTAACAAAACTGGAATGAGTATTTTAAAAGGCATAAAACAAGAAATTAAGGCTAAAATAAAATTAGACACACAAAATGAAACATAGGAATGGTTCTAGAGTAAAAAAATAATAATAATAACAACTAGAGTAAGCTGACAATAATGGCTAAAATTTTCTACACTGTATTTTTTATGAAATTATTTTCTCAAATCCTAAAAACCATATATTAAATGCTTGTAATTAATTTGGAGCAAAATTAAAACATAGTCAAAATCGGGAGCAACGTGAAAACAAAGGATTCTGTTTTTTTTTTTTTTAGTATTTCGAATTTGAGTTCACCTTTTCAACAGTATGTTGTCAACATCTTAAGGTGCTCACACATAAAAAATATTACATGAAAATACAATGTACTTTATTTTATAATATTTTTCCAAACTAGTGCTACTGCAATAAAATTTTCCAATAAGAAGGAATGCTAAGGAAGCTAATGAATTGGAACAATACAACTAGACACAATGGAAACCTAATTGTAGGAACCTCACTAGTGATCTATTAACAAGTCAAGAAACTCAAAAAACTAAAAAGGAAAAGCACACAAAGTTTCACACAAGTGTAGTTTTCTCAAGACATTTAATCAAACACATAGAAGACATAGTATAAACACTTCAGCAAACATGTTATGAACAAGTTTCTATATGGAAGTTTCATGATAATTCAAGGAAGCACATGACTTATAACATGACATGTAAGGATTATAAATTGAAAAATACTCAAATATAAAGTGATTCCACTGAATGAAATTGATAAAACTCAAGAAAAAAAACAAACATAAAATGCAACATCACATGCAACGAAAACTCCTTTGTATTTTGTTATTCTTGGACGGTTCAAGGAACAGGAGTGGTTTTGAACCGATTAAAATCAATAACAAATTATTAAAACAGTGGAAAACAATTCAAGACATGATAACAAATGATGAAGGAAAAAAATTGGAAGAAGCACTTAAGTCATGAAGAACCTAAGCTTTGATGCCAAATGATGTAATTTTTGGTTGAATTGCATGCTTCAATGTGCTCCTTGGAGAATTGTTGTTGTTGACGTGATTTGAGATAGATGAAGGAGAAGAATTGTTGTTTGTACTGGATTGAAGAGTTTGAAATGGAATTTGGAAGTGAATTAGTATGAGGTTGAGCCAACATACTAAGGAGGGAGCAAGAGCAAGTAAACAAAAGAGATTATTCTAAGGAGAGATTTTGACCAAGAGTGAAGAGAAAAAAAATTGGCCAACATTTCATTACTTATTCAAATTTAAATTTCTAAATACAAGAGGCACCTATTTATAGGTTAAAATATTACTTGTCTTGCAAGCTTCTCAAAAACTCTCCAATAGTAGTTTGACAAGTGGCAAGCCATGAGTGGAGAGGATCTCTCCATTGGGAGAGTATCACGTGTCCATGGTGGCATGCAGCCCAAGCTTCATATCCTCTCCAATGAGATGAGGACAAATGCACATGAAGTTTAGAAGGCAAGCTTCCATGTGACACCTATTTGTCTCAACATATGGTGCCTTATTTAAGCTTGTTTATCACCTTCTTTGAGTTTTTGCTAGCCTCAGAAAGTGGACGTCTTGTGTAACTTTGATACAAGGCCTAAAGCCCAAAATCCTATCTTACTAGGCCTAAAATACAATGCCCAAAACCTATTTTACTTGACCCAAAATACAAGGTCCAAAATAAACTCTACACTACTCAACAATCTTTACAATTTTCATAATCTTGAAGCTTTAAAATGTCTAGAGTGATCTTTTCCAATTTTAAACTTGGGCTCAAAAGTTTGTTTTGAGACCCAAACAAGTGTAATTAGGCCCAAACTTCTGATAAGCTCTTGAGCTTTAAAAATTTATCATTCTTTCTTCTATCATAGAAATCCCCTAATATAGTTTTGAAAAGATGGCTTCCCCCATTAGGATTCTTTCTTCTACTTCTTCTCTTGAAAATCCACCAAGTTATGATGATATCTACACATTTTCTAAATGGGAGATTCAAGCTCAATCTGCTAATTATCATTTAATGAGGAAAAAGGCTAGGTTGGAGGCATTAGTAGGTGGTAAGATAGCACTAGATGCCTTGTTGAAAGGTCACAATTCAGCCTTTAGAAAAAAGATGAGAAAAACAACAATACACCCTCTTTTGATGATGTTATTTTGATGAAGACTCAAAAGATGATCAATAGAGCTTTATTTATAGAGCGTCGTCAAACAACCTAACTGTTCTTAAACCTCGAAGAGCATCTTCATAGGGAAAGAACAGATGACTTTCTACTATTGCAAACAGTTGAAAGAACATTGTGTCAGGAGGAATGATAATCTTAGTCTTAGTCTTACTCAACAGATTAACAAATCCTTGAATGAAATTTTGTAAAATTTCAGTCAACCAGCTGCCTAGACCCTTGTATTAGTGATAATGTCTTTTTCTTACTCCTTTTTGCTAATGACAAAAGGGGGAGAAAGAAGAGTTCCTTTTTTTTTTTTTTTTTTTTTTTGTTTAAAGGTTTTTTTTTTTTTTTTTTTTTTTTTTTTTTTTTTTTTTTTTTTTGTTTTTTTTTTT
>Ga0209700_101203_pt1 | contig 52915 bp, 18 predicted proteins | sample SiratroredBW_FD_187528 | JGI IMG/M metagenome (GOLD analysis project Ga0209700, IMG submission 187528) | Root nodule microbial communities of legume samples collected from California, USA - Siratro red BW (SPAdes) (version 2) | ecosystem: Host-associated > Plants > Roots > Nodule | place: USA...
AAATTTAAATAAATTATATAAAAGTTTTTTCTCGAAATTAGCTTATACGAAAGTTAATTTCAATTTATAGATAAATTCATTTTTTCTTATTTTTCTCTAAAAGGACTAAAACTATAAAAAAAAAAAAAATAGAGACCAAAAACGTTAAAAAAAAATTATATAGGCTAGAAGCCGTTTTTCTTAAAAAGTTTACAAAATAAATATATTTAACCTTAAACTGTTTCCAAAAAATTTCTGAGTTTGGAATTAGTTAAATGAAAATCTATATATGAAAATAATTTAATTCCTTAATTCTTCTTTAATCTTGTATAACTTTGAATCAATACAAAATTAAATTAAAGTTTGAATTAGCATAGATAAACTCCGATAAATTCCTATTTAAACCCTTTTAATCAAACCCATAGTTAAATCTCTTAAATCCAATCATTCAAATTAAACTCAATTATTCATCAAAATACACCATCAATAAATTGTATTCCAAAAGGATATCAATTGTGGTAATCTTTCCCAAATCTAATTCTGCTTGTCAATTTTTCAATCATAAACGGAATTCAAAGTCAATTTACTGATGACCAATTAAATAAACATAAAAGCGAAGAAAATGGCTAAATAATCATGAAATCAACTTGATAAAAAGTTAACAAACCTAATTAAAAAAAATAAAATTAACACCACCTTTGAAAAAGACGTAAAGACGATAGATATAATGATTTCTTTTAATCATATGTTGTTCAATTTATTTATTTTTAAATCACACTTGAACACAATACCTTAACGATAAACTAACGGTAATTATCTACACCAATACTACCTGTTGGATAATGTGAAGGTGGAAATATGGGAGAGATATTCATCAACTGATTATTAAAAATTGATACCACCCTTCTCACATATATATTATTTAATTTACTCATTTTTATATAATATCATACTCTAACTGACACTTAGAACATAAAAAAGGAAACAAGTTGAAAAAAAAAATAAGAAGAAGTCTGGAAAAGAATGCTACAGAGCACATTAACACTCTTATTCCTCTATACTGGTCAATTTTTTAATCTATCAAAAGAATTATTGTCCTTTCTTTTATCATTCTAAATTCAGATCTTAAAGCTAGCAAATCTGGTCGCCCTAATTTTATTTATGTTTTTCATTTTGTGAAATTATTGGACCACCGGTCAGGTCCCCCTTCATTAAAAATAACAAAAGAATAAAATTAACACATATCTAATGTAAAATTTAAAAAAACCTATATAGATAGAAAATAAACTCTTAATTTCACCAAACCCTTGATTTACCACGTACATTTATTGTCATTTATTATCATTATTTATTTAAAATTCTAATAAAATCCCTGCTAAAATTGAACCGAGAAATTCAGAAACAATAAATTTGTTAAGCACGTCATTCATTTCCATTCTTTCTTCAAAATATCTTTTCAAAATTTTAAAAATAAGATCAAATTATTTTCTTTTTTATTTTTTTACCCAGTGTGTAATTTTCAATTTCTTAAGACCCATAGTTCTTTGTAAAAAAAATTCTTAGTTTCTTAATTAAAATTGTACTATGTAAAGCATGTGAACTTTTCCTCTTCAAACTCTAATTTCACGGGTCGTGTTGGTAACAACATTTGTTAAATATTTAAAACGATTTTTTTATTGAAAATCAAATAAGAATCCATTAAAAATTAATTAAAAAACTTATTTTTACAAATTTAATTAAAAAAACCCTTTTAATTCCTTAACGAACACTTCTAAACATTTATGTCCCCTTATTTATAATTGTTTTTTATTGCTGATAAAAAAACTTCTAAACGTTTATCCAATTAATTTCACATGTTATAAAAATTTCAATATATTTACAATTTTCAAACTTTTAAAAATATTTTATATTTTAAACATAGTTAAAACCCGTAAGCTACTCCCCTAAAAACCAAAACTCTCAGGCTACAACAAGTAAAGAAATTAAGTATTGTAAAAATAAAAAATATCAGAGAATCTTGTTTAACATTTAAAATACAATAAAATCGAAAGGGATAAAAATAGAATTAAAATAATAAATAATGAAAAATTAATCAAGATTAACTGAGTTTGGAGATGATGGTTTAGTTTATGGGAAGTTAATAATGAAAGAGATGGTGTGCATATGCATGCCGCCCATTAAGTGAAAATACAGCATCATTAGAAGGAAATAATAATGTCGCAGGAAGCACACACAATGTCCATTGACTGTAAATAGCATGGATATGGTGGTTGGTTTGGGAAGTTTTGATGAGAGAATGGTAAACAGCGATCATTAAAAGCTTGAAAAAAAAAAAAACAGGGAATCAAAAATGGAATAAAATCGATTGCAAGTTGAATTCATGAGAGGGACGCTATTCCTCACCATGCCCTGGTCTGCCCCAACATGCATGATGTTGAAAGCTTTGAACCAAACTTCATCAATGTGCTTTCCACGGTTCCATTCATTGCTGAGTTCCCACTGATTAGCTCGTGCACTTTTTTCGGTCATGTTGGTCACTTACGTTTAGTCATCTTCCATATGGGGATTTTTTTTTTTTAGTGGCAGTTCTTCTGTTCTGATGGGGATTACTATATCTCATTTGCATGCAAAGTGTTGCCTCTTGGTTCCTCTACTTCCTTACTATTACCTACCTACCTACACTACATGCTTTTTGATTGGGACTACACATTAATCAATCACACACTCATATACCTCACCTAGGGTTTAAGCTATCTCCCACACTTCTTTAGTGTAATGTATAATTTAACAATTTTCAGTGTTTTTTACCTCCATACTAAAACTAATCTGAGTTCTTAATTAATTTTTAATGGACTCCATAAAATATTTTATCTTAACATTTGTTTCCTTTTTATCTCTTGTCCATTGTTTTATGGAAAAAAAATGACCTTTTTTATACAAGAATATGATGAATCTGAGTTTATCTCTTTTTGGAATAGTTAAATGAAGTAATTAAAAAGATATATCAGAATGAGCCAATCTATTTTACAAATAAATTATAATTTTTCATTCTGTCCGATGTTAGGTAGACCAACAGACCATTTTCGTTGTATTTTAAAAAAATTAAAAATAAAACGAATTTAAATAAAAAATATATATTTTTTAAATTTAAGTTATATTAACGAAATAAATTTTAATTTGATATATAAATCACAATATATAGGTGTTTTTTAAAATTAATATTATTTTTATTCTTAAAAATATATATTATTGTATAAAACTGATAGCAGATCCTCAACCCATTTAACTGATTTTTTTTTTAACTTAAAAATGACCGGTTTTTGCAAAATTTTAGTGCCCGTCGGTGGAACCAAACTTACTTTGAGAGTTTTCTTCCCTCCCTAAACTGCACTTTGATTCTAAAAGCTTCCTTCAAAAAGTGCATTGAAGATGTCCTACTTCTACAATGAAAATGAATATTACCTACATGGGATATGTATATATTATTTGTAAAAATCAGCGATGACAAATTCACATGATGTTTGTTGATTTATGAAAGAAGTGGCACAAACATTGAACCTTAATTTGTAGGTGCATAATAGAGATTTGAAAGAGAATGCTGAGCAGAAGAACCTAAAAGGAAGCCTCAATTGTAATTTGTTGCTAGCAAAGGTAAGTCCTGTGTCAACCACATTGATCCCAATGATATTTGATACGTGAGAATTATTTTGCTTTGCAATAGATAGAACATTTTAGTCTACGAAAATAATGCATATTCGTTCATTGGTGCATGACCCACTCTGTGGGGATAGCCAAAAGTTTAACTGTTAGCTTTGGAAATTCTAACAACCAAAGATAGTTGAAAGCTACCCTTTAGAACTTGAAATAAACTAAATTATTTCCGTAAACAAAATATATACTTTGGTTAGTTCATGTAGACGTTTTTGCAAAGAATATTCCATTGTATATATACTCAAAATGCAACAACATAATTTATATGAATTATTACATTATTTAATAACTTTTAATTGAATTATTTATCCTCAAAATTATTATCTTTAACTTTGATCATATTTACTAAAATTTTACTAATTTAAAAGTATTTGATACATCTTGTATATACATAAAAGTTACGGTAATATATTCTTTTAAGAAGATATCCGAATCTCAACATTTTGTTATTTTAAATTAAAAGACCAAATATGATATATGTACATGCGTTTTAGCATAATCATTTTTAACTTACATTAACTTTTCTTAAACCTCTGCAAGAGAGTGTGGACGAAGACATGTTAATATATATATATATATATATATCTTCATTATAAAATTAAATATGTATGAATGATTTATTTCTAGTTGATATAAGATTTTCAACACACTTCTCTTATATCAAGATTTTTCAACTTATATACGAGACTATTTACTTAAAGGTGACTCTATAGGCTTAACAATCTTACTAGGATATGGTCTGATATTATCTTAAAAAATGAATTTAAAATTCAATTTATCCTTACAAATTACAAAACCAGTTTATAAGATGAGAATTGTCCTTACTTATATATCATGAATTAACTTTATATAACATAAATTAATATTATTTTTAGTTAATTTGAGATTTTCAATAAATAAGTTTCAACAATCTAATCTTTTGATATTTGTATTTATATATTAAATTTACATTCTTGAAGTTTGAAAATATATTAATAATTTATAAAATAAATTTGAATTGTATATGGAAAAATTTATAATTTAAAATAATAATATTAATAATGATAGTTAGACAGAGAAATGGACAATTACACGATACTCATCTTAGTATTTGGAGAATTATTTTTAATTTTTATTTTCAAATATAATTAAGAGTAAAACAAAAAGATATAAGAAGTGTATGTTCTTTATATATTGTTATAGATTTTGTCATTTTCAAAATATAATTAAGAGTAAAATAAGAATATAAAATGCCCAAATCAAAAGAGAATGTCTTTATATATTGTTATAAATGATAAATTAAGACTAAAATATGAATATTAAAATGTATTCCCTTTATATATTGTTATAGATTTTTTTTAATTTTAAAATATATTAAGGGTAAGATAGGAATATAAAATGTGTACATTAGAAAGGGATAATCTCTTTATATATTATTGTATATTATATTTAAAAAAAATATCTGAATGTCAATTATAATTAACTAAAAATGTTTAATTTATAATTTTAAATTAGTATATATAGTTGAAATAGTATCCAAATATTTGAAGGTTGAATGTAACATCCTAAAAGTATAATTATTTGAAAATATTTTAAACACTCAATAATAAGAGATTTTTTAATAGAAACGATTGAAAATATTTAAATTTATGATATATTTAAAATTTAATTAAATATAAATACAATTTTATTATTTGTTTTACCATTTAGTAAAAGCATAAAGAATATAATAAAATAATTATATACTTATTTTAATTAATAAGGTTTCAGCCAATTATAATAAAATGATTTTCCACCTTAAAACCTACTCGAAATACCATTACCTTGAAAATATCCCTCTCACATGTTTTGGGTCGTAAATTTTTAAATCACAATTCATGTCACCTACCTAAAACAAAATCCACGTTATTTTCTTTTTGCTTTTTAGTTTTGGAGTTTTGCGCGAAAAGGTTAAGCCATCTTCATCAGGAACACCGTGCTTTTCTCTTTCACTTTCACTCTTTCCCACTACCAACAATTATTAATAAATAATATATATTTACTCCCAAATTTCAACATCGTTTAAAACTCGAATTAAGGTAATCGATAATTTATAAAGACTTTTGTTTCTTAATTCACTTCAATCACTAAAATGAATTTGGAACAGATAAGAAATTTCTATAAACAACTGAAGTTATATGTAATTTTACCTTTTTCAAAAACCATGACAATTAATGGGTGAAAAGTCCATTAAACTTGCTCATAAATGTATTCAATTTTCAATTGAAAACATATCCGTAAAAAATATTTAGTTATTATTTTATTTAAAAATTTTGAAATTCCATGTCAACGAAAACTTGAAAACTTAAGATACTCTTAGAACATCTTCACACCAAACAAATGTATACGATACCAAAGCAAATACTACATTTCTTTAATTACTTAATGTTTGGATGAAGAAGTTTAGGAATTTAATTACTTTTTATGGAATTTAATTTTGATAGTAAATAATAGTTTTGAACAGAGAATTAATAAATAAAACTTAAATTCGATAAATTTGTAAAAAAAATATTTCAATCACTTAAAATTGTTAAATTTCAATTTTTATAAATTTTTTACTGATACACACACATATATTTATATATCCTTTTTATATCTCTTATCCTTTTCCTTTATATGTTAGTGTTCCTCTCTTCTTGTTTTCTTCTATCTCGTCTATGAATTGTTTTCTTATTTACTTATTTTTAATTATTTAATATTAATTTTTATTATCAAATATTTAAAACTAGTTAGTATTTATTCTTTGATAATTAATATTAATATTTTAGTTTTTATGTAATAAGAATTAAATTATCCTTTTCAAAATAAAATAAATAAATTTTAATTTTAAATTAACTTGTCCAAATAAAATATTTAAAAAATGAAATCAACATAATTTAAATTTCAAATATTTTAGATTTCTTAAATTTTTAAAGTTGCTCTGCTGAATATTTGATTTGTCATTTTTTTTTTCATGCAAGTGTATTGTGCATTCGATTAGATAGGGCCGCCACATAAAAAGTTGAAATTAAGTTGCGTTTGTAATAAGCCCTTAACTTAAAAAAGAAAATAATGCGATGTGTTTTGGTGCTAATTATTTCCAACTACGCCTTTTTGACCATATAATCTTTCGTGATGATTACGGCAATAGATGAAATCAATTCTTCCATATCAATATGGACAAAATCCCCTTTTTTTTCAAATCTCACCTTTTCCCTGTTTGGTGTAACTGCTTTTAACACTGGGTTCAAACCCACACTATTATTAGTATATAAATAATGGGAGAGAGCCATTGTAAAATTAGCAAATTAACATTTTTTTAAATACATTTAAAATAATGACAATGATGTTAGAAAATATATTAATTGTTATAACTATTGTGAAATGTAGCTTTTGAATGTAATTTAATAAAATAAAAAGATATATTGATTAATATAAGAAGCTATTATTTTCAAAACAACTAAATAGACTTTGGAAAAATATAAATAAATAAATAAATATATATATATATATATATATATATATATATATATATATATATATATAATGAAGTTTTTCGCTATTGACAATCAAATTAAAAAAATTTCTAAAAGATAGATTGAGAAAATAAGAAAATAGAATTTCTTTTCATTAGATATTTCATAAAGTAAGTTTTTCTTACTTATAATTTACGTAAGAATTATAAACTTTAAGATTTTATTATAATTTACCTGACAATTATAGATTTTAAAATTACTTTTGAGTACTAGGAATTTATAATTAAATTTAAAAATGATACTTTATTGTTATATATATCTAAGGTATTTTTGAGTCAACGGTGTTTGGAATCTCACTTGGTATTAAGTTCAAACTGTGTGTTAATAGATAGTTTTATTGAAGTTCGAACAAGCATATAGCTTCAAATTACATTGATTTTTTTATTTTTTTCAGAAAAATATTTTTAATTGAGAGTTTAAAAAGGGTAAAATACACACGAGTAACATATAATGAATTTGTGAGAAAAAAAACTTAAGTTCCATAGAATAAATCTTTACAAACAAGTGAACTGTTTTGATGAAACTTGACATTAAACATTATTTTTATAATCATTCAAAAAACTGGAGTTTATAAAACACTCCAAAACTATATATTAAATATCCTTATTATGATGATTAAAATGAGACATTTCAAAATGAAAGAGAGAGTTTCGAAGCACTTCGAATAAAGTCGAGGATAATTGGAGAAAAACATTAATAAAATTAACTTTAAATTCTGACAGTAAAATAAAAAAAAAAAAAGACAAGACTTTATTTACAGATCTTGGGACAGGAAGAAGATAATTTGAGTAAAAAATAGTTTTTCGTAAACATTATTGCTTTAGAATATAGTTACTTTGAAATATTTAAGAACTTCAATGGAAAAAAAAAAAACATAAATTTGTTTGACAAGAAATAAAAAAAAACATATAAAATATAAATTCCAGGCTTTGTTTGTTTAGCACATAGAAAAATCCTGAAAAGGAAAGTAAAAGAAAGTGCAAAAAACAAAATAAAAATCACGGAAAAATATATATGTGACAAACTTTTTTCTCTATGTCCTTAAGAAAGACGAGGAAAGTTTCAAGCTATAATTAAATAAAATAATAAATTTAATTATAAATAAAATATATTAAAATATTTATTTTAAAATAATAAATAATAAAAATAATAATTTAAGAATGTTAAAATAATTAATAAAATATAATAAATTTATTTTTAATATATATTTTATGTTAAATATATAATAAATAAATAAATTGAATACAATTATAAAATAATAATAATAATAATAAAATTAATAAAAATTAAAAGTTAAAAAAATTAATAATAATAATAATAAAATTATAAAATAATAATAATAATAGTAACAATAATAATTTATTTTTAGCTTTAATTTATTTTATAAATTATATTTAATTTCATTTAATTTATTAAAAAAATTATTTTATCAATTATATATATCACATCATTCACAAATTTTCATAAATTTTTTCTTCATTTCTTATCATATTACCCTTAATCCAAACATACATACTTTCTACACACTTTCACTTCAAATTCACTTTTTTTCATTTCCTCAACCAAACAAAGCATAAAAGATTTAAATTTTAAAATACCTTGTTCAATATACAAGACATTTCCCAAGCATGTTTGATAGCATCATTACAATAATTGGACAATGGGTAGTTCATGGTAAAAGTTTTATCACTTAAAACTCTAATTATGTACTAAAACATATAGTATTTTTATATATAATTTTTGTCATAATATCATGTTAAGTTTCATTTGTTTTTGTTTTCTTTTGTTCTAGTGGGACTAATGGGTTGAGATGAGCTAATAGGTTGGGATAAGTAAGTAGGTATGAGATCAACTTCAAGTGTTAAGATTTTTCTCTTCAAGTTCATATTGAATAGGAGATATCTATAAAAACAATTCGACACTCAAATTATAATAAGTACAAGCAAATGGATATAAGGACAGTAATTGTACCTATGTAAAATATCTCTTTATTTATAGAGATAGTATTGGATTAAGTTCTTGTCTTTCAATACTCATGATTATCAACTTTATTAGTAAAATAATTTTCACTTATCACTTATGTTAACATATACTTTAAGTTGTCACGTCATCTTTAAGTTTTATTAAGTTTGAATTTAAGTTCGTTTTTCAAACTAACTTGGTATAACAGGTTGAAAAAGATAGATAATCTCGTATCGACTTTGATTAGTAGGTTTAGTATACAACATATAGAGACTTTGAATAATAAGAAGTTGATTCCATGTTTTTTTCCCTCTCCCTCTTATAATAGAATTGAAATATCTCCCTTTAACTTGTATTCTCCGTGGTTCCATAATGAATGAGGAGTGATGTTGGACAACATTTAGTGATGCATGCAAGGAATATCCTGAATGGGTAGGGCAGGGACCATTGAAAACATTGTCCTAAAAGGACATTCCCCAATCAAAAGGGTTCTTCTCTCTTCTCTACCTCTCTCTCTTCGTTTATTAGGGCATGCCACTTTAGGAATCCCACGTTCATGGGAGTGACAAATTGAAGTCCTCCAATTTCCATTAATCTCTTTGGTGGGACACCCACACCCACACTCACCATGCAAGCTAGCTAAGCTAGGTCTACATGAAGTTGATCTTTGGCTTAATTCTGATGTGAAGATGATGGTATTGGAATCTTTGAGGAGTGAAGAAAGTTTGCTCCAAAAATCTTCAAAGCTGACAAACAAGATTCCTAGTTGATTTCCACGATTGAATAACATGGATGGTGGGGTGACAAATCGTGTTTCACACATTCAAAATTCCACTTGATGATAATATGAATAGTCATATATATAGTGTATATGCGTTTGACACCAGATGCTACCTAATCTTCTCATTGCAACCATGCAAACCTCGCTCACTCAAATCAACAAGCTGAATCATCGCATGCACACATGAATCAAGCTAAACATTAATGAGATTATTGTCTCAATTTTATAAATCTCAACGATATTAATTACATAGATTTTTTTTTCAACCGGGATAATTACATGTTAATATAAAAAAAAAGCTGATAAAAAAAACATGTTAATATAAAAAAGAAAGTTGAAATTAGATTTTATATAAATTACCTGGATTATTTTATATAAAAACTTCTTTTTAAGTTACGCGTAATTTAATTTTAAGCCATAAAATATTTTGTTCTAAAAGTATTTTAAGAAAGGTTTACTTGAACACTTCGAGGTCATTTCAGTAATTTTGCAACCATATGTAAGAACATTAATAAATAGAAAAAAAGTGTACAAATTTTGCCATTCGCTTAGGCGTGTGTATAAAATTACGCGATTTTATGTGCAACTTCTTTCTTGTCTCTGATTTATGAATGATTCTACGCAATTTTAATTGTTAAAAACTAACACAATTTATAAAACTACAGACATAGAAATTTAAATTGCGTGAGAGGCAAAAATAAACAATCAGATTGTGCTTTGAAATGAAAAATATCTGTCTATTTCCTTCTTAATTATCGTGGTTTCTTTTTAATTAAAAAAAATATAACACTCTAGAAAAATAAATAGAGGAAATAGACTATGAATTGACTGTGAAATGAAGTTATTATTGTTATTTAATCATATTGTATGGTAAGTTTCTTGACTTTTAAATAATTATTTCAAAACTTATACAAACTATCATGTTTGATTAGTTACCGTGTAAATTTATTTTACGCTAATAGTGCCTAATCAATAAACTCGTATTTATTTGAAGTGATTAGGGCATCTTCCATTTTAAGATTTTTATATTTTCAGTTGATAAAAAATTATCCTTTATATATTAAAACTAAATAATAAATTAGTTGAAATTTAATTCTAACGATGTTTTAATTTTATAATTAAAAAAAAAATTGATGCTTATTTTAATTTTTAAAGATTAAACACAAAAGATATAAAGTATAAACGAATGGAGAATAAGGCCATTCTTGAGGTCATTAACAATTCAAAAATAAGAAGATTCTAAACAAGAAGTCGTATGATTTGTAAGGTGAAAGTTATAGGTACAAGTTTTCTTTTTTATTTATTAATTTACTAAAAAAATAGAGTACTATTAAAATTAAAGGACACTGTAGAATTTACCTTTATATTGTGTACAGAATAAATTTTGCCCTGGTGTACACATTTCATTGTATAATTTTTGAATGAATTCAAACACACATCTTAGTAGTTATATGTAATAACTGGATGCATTCCATCAAAATCAAACTTGCTTCAAACTAGAAAGATGCCAAATAACAGTCTAAATCTGCATAGAGAAAAATCGGAGAGGAATATTGCAATCCTTATCGCGTAGATGTACTTATAGTGATGTAAGCACCAGTGGCACTCCATTTTCTAATCCAATTTTCAACCCAACCATAAATGAATAATTGTATGGAAGTATTCCTTTTTCTTTATCCTTTTGATAAAAAATCTCAGCTTTTTCTTGTGTAGACCAAATTGAACAGTTCAACGAAGTAGGCTTCATTCAACATTCTTAAAGTTATCAGTTTCGCTTTAGTTAAATATCACTTTCTTCTTAATTGGCAAACTTTAGTCAAATATGTGGAACATACATTTTCAATTATTGAAGAGCCCATTAACTTAAACTTGTACAGACTTCACATAAAACTACCCTAGGATTTTCAATGAAAGGGGACCAACATTTTTAAAAAGTTTTCATTTATCATAACCCATTAAAGAATCAGTGTTCTGTATATTACATGATGTATCTTTTCTATAGATAAAAATCATTGTGGGGCATAAATATTCAATTGTCTGAAATAATCACAATATGTACTGGCTTACCTAATACATATTTTTGCTAACAATAAATAAATAATGAATATAGAATTTACTGTTAAAATGAGTTACCTCGCAAAAAGATAGAATGTCTAACATAACATCCAATGCAAACTAAATTTAAGACTTGAATTTGATAAAAAAAAATCAATCTTTACATTACTAAATTTTTATATTATAAAAAATTAAAATACAAATAAACAATCATAAAAATAAGAATTGTACAATACATTTCCAGCAAAACTTACAAAGATGTTAAAAATGATAAAAGTAAAATAAAACTCACTTAAAAGAAAATGAGACTTTATATTTATAAAATCTTTGCATTAGAACTCGCGGCAGAGATAAATTCTACACTAACCAGGCAACATATTTTTTCGGTTACTAAATTCCTTTTTGAAGGTATACAACTGCCCCTCTGACAATTTATCGTAAAAAAAAACCATTAACTAAGTATCCTTCACAGTTCAGATACATTGCTTTCTTCTTCACAGTTCAGATACATTGCTTCTTGTTTGACCTCCAACGTTTCTTTTTTCGATCACCCTATTTACCCTAAACATGTTGACTCTTATCAGACTGAATTTCGTTTATGGAGTTAGAATAATAAACTGTAAATAACAACACACTCATTCAGCGCTTGTATCTTCAACAGATTTCTTGTACTCAGGCTTCAGCTCATAAGTTCCCTGATTGGCACCTCTTTTATTATAAACGCACAGTTCGTTCAGAATCTCTTTCAAGAATTGCTGCAAAAGAAAAAGCAACAAGTTCATTCAGGAGCTTTCAAAAGTTGCTGCAAAAGTTTGTGGGGACAGCAAGCAGGCATTGTGTGTGCATGCATGTGGTGTGTGTGCAAGCGCTACAACCACTTAGGAACTCAAAATAGAACAGAAAAGCATACAGCAGGTTGATCAGTCTCTTGGACAAGCTGTTTCAGGGCCCAATTAGGCTGTCTTTCAAATAGCTTGAACATTATATCCTCCAGCTCTCCCCGATCTCTTCTTGTTCTCTTTGTATCAGACTGTTTAATTGGCTGCGTCTTCTTCTTGTCCTGTGAAAGTTTCATTAGAATAAGAAAAAAAACCTCAGAATTATTCCATGCATACACATTTGAGAGACCAAACTTTCTCCTTGAGACATTTTATTTTACTCCAGTACATTTTCATAGAGATTACATGAATCTATGGTATAATTATTTAATATATATTGCTTATGATTTATGACTGGCACTGTACCATAATGCTTTTAAAGACAAGATACTTGGATGTTCTATTGTAATTAATTATTAACGTAAAACTTCAACACTGCCCAGAAATGTCATGCAAGCAAAAATGATAGATAGTAAATTAGAACCGTGTCACCAACATGTCCAAGAGTATTTTTTATACATTACGTACCTTGGAATTGGATGAAACTAGACCAATCATTCCAGGCATTGGCCTCATTAGAACTCCACGATCATTATCAATAACCTTCCAATTGAGTCGAGGGAACCAGAGAAAGAGAATCAATTATTTAATCAGACAGAAATCAAGAAATGTTAAGGGACAATTAAATAATACACACGAACAAATACCTGTATTTGTCTATTTTTAATCATAGATCTGTTTGTCCTCTCACGGCACAATTTACCATATTCTTCAATGTTTTCACCGTGGGGCTTCATATCAAACTTATGTTCTACTTTCCCTTCCATTGCAACCTTGCCACCTAAAGTAAAATATAAAAGCTATTACTTAACTCAAGGAAGCTAAGCTTCAATGTGACAACCAGGGGGGAGGCACTCTATATAGAAGTATTATTTCATCCATTTTAAATTATTAAATATCACAATTCACAGTTACCATTTGCCATGTCATAATAAAGCAAATTATTTAGAGTTTTCAACCAATGAAATTTAAAGGTATTGGCACTTCTCATCCTAAATCTCTCATTTAAGCAACACGCATGCTTATACAATTATACACTACCATAACAAAGTGATGACTTCTACAGAAACATTAGAACATTATGCAAAGAAATTTCATTGAAATAAACTATCATTGGTGTTCACTATTTACTAATGCTAATTTAAATTAAACAATGGCTTATTGCTTAAACTCAAGTACGTTCCATCTTGGATTACCTTGGCTTCCCAGCTATATTGCAAGGTTACGGGTACACTAATATAATTATTTTTAATATATATAATGAATATAATCAATTATAAACATGATTTACAATGTATATCTTGTAATAAAAACTAGAATATGTAAATTTCAACAAAAAGTACTATAAGACCTAAACATAGCTATGATCTCGTCCTTTAATAGTTTTAATCTCATCATTTCCTTCTCCATCGTCTTTGAAAAGAATTCTATGAATCTGATTCATCAAGAGAAAGACTAGGATATTTCAAAAGCTTCAGGCCCCTTCAATTGTGTGGATCTCATTCATCCCCACCAATTTCTCATATTTTGTGTTTATCCTCTTCAGAATTATTACTCTTTTCTAAGAAGAGATAAAGATTTGTATATATAATGACTAAATCTTTAATTCTTTTAGGATTAGACCTATTTCTTTCCATTGAATGAATAAGTGGACATGTGTTCTAGTTCCTCTCACAACAAGACAATGATAATATCTTCAATGCAATCTATTCGAACCTAGAAATTGCAACACTATACTTGACCCATCATTCCATTGGTTTCATGTTCTGCAAGGAATCAAATTGGCCAAATTCTTCTCCACTATTTGTAAATTTTTATTTACATGCCTTGAGTACGGGTCCAATACGTACACAAAAAGTAGACATTCTCACCCAAGGAAGTACCCAATTTTTTTGTAACATTTCTGGTGCGTATTTGGTTTGTACACGAGTACCCAAAAAGTACCGAAACTGGTACAATAGGACATGGTTTTAGGAATACCCATGCTTTAGGGCTTTCCAGCGTCCCATCCCGACATAACATCACATTTACAACAAGAAATCGGAAATGATTCATCATCCCCGTATGTGAAGAGATCTTCATCTATTTCAGTCCCCAACTGGTGGGTTTGTTTACAACAGGGTCTACCCAAATTCATACTTACTCCTATCCATTATATTTTAGACCATTATAATAGTCAATCTGGGTTAGTGGATGCAGATCCCTATCTATTAAATTTAAGTCTTTTTACTAGGCAGAGAGCAGTGGCATAATTTCTTAATTTAATCGTAGCAGTCAATCTTGAATGCTGGCTCAGAACAGCCAACTCCAATTCAGCTGCTATGGTGATGTAACAGACCAATTCAGCCGCTACACCAAATAGCAAATACTATGCAAACAACTTCTAACATGCATATAAGATGCTAAATAATCAAGAAGTATTGTAACTCGATACATATTCAACATTAATACTCATACATAAATCATATCTCAAAGATAAAATCATCATAGCTAGAAATCGCATTAAGCCTCAATTACGCCACACAAAATAGTTATTTTATAAAGCTGTCTGGTACATGGCATAGTTCATTGCAACAGTTAACAAAGAATCTGTTACCTCCCCACCGGTATTTGAATTGCAAAAAAAGCGGTTGCAAATGTAAAGAGACAATGATGCCACTTTTACTTGTGCTTTTGTACAACCAGCAATTGCAATCACACCCACACTCAATGATTCGCTCCGGCAAGATCAGGGTAGGACTGCCAAGCCAGATAATAGAAGCCGAGGAATTGCCTATCTTTAAAATTCTCTAGAGTTGCCATTTAAGCAGCACTATTTGCCACTATTGAGTTTTGACTATGATTCTAATCTCCTTAAATAATGAAAATGACACGTTTCCCTCTTAAACTACAGTAACTACTCAAATTTACTCTAAACATTTCCTCTGTTAATCTATAAACCCTAAATGCTATCTAGACTCTCTAAAGAAAACCCACATGAAACAAGAGATACTCCCTAGTTTATATTAAACCCTTTTGACACTAAAAATAAAATTAATTGCAAATTATCAACAAAATGATAACAAAAAAATACTAATAATAAGCCCGCATCCTGCAGTGGTAGAGCTGGAATTGAACATTCAAGGGGACCAGGGAAAAAGCTATAACAATTTGTGTTGTGAGAATGCTTGAAGAAAGACCTTAGTGAGAGAAGTGAATTGATTATGAGTTTTCAACCAAATCCCATATTTGATGACACTGAAATCAAAAACAAATCAAAGGAGTGAAAAAAGGGACTTGCAAAAGGTAGTTGAATCAAAATTCAAATAATGAATCACAGGGCTCATAATTGGACCGTAGATTGATGATTAATAAAAAAACATCGCCTCGCATTCATAAACTAAGACATTAAAGCACATATTCATGATCAGTAACTAAAAAATTAATCTAGGAGCATGAACTAGGTTAAAAATTTGTTATAATAGAATAATGTTAAAATTCAAACTAAATATACTGCTATTAAAATTATTACACATTAGAATTTATAATACATACTCTGATATTAAATATTTGTATTTGAAAAACAATAACAAATTTTACTATGTTTTATATAGGATGCTAAACTAACAGTACGTCAAATAAAAATTATCATCTCAAATAAATATGTTTTTATTTGATACTAGACATTTGACAATATTTAAATATCTAGTGCAAAGATATAAAAGTTAAAACTGATGGTCCAAAGTTGAAACACATCATGTCTTGCAACTAAAACACAAAATTTATTGAAATAGAAAAAAATACAATGCACTGTCACATAGGATTGTGGTTGTGAAAAGGGTCATCTCTCTTCCCTATTATCACACTAGATGCAAGTGCGGCCAAGAGCAGAATAGAAGTTAGAACTGTGATCCAATGCAATTTATCCACTCTGGCTGCTCTTTTCAGTTATGAAAAGGGCTGCTCAAGCAAGGTTTGATGGGCGTTGGAAGAGTGGCAAGGTGCCAGGAACACTTAATGCCTCATAGGACCTATGGAATAATCCTTTTATTCTACTCTAAGTTGCAATATTTGCAATTCATGTCTGATTTATGGTGCGATCCAAGCACCAAAACAGTTTGCTCATCAAATTATATTTGGTGGAACAGTATAGAATTGGGCATGGTATCACGAATCACGAATACATATAACCATTGCTATATATATATGTATATATATATATATATATAAACATTACAGGCTTTGAATGAACTCATAAATAATTGATATAAACTACAACTAATAAAAACATTACTTGCTAGTGACGAATAAAAAATTGCAACTGATATAAAACATTACTTGCTATTGATGAATAAAAAACTACAAATGGTATAAACCTGAGATTACTATCCTCACCTTGGCTAGTTTCAGAGAAGACGCACATAGGAACAAAGTCCTTAAACATATTCAATGAATAAGTTTTTGGCATATTCACAGCTTCAGAGCCAGCCATCTCCATTGTAAACTGTCATAGTTAAAGAGCTATAAAATCAAGATATCACATAAAGACAAGCAACAAATATTAATCAGAAACTCTTATCTACACTGTGACAAATCTAGAAGCAGAATCTCCATTCATCTTGCACAATCAATAAATTCATATGGGAAAATAGTACAAAACATATAAAATAAGCCATCATTAGAATATGGAATCTATTTGCTTTAAAATCATTTGTCATGTGGTGGAACTAATTAAAAATGAATGGATCTGCAAATCATATTTTACATTTAGAATAATATATTACTATATTAAATATATGGTATGCAGGGGGTTTACTTAGTTGGTACACTAGGGCATGTTTGTGGTAGAACTCCTAGTTTACAAGCGGATAAGTTATAAGCCCACTCCGCCAAATCGAGCAGAAATGCACAAAACTCATTTTCTGGTGAAATTGAGCAAACTTGCTTGAGATTGGTCAAGCTCACAAGTTCTACATGAAGTGTGGGAGTCCATTAAGGCTCCCATTTCAGAGCAAAACCACAACCTTTTACGCTGTTTTGAGGTACAATAAAGAAAAATTTCTGGAGTTAAGGCTTATGCGAAATGTGTTTTGAAGGTGCTGGTCCAGGCACGATTCTCTCTGTTCTTGTCTTTCATCTATTGGTCTGATCCCATCATCTCATGTTAAGATTTTGGGTTTCGGGCCTAAGTCAAGTCTAACAGATGAAACACAATATTAGTCACAACTGCTGATTTGGCCAGTTGATTAGAGGAGGCAATGTAATTTAGGGAGAGAGCATGACAGGGGGGAATGCATTAGCTCTGCGATTGCAGGGCTCATCTTCTGAAATATTTTGTTGTTTTCCCAATCAATAATATGGTTGCGCTTCTATTGAATCTGATTCCTATCATCTTGTCACGTCTGTTTCCAGGTGTCATTTTGTTGTCTCTTTTCAACAATACTCACATCCCCATCAGTGATGAAATGGAACAAAATCTGTTCCCACCAACCTCATATCCAAGCTCTACCCATTACGTGTCTCAAATACTCACTCCACCTCCATGCGTCGTCTATCCAAGCTCCACACATCATTTTCCAGGAATTGGTAGGCAAATGAACCACAAAGTGGAACAACCAAACCAATTCACTCTACTCTAAGGGGAAACCAAATACCGTTGTAACATTCAATGAAAAAGCATCCGCAATAGCAATTGCGACCACAACACAATTGATGAGTTCTTCACGACCACAATTCAAGGTTTTCCATCATATAAAATCACAGCAAAAACAAAATCCCAACCAAAATCCAAAACTTTGGTTGCATAGATAGAATTCCTATCTAAAGGATTCAAAAAACAAATCGTGTCCCGTTTGACGCCTTCCCAATCAAGTCAATTCCACGAGCGCACACCTTGCAGTCGTTTATTGGTCGAACACACACACCGTAGTAAAAAGTTAAAGTAGCTGCTATTTATTGCATTTTTTCCGAAATAGAAAACCACATAAGATTTTGAGAAACTTAATGAGCAACAACTTGGTATCGAACTTAGATTCAATATCAATTTAAACAGCATCAAACATGTGTTAATCCTTCGGGTCACAAGAAGGAAACAGCAGCAGAATTGGATAAAATTAAGGACATGAAAAAGAAGGAGATGGAGAACCTGAACTGCAGAGGGATCTTCTTCAGGGTGGAGAGGATCGAGGGAGAGGACGACCTTGGCGAGAGGCTGAGAAGGAGGATGAGTCTCCCATGACTTAGAGACTACCAAAGGGCATTTCATCAACCACACAGATCTCTCCGCCTTCAAAGTCTCCAAATTGGAGCTGCTGCTCCCACTGTAACCATTCTCTTCATCCATCTCTCTCTGCAACGAAAACCACGCTCCTGTTCCAGAAACCGACACCTCCCCAAGTCAATTATATTTGACCTCCTTGAGCTTCATGGTCTCTTCTTGGGCCAAATTCTATACTACAGATTTATTCGGTTTATACATGGCGCTCTTGAGACCTTCTTCCTGCACCTCCACAATATCAGGCTGCAACTCATACCATATATGAAAATCCGAAATTACTCTAAAGTTTAAAATCTGAAACTACTCTTCACTCCGCCTCCAATTATAGAATTAAAAAGTCTAAAATTTATCAGATACGCTTGGATAGTAAAATCCATAAAAACCAATTTCCAGTGCTGAATTTTACACTCCAATATTATAAATTTTATTAGAGAATATTTTTGTCTTTTCCTCAAAATTAATTTTATAATTAAGAAAAAATATGGAGGTGCAGGTTGATGGAGGTACAGGAAGAACGGCTCAGCTCTCTTGGGCTGAATGTTAGTATAGCATCTTCTTCGTCCCAAAATAAAACCAGTCCAATTTCGGGTTGTATTTTCCACCTCATGTTTTAAAACTTTTATCTCATATAAGCTAAAATTATAATTTTATCTTTCAGAAATTTATGTTTTAAATTATAACATTTAAAATATATTTTTCCTTTATATTTTAAATTATAAAATTTAAAATATATTTTTTCTTTATATTTTAAATATACATTTTAAAATATATTTTATATTTTATATTTTAGATTATTATACATTGTAAAATATAAAACAAACAATATATTATGAAAATATATTATAATCCAAAAATATATTACCTTAATAAAAATACATTCTAGATCTAAATGTGATTTTAAATATATTAATATATTTTAAATTATACATTTTAAATTATACATTTAAAAAAGTTGAACCTAATAAATTTTTATTTCTCTTCTATTATGTTGGTTATTATGCTTTCATGCCTTAAATTTTAATATTTAGACGAATTTTTATCTATACCTTTTTAAGAAAAATAAATAAATCAATCAAACTTTTATAAAAATAAAATTAATTTATATACAAATAAAAAATAATTTTTTAAAATATTTCTACAAATCAACTTAGGTATAAAACTAACTTTAATTTTACCTTTTCTTCTCAATTTTATTTTCTTAAAAACGAACTCGTGGCAAAAAAATATTGAAACATACTACTGTACTTTGAAATATTAAAACTTTCCATTATATATTTTTCGAAAATCACATATCACTCAACTCTTTTGTTTGTATATTAGAATCTAGTATTCCTGAGTACGTTTTCAACTCACAATTACATGTTTGACATCTGGTTTTTATGCTGATATAATATAAATTTTATACATTACATTTTAAGCAAGACTTTAAGTTATAAAAAAAAATTATTACTTTTATTTTAAAAAGTGAAAATATAAATAAAATAAAACTTTCGTATTAAAATAAAAATTACATATATAAAAATCTTTAAAATAAGGTGGAATAATAAGATCTAAATAAAATAAAATTTCATAATACGATAACGTTGAAGATTACATAAAAAAAAAAACCATAGTTATCTATTTTAAAAGTCATCGTCTTCAACTTACTTCAATAAATAATTAGATCATTAAATAATTAAGTTTATGTTTTTTGGTTCTGCCAGTTCTACTCATATCGGTCCTATATATATAAAGTAAAAAAGTAATATATTTTATATTTACTTTATAAATATAGTATATATAAATAAAGTATATAAAGTAAAAAGTAAATATTATATACATATATATATATATATATATATATATTATATTTGAAAAACAAAAAAACAGAAAATAAAAAAAAATCAAATAGATCAATTTTTATTTCCTATTTTATAAACGTTAAAATAAATTATTTATTTATTTTTTATTTAATTTAAAAAAATATTTTCAGTTTACTATTGATATGCATAATATAAATGAAGCAAATGTACAATATTATTTTATAATTATAATTAAACGTATTTTTGTATTTCTGCTTTGGGCTGTGTACCCAATCCCATATCCTGTGGGGTATGTCCCTAAACCAAAACGCTCAAATTTCAGTCCCACAAAGACAAAAGAAAAATATTAAATTACGAAACAATTGCAAGCATGGATTTCTTTGTGGAAAATTTAAGCTTCACTTTGCTTAGAAGAATTGTTGGAGAATAGCAATGGCATAAAAAAGCAACCATGAAGATAGTTAGCAAAAACATCTCAATAGGGAAAGGAGTTACATGTTATTTTAATATATTTGTACAAATAGTATATTTAAACAAAATAAGAACAAAAAGTAGTTTTTGGCACTTTATTTCTTGTTTACATAAATATTTTGTGTTAATTCATACAATTTAACGATACATTACACTTTTATTAATTATTCAGATATAATTTTAATGTAAGGTACTTAATCTGAACAATTGGAATAATGATCAATGTATACATAAAAAACAAAAACACTTGAAGATTAACAAGTAAAATTGGAGCAAATACACTTATAAGTCTTCAAATATCACATCAGAGCAATTTTAAATTCTCAAACCTAAATTATATTGTTTAAGTTTCTACAGACTGCCTAACCTCTGATACATAGATGAAACCTTTTTTACGAGATAATACATTTTTATCAAGAATTTAAAATATTATATAATTATATATGTTATTTGGATAAATTAATATATTCGTTGGATATATTAATAATATTATTTTTGTAATAGATGTGAGGGTATCTTCAGTTGAGTTATTTTCAATTGTTATTGTTAGTTTTTGTTATATAAGTCATTTATCAACTATGTGAGTAGAGTTATTATTTAACAATAGTTTTCCTTTGTCTTAATCTTCTCTGATTTGCCTCTGCCCCTTTCTCCCAGTATCAAACTGTGAAACATGTCATGACAAAGAAATTGGTCTGAAAGACACCTCCACTGCTGAACAATGCCAACAAGAACCAAAATCACCCACCAAAAATCAAAATCTTCATTTTTTTCTCATTCCATCAACCCAACCAAGAACAATATTCTGTAATGTATTCCTATTTCTTCTTATGTTCCTATTATTTCCTTTTAAGCGTTGACCTTGTATTTTATGATACTATGATTAAGTTCGGAATTCGATTGTGTTCATAATATTTGATTATTTCTAAAAGATATAAATCATTGGCATAATACTATCTTATAAAGTTACTTTATCAATAAAATGATGGATTTAAAGAAAAAATTTAGTTTCCATATAGTATTCATTTATTAGGGTCAGCCTAGCTATAACACTTAATAAAAATAAAATTTTAGAATGAATTGTCCTCGTGGTTATTTCATAAAATAATAATCCATAAATTAATGGTATAATATTAAAAATATCCTGCCAAGAGGATAAGTGGGCCTGAAACTTATGGGCTAAGAAGAATCTTTATCTAAACTTAACAATAGAGAAACCACACGGGTTCGCATCTTATTGGTTACATTGTTTACAAAAATCTGGGAAGGGTGCATAAGATTCTCCAAAGATCAAAATATCCAGTGTTCTTTTTCAGTTTTTTTTTTTCCTCCAATGGCTACTCCCTCACTGTTCTTCCTCTTCAGCCTCCTCCTTTTCTCCGCCACCTTGGTCATCGCCAATCGGATCGACGATGAAGACGATCTACTGATCCGTCAAGTGGTGCCGGACGCGGAGGAGCACCTGCTCAACGCCGAGCACCACTTTTCCGCCTTCAAGACAAAGTTTGGCAGGACCTACGCTACGAAGGAGGAGCACGACTACCGCTTCCGCATCTTCAAGAACAACTTGCTCCGAGCGAAGTCGCACCAGAAGCTGGACCCCTCCGCCGTCCACGGCGTCACGAAGTTCTCCGATCTCACTCCGGCGGAGTTCCGCCGCCAGTTTCTGGGCTTGAAGCCGCTTCGTCTTCCCACTGATGCTCAGAAGGCTCCGATCCTGCCGACCAGCGACCTCCCTGGCGATTTCGATTGGCGCGACCACGGAGCCGTTACCGGCGTCAAGAATCAAGGTTCTTGCGGATCGTGTTGGTCGTTTAGCGCCGTGGGAGCCTTAGAAGGTGCTCATTTTCTTTCGACCGGTGAGCTCGTGAGCCTTAGCGAACAACAACTCGTGGATTGTGATCATGAGGTTAGTCCTCTTTTTACTAATTTGTCCTTCATAATCTTGCGTAGCACTTGATCTGACCATAGTTGTGATATATTGAAACATGATATACCGATGAGTGGAATCTTTTTTGAGAATTTGAACATAACTTCGATAGATAGGTAGATAATAAAAGTAACCACCTCTGGTCTGGTTTGGATTTTGAAAAAATTAATGATGTGCTACAATACAACTTTCTTAGTGTGACCCGGAAGAGCGTGGAGCATGTGACTCTGGTTGTAACGGTGGGTTGATGACCACTGCATTTGAGTACTCACTCAAGGCTGGTGGACTGATGCGAGAACAGGACTATCCTTACACCGGAAGGGACCGTGGCCCCTGCAAATTCGATAAGAGCAAAATTGCTGCTTCTGTAGCTAATTTCAGCGTTGTTTCCCTTGACGAAGAACAAATTGCTGCTAATCTGGTGAAGAACGGTCCTCTTGCAGGTAGCTTATTTATTTTTCCTGATTCACTTGTATTTGAAACCACTTCCCTCAAAGGAAAATGCTAAAATATATGCAAGATATATTGAATCGCTGATTAGGAAACACTGACTTTTGCTTTTCGTGGTACAGTTGGTATCAATGCAGTTTTTATGCAGACATATATTGGTGGTGTCTCATGCCCATACATCTGCGGCAAGCACCTGGATCATGGAGTTCTTCTCGTAGGCTATGGTGCTGGTGCGTATGCTCCCATTCGGTTTAAGGAAAAGCCTTTCTGGATCATAAAGAACTCATGGGGGGAGAGCTGGGGAGAAAACGGATATTACAAGATCTGCCGAGGTCACAATGTATGTGGGGTGGACTCCATGGTCTCAACTGTAGCTGCTATACATATTTCTAACCATTAAGTATGGATGCCTAAAAGTGGTAGCGGGCACCAGTATATTATAGTACGTGTGTAAATAATTTGGATGTAATGGTATGGAGGAAGAAACTACTAAGACCATGTTTATGCTTTACTTTATTCTGCAATTCTCTGTGCGAGCTTGTCTGGCTACAAAACACTATCCACTGTGATCGATAGTTATTGCATGTAACCTGAATGAAATGAATTTGTGCCCGAACATTGCCAGATTCCAATGCCTTGTACACTGCAAGAGATCTTATGGCTTCAGTGATAAATTGTCTATTACAGTAATTTGACGTGTTAATGTGGTCTGGAAACAGCAAGAATTAACGGTTCAAAACAGTTACTTAAAACAAATATTTCTAAAAATAACTTTACACTATACCACTTCATCTTTTCAAAATAACTTTACACTATACCATCTCTTTGTGTAGACAATTTTCTTTCTTTACTCTTAAACTGCATGCTTGCTAGTTTTAATTACAAATGTAATTTAACGGCCTAGAAACAGGAAAGATGGGCCTTCACACACAAGTTAAGCTGTCGTATTTCTATCCATTAGAAAATCATGTAGTATTTCCCAACTTACAGCTCATCCTTGTCCGTGACTAATGTAAATGAAAACGGGAAAGAACTTGTAGCCATCTACCTCGTAGAATTTGTCTGGAACTCCCCCCAGTGCAGTCTCAAAGCATGCAAGAAAGCACTCAAGAGTTTCCAATAACAGTAACACACCAACAGTTGCACAAATAAAAACAAGAATGCCGACAACGAGAATAATAGTGTTATTATACCTGCTTCAGTCACGGAAACATACGGGGTTAGTTCATCAAATAACCTTCTTAATGGCCGCAACTTTTATGTAACACAACTAAAGAACTTACCCTCAGGCCAGAAACAGAACTTTGTCAAAGAAAACACTTGACAGCTCCGAATGAGCTAAAGCTGAACAAGACCAAAATCCAGGGAAAGAATTAAAATAAAAGGATACGATTTATTTAAAATAGAACGGTCTACAATAAAGGGTTGAGGAACATCAAATATGTATGTACTAAATGCTTCTGATTAATTAAACAAACAAGTGTTTCCTTTTCCTAGAAATATCTTCTTAGAAACAATTGAAGCATTATTGGGTACTAAATAAAGAAGTATTTTCTAATGAAAATTCGAACTTTAGTTCACCATATTAAAATAGACTACTGTCTTCTGTTAGATTCAACTTTCATCTAAAAAGTGTTACTGCCTTTTATTACATTTCCAATATATTAAACATTTTCTTATCTGATAAAACTTTTTTCTATTTTTATAGGACACCAGTTACTATTTGTCTGAAATAAAATGGAATGAAAATCGTGTAGAACAAGTAGCTGCAACTAATGCGTGGACGACAATAAAACCGTCTCAGTTTTTGTCATTTAACTACCCTGATTAGAATTTCCAAGCAACCAACCCTTGAAATGACAGAAAAGGGGCTGGATCCTGAAACTTGCTGGTACAATACAAAGGACAAGAAATTAGTCTCGAGGTTTCTTGATCAAAGCTAATGATAACTTAGCTATCAAATCAATAATATCTGTGGACTTACTGACTGGTAAGTTACTAGATATAGGTTTTACTGTCTTTCGTGGTTTCTTTCTTCCATGATACAATGCCTATATTTGCTAAATCAGCAACTGGTCAACCATCCAATCTAACCTACGGTCGATGCATTCAATTCACGAGGTCACTTAGCCTGTGTATCATAAGATGATGGTTTCCTATATACTCCTTCAAAAAGTAATTTTCTGAGGTTCTTCCATTCTTAAGGCGTTAACAGGATTCCAAAGCTCATTGGACCCTGTTCAAAGTTCTTGCATCCACGAGTTGCAAGTTCATAAAAAAGCCAAATTCCATGTCCATGTTGAGTTTTGATTAATTTTAACAAAATTTTACAGACTAGAATCAAAGGCTTTCAACTACCTATCTGAGGGCCCACAAACGTAGATACGAAGCTGTATTAGACACAGCTCCAAGCACAAAATCGATTGTATGTGTAAGTTGGTGCACTAAAAGCTCACTGAAGTCAAACTCATCATGGTCAAGGGGAACACTGTGTGACTCTGAACATGGTAATAAAAATTAGAATGTGATTTAATAAAAATGAGAAGAAAAGAAATAAAATCTTAGTTTCGAGTGTACTTCTTGATGGTGCTTCTTCAGGAGAAAGGGCTTGGGTACTAACATCCATGGTACAGCAACAAGTGCCAACAGTAGTAAGACAAGTTAACATCAATGAAACAGAGGACAGTTCAGATGAGGCATCATCAGTGTCATAAAATTGTTTGCTGTTACCAGGTATTTATGTTGTTTTCGAAAAAAATTGCATTATAGTAACTCATTAAGATTCCAAGATTCATCTGGGATACCCCCAGCAGACTTGAAATCATCATCTTCAGAGAATTAAGAAATGGGTGAGAAAAGTTAAATCTAATATATCAAAAAAATTGTAGTACTAACCACCTGCATGAAGGATCACGAGATTCATGGTCCAAATAGTTCAAATGAAACAGAGAAGCATAAGTTCGATGGAATGGACTATTATGTACATTGAGCTGGAGAATAAATTTAAATAAACAGTTACCAATGTAAGATACAAATAACATTCAGAGAGATGAAGGCATCAAAACACAATTGAAATATGTGAGTATGAGCATAAAAAGTCATAGCAATGTAGGTTTAAGAATTCAGAGTAAAAGAATCTAAAACATGAGCAATAAGAATTGAAGAGGATTCGATTGGAATAATAGATGAGCTGATTCGGGGAGAAAACCACCTTCATTCACCATCAGGATTTCTAAAATGCACACACACAAAATGAATGAACGAAACTGTCAGGCAAATGGTCTTGTATAGAAAAGGAGTTCATTTGTAAATCAAATTTTGCCGCTATGTCCACCACGTGGTTGCTAATGCTTCCTCTTCCTCCTATGGCTCGCGCGCATATAAATAATAATAATAATAATAATAATAATAATAATAATAATAATAATAATAATAATAATAATTATTATTATTATTATTATTATTATTATTATTATTATATCCTACATTAATTTAGGTCATCACCACAATACCAAAAACACCTTGCTTCACCAACCACACCAACCTACAATCACAGAAGCATCAGATTTCTTAGAAAAAAACACCAAAACACTCACATACTATTGCAAATAAGCACCAACAGTAACCTCCCATTTACACATCTCAACATAACGAACAATAATAACAACAAAATAAGAGATCAATAGAATCATTAGAACCTAACTCTCTAATGCATATTTATGGCATTTCAAGTTATGTAATATTGATACTGATATAAATATGGACACTAAATATGGACACTTCGATCAGGTGTACTTTCTAAAATATAAGATAGGAAGACACAAATTTATATATTATATTATTATAAATTATATAAATTAACAACTAAAATTTATTTATTCAAAAATCATTTAAGAACAAGATTAACTATATATAACCAAAAATAAATTTAATTTATTTATCTAAAATTCAAAAAGTAAAAAGAAGCAAATATAATTTAAATATTACTTAGGATGTGTTTCTTATATCTATAATAAATTTATAATTTTTTAGTAAATTTATAATTTTAAAAAATTTACTCTGTTAATTTTTTAAAAAAATTTGTTGAAACCGTATTAGAATAATCAGATATTTAAGAAAATATTTTTGTAATATGTGTTAGGCACCAAACATGCCATTTAAAAAGGACATGTCCAAGCTTTACAACACACAATGATACATCATACACAAAACTTGTGAAAACTCAACACATCTAACATCAACTAGTCATATAATCATATACTATCAATCATTGGGAAAAATCTGCTAACATGCTTATGCCACAAAGTTATTCTTTTCAACCACATCAAGATGCACCTTCATTTGTTTGAAATCATCCTACACAACCATATAAGATCCAGCAAATCCCAACCAAAAATCACAAATCAACGAAAATCAACACAAGGCTATAATCAATCTAGGTTGCATAATCAATTGTATATACTTTTTTACACATAATCCAAAAGAAACACATTTTTTTACACATAATCCAAAAGAAACACTAATAACCGATTGTGTACATGTATTAGGTAATCGATTATGTGCAAACTTACCTTAATATTTTGATCCAATCATCGCTAACAAACACTGTGACAAGGTAGCATCACGCACCAAGAAGAACTAACTTACACATTCTGAATGCACCACAGTAAAATACTCAAACAAGAAGGAAGAACGAAAACAAAGATAGCTCAATATTATCATGTACCGTGTTTAGGAGTTTAGCCCTGCATAGTGTCAGTGACAATGAAATATAATGAAGAATATAAGGATAAAATAACATGTAACATATTGGTTTTTCCATATTTTCATTCGCACTTTATAGGACTCCAAATTCATTCATGCAAACAATAAATCTATAAAAACAAATGGAACATAAAAGAAAAATATTATGTATCAACCAGAACATTAATATTTATAGATTACCAATATAATATTTATAAATTACCAATATAATTATGGTAATTCTATTATGTAAGTAACTCTTTAGAAGGATGAAAGTTAAGTTGTATTTTTATTTACTAATTTGAAAAAAACGTGAATAAAAAAATAAGAGTAATTAATTAAAATTGATTTTTTTTAATTATAACTTCAACTTTCACTAAATAAAATAAAAATGATGTTATCATAGCATGATTTTTTATGATATTTTTTTTTAATTATCATTTTATATTCGAGATTTTTTATTAATTATTTTATGAAAATCCTATTTATAAAAAGTAAAAAATATTAGTTTGTTATTAATAAAAAGTTAAAAAATTAATTATAACAAATATAAGACGCCCTGGTTGATCTTTTAAAAAAGTTAATTGTGCAATCATAATAAAAACAAAATATAGTAGTTGATTTTTAAAAAATTAACAATTATACAATTATAAAAAAAGTAATATATATTAAAAATATGAAAATTAATAAAGTTTGTGATTAAGATTAATACAGGAAAAATTCAGATTTTAAATATATATTATTTTCTTATATTATTAGTTTTAAAAAATTCAACTACTACGCATTATTCTTTTATAATTGTATGATTGTTAATTTTTAAAAAATCAACTAGCATATTTTTATGGGAGATGCAATTTTTGAGTCAATACCTAAAAAGTGATGATACATTAAATAACTGTCAATTTCAATAATTTCTTTCATCTCATGTTATTTTAACCAAATAGTTTCACAAAGTCTAATAATAAAATAATAAAACACTTTCTAATATAAATATTGAAATTAAAAATTCTCCCTCACCTAAGTTTTATTATGTTTACGTAGATATAGTAAAATATTCAATTTTTCAATATAATATAATTAAAAATTATAAATAAAATAAATTAATTTAAATTTATATATTTTGTGAAGTGAGTTATTTTAATATTTAGTAATTAATTTTATAAAAAAATTAAATTCAATCAATTAAATTGTAAATTAAATTTACTATATTTCATTTTTTAAATCAGCATGCTAGAAAAAAGAATATGATTATTTTATCATTTCGATAAATTAATTTTTAATTTTTAAATAACTTTTGATATTATTTACAATTTTATAAATTAAACACTTTATAATTAATCATCTTTTAATTTTACTTTGTGTTACTTTTATTACATGTTTGTTAAGGATATTTTGATAATTCACTATATTGTCCAATTTTTTATTTTTTTTCATACCAATCAAATCTCCTATAATTCTTTTACTTATTTTTACTAACATTATTTTCCACACTTTTTTCTTTTTTTTTTTTTCCTCTTTCCATCTATACTTCAATCTAAACATAAAATATAAGACTAGTCAATTTGAAGGTATTAATAAAATTTGTTGGGTTTTTTTTTTTTTAAATGGAGGGCAATATATTTCGTCTAGTGTCGATTACAATTTTTAGGGTTTTAAAGAACTATTTTTTTAATCTTATTCACCGTTATAAGTATTGGCAAATACATTATCTGCAATTTAAATTTTTCTTCAAACACAGTCTTTGACTATTATATTATTATTGGTTTATGCAACTCCCGAAAATTATAAATTTATCCACACTTTTCAACCCAGGCACATCCTTGATAATCCCAAATATAAATATATAACGACGGTTTAAAAACCACAATTCTAAACAATGAAATTATGCTCGTGTTTAAATGAAAGTTTTGAACCTTCGGTATCTAAGTAGAGTTATAAAAATCTTTTATCACGTTTTTTTTTTTTCATTTTAATTATATATTCTATTTTTTCTTTATACTTTTTAAATTATATATACATATATTATCAACAACAACAAAATATATAAATTTGAAGCACAATGGTTAACCCTTTTACAAAATATCAACCAAAAATCCTAAAATCAAACAAAGAGTTCATCAATTTCTCAACAAAATATACAACTCCTCTTTCTCTTGAAGATTTCTAATGCCCACAAATTTGCAAGCAAGTTACAGACTTTAAATTATATATATGTTTGACAAATTCCTTCTTTAAACTAATCCAATCAAATTATATATTTATCAAAACGGTAAAAAAATGAAAGTTTTATACAATATAGCTTAGACTATAATTATTATATAATAATGTAACCATATAAAATAAATTTAAAATCATATAACATTTTTGGATTTTTTTTATAGTGAAATCATTCAGTAGTTTTACATGCTAGCTATTTTTTTATTTTCACGTCAGTTTTTTTCAGTTGTGTTTTGCATTCAAGGATTAAAAATAAACAGTAAAAAATGTCAGATATCTAATTTTTTTTCATAGAAATGATCATTAAATAAAGTCACGTTTTTAAAACTGATAAAATTAATGTTAATAAAATGCATTTATTCAGTTAGATGCAATGCAGTGATCCATACAAGGCAGTACTGTACTAGAGTCTCTGGATCAGTAAATAATGAAGATTCAAAGCAGTGTTTCTAAAGAACTGTCTGATATGAGAATTCTCCAGTAAATTAAATCAATATGGCATCAGGGAAATCAATTTCACGTTGACAACTGTAAGACATGCATGCTACTGCTATTAAATATTTGTACAGAACTCTTCCAAGTGGCACAAATTTTCTCTGTTAAAAACTGATTTTTTTTTTATTTTAAGAATATATTTAGTACCTTTGATATATTTGTAATTTTCAAATATATATTGTTTTAAAAGTAATTTTCTTTAAGTTACAGTTGGACACGACAGATACTTCTTCAAGTAAATATCTTAACTTTGATTTGTCACATTGTGAAAGCTTAGTTTCTTCGACTAGATTTAATCTTATTGATATTTCTTTGTGACTGTGTGATTAATAATGTAAAGAATCCACGGACTTTTTTTCCGTCGTTCATCTTTGTTGATAAATTTAATTAATCACTTTTGACAAACTTTTATGTTTTGTTTACTTGTTTCCATCAATAAAGTTGGAATCTGAAACATTATTTAAGAGATTGAAAGTGAATTTTACTCATACCAATCTGTATTTAGCAAATAAATACGTCCTTGCAATAGTTGAGTGTAAATTAATTAATGTTGCAGCGAAAACTACTAATCCAGACATTGCCAATGCCCCCAAAATGAAGTTCCGAATTTCGTGCATGCGTAATTTGGGGAAAGAAAGTCGTTGCTGGCATGGTAGATGGAACTATTTATTCGATCACGACACAGGATTTGATCGTCTGAAAATGAAATGATAAAATTCTTCTACTATAATTAGGGACTTAGTTACATGAATTGTCGTCATTTCAACTAGGCTACAATTGTTCGATACAAACAATTTCTCTTGCCCTCGCATGTGAAGTATTTTCCAAGTGACTGAAAACTTCAAAACAACATCTATAGCTTTAAATACGGAGTTTAGTATTATCAATGCTTGAAAAAAGCTTAAAACATAATAAAAACTAAGCCTTTTGGACTTATACCACTGTGTTTCGATCAATCATCAATTTTAGTTCTTAGCAGACGACAAGGATATTTGGACATACTATTTTAATAACAAGGGTTTTGTAATCAATGCAATATCATTGCACATATTACTTTATTTGTGCATGTGTGTCGTGTCCATTGCACCTTATCAGACTAATTTTTCAGGCTTTGAGTTATGTTATTGCGTGATGCTTCAGCGTATGAGCTAACTCAGCAAAAATTAGCGTCTTGTATAGCAATTCTTTTAGCAAGATCGGAATATTTAACGGTTTTATGGGCAACTTTTGTTTTTGTTTGCTTCTCTCTTTCTTTTCTATCGATGCATGTGGCCAACAGAAGTGACTAGACTTTGAGCTACAATTATAGATTTAACTCTTTTTTTCTTTTTCCTGTCTGGACTTTCCTCCAAAAAGCATGAAAATTTAGTCAACTCAAGTGATCTTAATATATAATCATAGAGACCATCCATAAAATCTAAGCAGAAACAACGTTTTAAAGTTGATTTTGTCAATATAGATGACGGGATCGAGAATTAAAAGGGCACAACCATGCAACTTTATTTCAAATACTTTCTCCAGAAGCATGATCAAGAAAAGATCAAAGAATTAGAAACTGGAGGGAGAATATGACAAAGAAAAAGATGTTATTAATCTTAGATGAAAGAGAAAGAGAGTGGCATGTCTCAATCAAGTGAAGGTTCTGTAGCACATGTTATGGGCCAGTTATTACAAAACTAGGGAAATTTTCTCTAGAGTTTCTGATTCTCCCTTGTGCACTAAAACAAGCAGTCTATTAAAGTATTGTTAGCCCTATCATATGGTATGTACCTTGACCTATTTCATTGGGCGCTGTACACACTTATATGTATTAACATACATCACATGCACATACTTTTAGAAGCATTAAACATTATGAGCAAAAGAAGACGTTTGCCAACTCAAGCATATGGAAGTCACATCCCTGGATCATGGATGTCTATTCCACTGGATAAACTTTAATGTTTTTCAGAGACGAAGCTGGTAAATGATGCTTGTAATTCTCCATTTATACGTAATATAATTATATATATGCACATTTCGATCGATTAAAAGGTATAGAAAGTGAGCCATTCAGTGTTTTCGATCGCTATATACTGCTAGTAGAATGCTTAGTTGCCAAATAGGTCGCAATGCATGGGAGACAAGAAAAGACGGACCATGCGTGCCTGTTTCTTTCTCCCAACAAATCGTTTAAATAAATCAAAAAGAAATAAAGAAAAAGGAGAAAAAAGAGGCTCTAAAATTCTATGCTAAACCACACACGAAACCTACTTCATTCTATTTCGATCTGGCAAGCAAACGGATAAACGGGAAAAAGTGGCTTCGAGTTCAGCACCAACCAGAAAGCTCACTCAACATTAACCCAGAAAAAGAAAAATACTATAAAGAAATCAAATCATCCAGCAAAACTATACTTAACATAATAATGCACACACATCCAAATGCTGTCCGTGTCAAGCAAAACTTACCACAGCCCCACACTCACGGCAAAACGAAAATGTATGTGCTCTAGAATTGAAAAGTGACCATGAGTTTACCGATAAAATCAAAATAACAATGAAAATCTGAATTGACATTCGGATAACACAAAACAAAACAACTATCCCCGGCCCCTTTAATTTCATGCACTAGAATCATTGCCATAATCATTTTTTTTAAGTTATTAACTACTTTTTTTTTTCTTCTAGCTAGCTAACTACTTCAGCTTGCATCAGGATCAATGGATGTACCGAGGAGCAACCACAATCAATAATTCCAAGCAGACTCAATTAATGAGAAAAAAATAAGAGAAAGACTCGGTTTCTTCAATTACTGTCCGCATAGATAGAGAAAGAGACGTCTTTAAGACCTTGGGGGTTGGAAGAATTGTGTACCAGACATGAAAGCATTCAGCGGAGCGGGGTAGAGTGAAGGGTCAAATGGGTGGTTTTCACTGGCTGTTGTGGCTATGGCTGCGGCGGTTATTAAGCCAAGCTGTCGGGGATCACCACCGGAAGAACCCTCAGTAACTGCACTGGTGTAAGAAGTTTCAGGACCTTGATCGTAGAGAATTCCCTTGAAAACATGCCCTCCGATGTTGACAGAGGTCTGATACGCGCACTGTTCATCTGAAGCGTCCACTGCGCTGACTCTCACACACCGAAACACTGCCGAAGTGCTCACTTCAGGTGGGAATTGCCCCAGCTCTAACCCTAAGTACAAACAAATCAAGAAAAAGTAATTAAATCAAACAATTAATCATCCAAAAAACAAAACTAGACGAGACTAATCACTTATCTGTGTGTATATGTGCCCTCTACTTTTCCGCTATCATCACAGGGCGAAAAAAGGGAAAAAAAAAAAAAAAAAGGTCTTGCCAACGTCGAGCTCAAATCATTTCGTCAGTTTTACTTAGAAACAGTGATGGAATATGGAAAAAAGAAGAAAGAGAGGGACAGAAAAAACAAGAGCAAAGTGTGATGGATGACCAAGGAGCGGCGTTGCATTTTCATTTTTTCAGTCAAATACTATGGACTAGTTAGGTGTATGTAGTCATAGAATAAAAGACTACATCAGTTACATCGAGATCTCACTGCATCATCTTTATGTAGTAGTAGTAGAAGAAGAAGACTAGTTCCAAAACAAAAGTTACATATACATAGAAGAGAGACAAAATTAATTAAACCATTTCTGTTTATCTGAAGTAAGTATCATATTGCGATGTAATATGAAAGTTAACCTGCGAGGGGTTGTGGAGCGGGGACGAGTTGAGTGTCTCTATGATATCGTTTGGGAGTGTTCTCTGGGCGAAATTGTTGTGGGTTCTGCAACGCAGCGAGTTGTTGTTGGCGTTCGCGGCGTTTGGCTGCGGGAACCCAAGTGCTCTTAACGTGGGTTTGACACTGAAACCCTCGGGTCTTGCAGCAGGTCCTGCATCTGAGATGTGTACAATCTTTCTTGGCTTGGTTACCGCAGTCCTGACAGTTAATGCCGCTGCTTCCTGCACCTCCGGACCTCATGACAGTTAATCCAAATCTCGTAGACTCATCAGACACACAGAGTGAAACCTCCTCCTCGTTCACGCTGGAGCAGTTCCTGCGACTAGGACCCACTCCAAACGCAAAGTAGTTGCTCAAGTTTTGGGGTGCAGCTTGAGGCTGATAAGACTCTGGCCATATCTCGAACCCCTTGTTGTAGATCTCCTCGTTCCTGAACAACAATAGGTTATTCCCGTTGTTGTTGTTGTTATTGTTATCTCCTTTTTCCACCTCTCCCTCTTCCTTGTTTTGTGAGCCTCCCCTCCTACTTCCACCTAGAGAGAAGAACCCAGCCATTTGTTGCACCCCAAAGCTGAAACGATTTTCCCCAATTCAGACACAATATCCATAGCAGAACCTTCGCCCAATCTTAAAATGTTTTACCAAAGATCGGGGCTACAGCTGTAAATTTTGGGTTAATTAAGGCTACCCTTGCACACACACCACACACAAAGAAAAAAACACTGCTAGGTTTGCTTACTGCTTACTACTAGTAATTTTTTACCCAATCCTTTTCTCTCTTCTTTTTTTCTTTGTCTTATTCACGCTCACTATGTGGGTGTGATGTGTTGTGTGGTGGGGCGTCTCAAATATGATCTTCTCTGGGCTGGTTGAGTTTTTGCAGCTTTTGGGGGAAACTGTTCCTCACCAAAAAAAGAAAAAAAAAAACGTAACTTTTAAATAAACACAGGAATTATAAAACGAGTAAAGAAGAGAGGATGCGGAGTTGGTGAAACTGAATTCCCTTTGGAAGCAATTATGGCACGGAATTAGAGCTTCTGCTACGCCGCCACGGTAACTGCACCCATCTACTCTACTGTATAACTCTCATTTATGAATTACGTCTCACCAATCCCACACACTCTCTCTCTCTCTCTCTACCTCTTCGCTTTCTAGTTTAGACCTTAGAGTGCTGTGTCCTAGAGGAATTCAAGCTAGCTTTGTTTCCATGGTGTCTAACTGGGAGTGTTGTACTGTTATGTGATGAGGGTGAGAGAGATAAAGGGTGGTGGTGTGTCATGTGTGCGTGGAGGAACATGAAAATCTATCACTTACCATTTTTCTCTACAGTTCTCTTTCAGTCTCAATAAATCTCGGCCGGGATGAGTGAACCACGACTGTGCTTTGACCATCCAACGGCCCTCACTCTTCCACGTGTCATATCACCAGCTTTTGCTTATTCGTCCTTGCACCGGAAAACCCGCTGGTACTTTCTCTGACCCTCCCCATAAATTAACATTTTTTTTTCTCTTCCCCATTGTAGAACACTACCACTGTGCATCACTCAACCATCAACATGCATCTACGTCCCTCCTTTCGCCATCCAACGGCTCTCATAACTTCTACCCTTTGCAAAATTTAAGACCACATTAATTGTTTTTTCTAAATAATTTACAAAATACATTTGTTATAAAAAGAATTAAGAATTGTTTTTGTAAAAGTATTGGAAATCGAGGTGTGAGTATTTATGATTTGGTTTACTACTGGTGGTGTGTTATCTGTCCAATGCCTCGTATTCCACCTAAAAATTCTTGGCATAATGATTATATGATTGACTGGCAATGTGGCATAATAATATGTTAATGGATGGAAAATTGATTTGGGGCATTAGAAAAAGAGTTTGGTGGTGAGAGGTCAACACCTGTGATGCAAAATTTGGCCAGACATGACCCAGCAAATACATCCCGTGTCGTCTACATGGAAATCGCACACGGGCCATTTCTCGTAACAAGTGGGGTACTCCAACCCTCTAATTTTAACCATAAAACCAAATTAAATGCATTCAATTCTATACTAGTTTTTCTTTTCCTTTCATCTACTTCACCTTTGTTTATTTCCTCTTTCGGTCTCCCTGCATATTTACGTGCATTTGAGGTTTAAATTAAGATTGCACCAACTTTCTGCCAATAATTTTAGCTCTTCCGTGGTTGATCATGCATCACACGAAACCTCACAAATAGTTACACTATTTCACGTTTCATAATAGATTATCTAAAATATATTTAACCTCATACTTTTTTCGATCTTTATTTTCACTTTGGTACTTACGAATTAATGAATATTAAAGAAGGACTTAAATTGTTGACTTGGTGCGATTAGTTTATACACATAATGGTTTTGAGTTGACAAATTTGTCAATAATCATGCACGTTTCCCTTATTTTGCGTGAATATGTTGTCTCTCATGCATCTCGTGCCTCTGAATCGATGATCGTATTTCTTACAGCGTGTGTGGCAAGTCGTTTAGTATATAGTTTTTGTTTGTTTGTATTTTATTCCACCAGCATATAAGTAGTAGAATATGATTGTTGTTTGCTCCTCTTTCCGAATTTATAGCAGCAAATGATGGAATATAAGTGCTGGATTCAGAAGATAACAAAACAAGTTTGGCGTGGGTTAAGGATTAAAGATTCAAAGATTCAGACTCAAATTGAATTTTGTGGATTCTTTTTATCTATACTAGCAATTAAAAGTGATTTTAGTCTAAAAGTTTTGAATTACTTTTTGTTTTCCGTGTCAAGGAGAAATAGATCTACCACACAAATTGACTTAAGGGAAAATATTATAAGATGATCTTTATAAAATGTATTTGATATTGAAAACTTGTAATATATAGCGTAAAATTTGTAAATATAAAAAATAAAAATCTAACGATAATTAAAGGAAAGACAAATTTAAGGTGTTTCAACACAAGAAATGTTAGATAGCGATTGGTATTAACTAAAATTAAATATGCAACAACAAAAAATTCAATTTGAAATAGAGTGGAAGAAATATAAATAATTGCAATAACCTTAAAAAATTTTAAGTAAATGATAGAAGAGATATACCATAAATAAAAATAAATTTGTTAGAAAATAAAAAAACTTTCATAATTAATAGTGTAAGTATTTTTTTTCCCTTGTTCTCATTCTTAGTTTTGGCCAGTATAAAGTATTAGTAGAATATATATTTTTTATCATAAATTGCTAATAAGAAAAAATTATATATAAATAAGTTTTTAGTAGTTTTGTAATTATTTCTTACTAAAACTTATACTACATTTGGTTGATGATCTATTTATTGTTTCTTGTGTATTTAAAAAACTCACCTGAAGTTGTAATATTATTATTAGATAGACACGTTCACTAAAATAATTTTTACGTCTTCATGCCCAACACAACTTCATCTTCAGTCAGTTCTGTGTATATAACCTCCTTCTCAACTTTTTTTTTCTTTTACAAATAATTCTCATTTCAATTTCTTGTACAAATGTCTTTATTTTCTTTTTTTTTAAATAGTAATTCATGTTTTTTTATAAAAGATTTCTGTTCATTTAATTTATAATTTTGACTTGACCTTTCCATAATTTTTACCATTTTGTAATACTATCTTGGTCAATAAGTCAATTTTTCTTTAATAATCTTTACATATATTAATATTAGTTACTGTTGGAGTTGGAATTGGAATTCAAATGTAAAGTCATACGGTAGACAAAACAAAATTAGTCACATAACTAAATGTATAAGCAAACCTAATATAGTAAGTGTCAAATGGAATGAAGTATGATTGATTGTGTAGTTTCCTATCACTTTATTAATAAAAATATTCTCGGTGTTCATCTCCTATAAAATATGCATCTAGACCATACATAAATGGAAAAAACATCAGTAAACTTAATATTAAAAAAGACTTTTACTGTTGACATAAATTAATTTTAATTTATAGAAGAAAAAAATTATTCCAAACAAATCTAAAATTGATTAAGAATCCAAATTTTAAATAGAGAAGCATTAACAGTGAGATTCGATCGATGACCTTAACTTCCACCCACAAAAAGTACATAAATTGATTAATCTTTCATTTATGATTAACTATATAAAATTCTTAATGTCATTGTCTTATTTTTAAAATAAGAAACCTTATCTTCAACCATTCTGAAATTTATGTTTTCAATACCAGTTATTAAAATCAATAATTCAATTTGAGATATAATTTATTTCAGATTTTAATTGACTTGTTATATTTTTATCCTTGTAAAAATGTATCAGTTTTTCAATAAATTTCAAATAATATAAATTATTCTTATTCTTACTTCAATATAGAATTGGGTGACTAATGTCTCAATAAGTTTTAAAAGAATAATGTATTTAGATGGTTTTTTTTATTAGAACGTTAAAAACTTTCTTATTGAGTTATAAACTCTATAATTAATGGGATCTGATAGAGAGTATCTAAGTACTGAATAAGATTTACTTATAAAAGACTCTCTCACATAAAGTTAGTAAGAGTTCAAAAAATAATAATGATAAGTGTTATAGTGAAAAGCAGGAGATTCTAAATTAAACCATTCATAATATATTGAACTTTTATAAACACATGAATAATTCTTTTCGAAGGACTTGCCTTATCAATGAGTCGCATGTTCATTTAGGGTGAAAAGCATTAAAACTGTACTTGTCCTCAGTATTTAAAAACCTCTACATTAGGAGGAACTTTTTTTCAGAATTTTCGCAACCTATTAAAAGTAACTTTTTCTATATAGACATTTCTAAATAAGAATGTGTGGATATTTATCACAGGAAGAAAAGACTCAACCTTTCTAGAATTCGATGATCCAAGTGTATTAATTTTTTTTTTTTCAATTGTAAATAAATAGTAGTAGGAAAGGACTAGTTTGTAGGGAGAAGCAAAATAAAATGTAAAGGTGAATGATTCAGTATCACGTGAAGAAGAAAGTAATTAATTTAAGACAGGTAACAGGTAAATAATTGGCCCCAATAATATAACGGAACCAGGTAACAGAGCTAAGGACACGACCTATGAGTCTTCAAAGTCTAATCTAAGCTAATATTTGCCTTTGACATGCTATAAAATTTTATGTCCAATTAACCAATGCTATGATCCTATCATTCCCAGAACCAAACTTTTGAATTCTAAATTAATTTCTTATTTGGGGCCCGAGGAAGCAAATCATGTTCTTCCTCCCTCGCCTTGCCTTTCAATTTTCATCACTATTTTACTATTACTATGAGACAGATCAAAATGATTCTCTCATGTCTCAATCTTTGATGGACCCTTAGGACCGACAACTCTAGATTAAGAAATGTGTCCCAAAATGAAACTGGTTTTTAGTTAAAGATGAGAGAAGCTGAAGTGATTACACTTGATTAGGCCTTGATAATGAAGTTGGTGGCTAATGGGGTGAGAATGGGAAAGATTAAGATATTGGATGTGCCATGATTGTTAGAAACAGAGACCTAAAGGGATTGAGAAGACGTAACCTTGTTCTTTTCTCTTTTCTTTCATTTATCCATTCCATTCCATGTCATCATTGGATTGTAGACCAATTCTCTGTCCCTAACTATTTTATTTACCTTCCTTAAGTAGCCATCATTACTGCTTGCTCCTGCTTTTTCTTTTAACCCTTAAGAATAAGAATCTTCATTTCAAATATTGCTCATCCCTTCCTTTTATGTTTTTAATACTATTATTCTACTTTTATACACATTCTCTTCTTCTATCCAACACTATGTATATGTACATCTATCTCACTTATTGTGTTGATTGGAATGTAGTAATAGAAGGAGAAAGCAATGAATCACATCCAGTGTGTGAATATTCGGAGCTATTTGAGGGTCATCTAATCACTACCCTACAAATTTCTTTTTAACTTTAGTCAATTTCTTCTAAAAGTGGCATACTATTAATGTGTCACCTAACAAAATTTTGAAATTACAAAAAAATTATTATTCATCTATCTTAAAAGAAATGTTAGATGAAGAAAATCAATTATTTAAAGTTTTAGAAGAACAAAGATAATTTTTCTCTTGTAGAAACTAAAATCAAATTTCACACATTAAGAAAATAATTTTAAAACGCTACGAATATGGAAAAAATATTCTATAAAGTAAAATAAAAAGAAAACTCACGTTGTGTGTGGTATAAATGGGGGATAGAAGGTCCGGATCCTGTTCGGGCTCTAGTTGTCAAACTTTTCCGTGACCCGGAATCCATCTTTGGGCCTACTTTAACCTTAGAGGGACAAAAACTTCGTGCACTTCATCACTTTTGAGCTGCACCCCATTATTTTTATAAAATTTCAAAAACACTCTTTCATTAAAAATACGTTTTAGAAAATATTTTTCGGAAATATAATTTAAAAAGTATTTTTCAAAATAGAAATTTTATATTTCGAAAAATGTTTTTTGAAATGTATTTTTAAAAAATATTTTTCAAAATATAAAATTTGTGTTCTGAAAAAAGTTTTCCAAAATGTATTTTTAAAAAATATTTTTTAAATATAAATTTATGTTAAGGAAAATAATTTTAGAAAACTTTTTGAAAAACATTTTCCAGAAGTTGTTAAAGATTAGAGTGTTTTTTTTTCCTCCCTAATGGGGTGTGTGTCAGATTTGATGGGGGTACAAGAAGCTTTTGTCCCTTAGAGGTCTGAAATTGGATCCATAGGGATTCTTTTTCTTTACAATATAAAAAGTGTGTCCGCAAGTAGTAGCAACGCAAGACGGAATAAACACTTTCACGCCACCAATGATCAAAGGTTGGGAAATTCATTAAAAGAAATATATTTTAATACTAATAATGTTTATAAATTACATCCATTTATCACTAAATTTATTCAATAAAATATCATATAAAAATAAAGTAATAATTTATTTTCGTATCAAGTAGTTGTATTTTAGGTATATTTTATTATGTGGAATGTTAAAATATCAACATTCAATTCATGGTTTTTCTCCGTTATTGTCTACACTTTTAAAAGTTATTTTCCTCTTTTTCTTTTCTCGTTAAAAAAAATAAAAAAATAGACAAATTTTACCATAACTTCATTTTATATATTAAATTCATTGTTTCCCGTCAAACTTTTACAACTTTTACATTAACATCCATCAACATAATATTCTGCAGGTTCTAAGTAATATCGTTAATTACATTCTTCGTCGGTAAGTTATTGCAATATTGTTTTCGTCAAAAGTATGTTTCCAAGTTGCATTTTCGTACTTCTATTATCAGATGTGACACCAAAAATATTCTCCTCTAGAAACGTAGGTCAAGAAACAACAACCACTCTGGTCGAGTTGAACCAAGATTGGTACTTAATGTTAGACTTTCGAGCACTTGAGTGTTCTTGCAATTGCTTGATTCATGAATCATGACACACCCGTGCATATTTATTCCTCGTGCAAAAACACTAATAGTAGGAACACTGGGAGAACCACATTAAAAATATATACACACACATATATTCTGTATTATTATCCAGCTGAAAAGGATTACGTTATTCCCTTGTTTGAATTAAAATAAACAAAAACAAACCTTCTATAATTTATTTTTATTCGCCCACTTGCACATTCCTTGTTTATGATCGAATCTAACCTTCGCCTACAAAACCCTTGCATTGCATGAGGAATGTCCTCATCACAACAACAATTCTTCTACGAGAGAGTTGAACAACCTGGTTATGGAAACCCAAGTTTCGGGATCCGAGATTGAACTTGTGGTAGACACGACCACGACCACCTCAACCGTTTATAGCCACACCGACAGTTTCAGCAACGACCAACGTTCAACCTCTTTCGCAACGCTCCTAATCTCTGTTCTAACCAAATTCCATGCAGGCTACTTCAGAATAAGCCTCTCCCTCGGAAGCCAAGCATTACTGTGGAAGACAGTAATCGCATCAACACACGACACAACCACTCTACCGCGCGTGCTTTCCACGCTTCCTTCCGCCGCTGTCTGTGCACTTTGGTCTCTATCTCTCTTCATTCTACTGTTACTCTCCCTTATCTATATCCTAAGGTGCTTTTTTTTCTTTAAGATGGTAAAAGCCGAGTTCTTGCACCCTGTAGGGGTCAACTACCTCTTCGCGCCCTGGATTTCGTGGCTTCTCTTGCTTCAATCAGCGCCGTTCGTGGCGCCGAAAACAACCCTCTACTTTGTTCTGTGGTGGGTGTTTGCGGCGCCGATGGTGGTGCTTGACGTGAAGATCTACGGGCAGTGGCTGACGAAGGGGAAGAGGGTTTTGTCCTCTGCGGCGGGGAACCCCACGAGCCAGATGTCGGTGATAGGGAACTTGGTGGGGGCGCATGCGGCGGCGCACATGGGGTGGAAAGAGTGTGCGATGTGGTTGTTTTCGGTGGGGATGGTGCATTACCTGGTGCTGTTCGTTACGCTTTATCAGCGATTATCGGGTAGAGATGGGGTTCCGGTGTTGTTAAGGCCAGTTTTGTTCTTGTTCATTGCAGCACCCAGCTTCGCAAGCTTGGCTTGGGAATCCATTGTTGGAACCTTTGATACTGCTTCCAAGATGCTCTTCTTTCTCTCCCTCTTCCTCTTCGCCTCACTGGTAAGATTGACTTCTCTACGTGTTTCATTCAAAAAATATTGTGCCGTAAAATTTTGGTAATTGATATTTTAATAGACATTTGTTGTAATATTACGATATAAATTTTATATTATCAACAGATTAAAATATATTTTGATTTTTTTAATCCGTTTATTAGCATAAAAGTAACTATCCCATTCCATAATGATTGGATGAGTGTATAATAAAATAATTTTATACTATATTTTACTTTATTTAAATTCTATCAAAGGATATTTTATTAACAATAAAGAGGGACATTTAGAGTGTTAAGAGAGACAACAATTAGTATAAGAATGCAGCACAAACACACTATTCTAAAAAATCTCATATATGTAATTTTTATGTCTTGGTATGCACCATCTTATAGTACTTTGTTAAATTGTTTAAAAATATAAATAAAATAAAATGTGTGTTTTTATTTTAGTGGTTGTCTCTTTTCTTGGGTAGTTTACATTTGAAAGAAATGTTACGAACTTCATAAAACTCGATAAACTATTTGATAAAAAATCCAAAACTATAATTTGTTTAATATCTCGAATATCTTTCAGTTACAACCATTTTTTAACACCACACAATTATAAAATTACAAAGCCTGGAAAAATCTTTCAGTACACCATCAAGTTGGTATATTTATTTGACTGTTTGTTTGATTTCAGCTGTTTCAAAGTATATGCCAATTCAAATCCCTTTGTCTTGGAAAACAGGAAAGATGGTTGAACAGAGGAGAACAAACACACCCTGTAAAATTTAAACTCTAGTTGTTTTCACGTATGCAAAAGTCTTTCCCTTTCCTAAAATGAAAAACATGCAGGGGTATGCTATTATAATAGTTTAGAATTAAACAAAGTTTTGCAGTTCTCTGGGGATCTATCTCTCCGATTCATCCTTCAAGTAATGACAAAGCTTACAGCTGGATATTTAGTGGTAGAGATATTTATTTCATTAAATAAATACCAAACAAAATTTCAATATTCATTATTATCTAGTAGCCTGTTGTATGAAACAAAAAGAAACAAGTCATATATATATTGGTCGTAGTCAACATCTACAGTTAATTTCAATTTTCAACGGCGCTGATTTGATTGGATGAAACATATTTACTGGTGTGCGATGCATGGAGGCTCCTTAATTGCCAGCTAATGTTCAATGCTGTTTTAATTTTTCAAACAAATGAAAACAACATTTTCTTTGAGACTGATACAAAAAATGAATTATATTTATGCATTTGTTGAGCAGATTTGCAGGCCAAGCCTGTTCAGGAGATCGATGAGAAGGTTCAACGTTACATGGTGGGCTTACTCCTTTCCCATTACCGCACTTGCTCTTGTTTCAATGGATTATGCTGAACAAGTCAAAGGAACTTTTTCTCACATCCTAATGCTCCTTCTGCTCACTCTTTCAGTTCTTGTCTCCTTTGCTCTTACGTTGTTTACTCTCCTCAACTCTAACATGCTTCTACCGTTGCAACCTTCTTTGTTAGCACCTCCATCTTATGACGCAATCTAAACAGATCAAAGACGTGTAATATGTCAGGGAAAGTTAAAGAAATGAATTTGTAAATATTTCTAATATATTATTTAACTTTTTTATTTTTATTCAATTTAAAAATTATTTAAATTCTTAATTTTGAACAATTTCTTCATAATTTTATAAATATATTAATATCTGTTCAACTATGGATAAAAAATAATTTGTCCCTTTTCATCTTTACTTATTTTTATTACTTTACACATTTATCTTCTTTTCTATATCTTAATTGTATAAATTGTTATCCAAGTAAGGTTTGTACCCGAAGATTTATATGTAGATGAAATTTCTCAACATGTAATTGAAAAAAGTTATTTTAACGCACATTTATTTGTCACTTATTTTCCTTAATAAAATAATAATATATATAGTATTAAATGAGTGTAGGTAATGATTTGATACTTATTTTCTTTAATAAAATATTATATATTAATAAAATAATAATATATATCAATGTTAAATGAGTGTAGATAATGAATAGTAGTGTCAAAATAACATCACTCTACATAATTGTATAAGAGAAAAATAATAATGAAAAAATAAAATTAATTTTCATAAGTTAAGATTTACTTATGCATAAATTACAAGTCAAACCTTAGATAAATTAAGAAAAAAATCATCATCTAACTTTACAAGTAACGTTAGTTAATGAATAAAATTTTATTTTATTTTTTATATGTTTCTCTTTCAAAAAAATACTTATATCCTCCAAACGAGTGTTTGCTTTTGCAATCGGAAAAGAGTGAATTTACTGTTAATAAATAATTAAAAAGAAAGCCCACAACGAGATAGAATAATGTACAAAATGAAAATAATACCGTTTCTAAAATTTTTACATAATATTGAGAGGATTTATTGGAAAAGATGGATATATAATGATTATGAGTAAAATCATAATTGATTATATATTTAATATTTTATTAATAATTACAGGTTTTAGATAATTAATTAAAATAAAAAATTTAACTAATAAATAAAATTGACTAATCTGAATTTTTAATAATATGTAAAGTAATTTATTTTAATATATTATCATTTTAAAATATATTTTTTATAATAATTTTAATTAAATCTAATTTATATTTTTTAAAAATAATTTTAAAATATATTAATATAAAATATTATTTTATTATATCAATCTAATCAACTACGTTATTTTTTCTGTATTTTCCTTCACTTTTAAATCTCTTTTCCTTAACTCAAACATCTACATTTTCTACTCTCATTTCCTTTACTTAGTTTTCTACTTCTCTTCAATACAAACATATTTTAAATAATAAATTTTCCAAATATATTCTACAATCAAAATTTCCATAACTATCTCCATAGAAATAAATACACAGTTAGAGAGGCAATAGTTTAATCTGTATTGTTTGCATAAATATGTGAAAATATAACTGGATTTTTCATATCCGAAATTTGAACTCTGCTACCTGCTCGACCAACTCCACAACCAACGCAAGTTACTGCTACCTCTTACTTCGGAAGTTATAAATATAGACTGTTAATTTCTGCTTCATGTTATGTCAAAAATAGCTACCTCTGCCACTTCAAGTTTTACCTATATCTCGAAACAAGAGAAACATTAATTCACAGCTAACACTATTGAAAATATTATATAGATTAAAAATAAAGTCAATTTATATTTATAACAATTTTCTTATATAATCTGATTTTGTAAAAATAAATTACACTTAAAACTACTATTTAATATTAAATCAAAATTTATTATAATGAGATTTATTAGACTTACTGTATCATTTATTATTAGACCATTCACAAATATCTAATCTCATGACATTTTAAAAAATAAAAAATTATTAAAGATATTTAATAAATACTTTTATAGTTTGTTCTCTCTTCTTCTTCTTTTCATTTTTGTTTTTTGAAGAATATGTACATTGCTTATCCCTTTGTGGAAACGCAAATTAAACACGTATATGGTGATTAAACTACAGAAAACGTAGAGAATTAGGAAGCAAAATATGGATATATACATGAAACTGAGTACAGCTATGCATTACTCGCATAATATACCTTTACATGTACTCCAACCTTTGTTCAGTTTCTTTGAACTAAAGATTATACCCTGTCAGTTATAACAAATTAATATTCCGTATTAGTAATACTTTGTTGAGTACGATAAAATAATAAATAGGAGTTTACTATATATGTATAGAATTTTGAATTATACATGTAAATACGTAATTTTTTTTAGATAACAAAGCCACCATATTTTTCAAATAAACAAGAATTTCTTATAATAAGAATAACTTTATTTTTTGAAAAAGGGATTTTTTAAGAAAAATATCAAAGGTAATATTTTTAAAATATGAGACACGCAAGTCTAAGGAGAGGAGGAAGCGAATTCGCACAAGTAATTATGTTGACAAGAGTGTTAGCTAAGTATAAAGACAACCAAGTTCATGAATTTTCTTCCCACTGTCGAAGTTCTGATATTTTGTTGCAATAAATTAATTAGGTCCTCTTTACCTAATTCCTTAATTTGAATTTAGATGAAAATGTCTTTTCGTTCATTTGTGGGATCAAGCAACGAAAGGTAGGTCCTTAGTTTATAATCAAGCTATGGAAACAATAACCATAGAAGACCACTTATTTAAAATATTATATCTGTTCTTATCACATACTGACCATTTTTATTAAAAAAAAAACAAATAAAGAAAAGCAAATTGTTCAGACAATAAATAAATACCTAGTTTAGTAGCACAAAAGGTGCATGCTATTTGATTATTGTTGCGAAATGTCGATATTGGGGAGTGAAAATACAGCCAAAATGTAAAAATTAGGCATGTCAAAATCAAATGGATTAGGTAGAGGTATGTGTATGACTTTTATGTTTTAATTCAAATGCAGATCTAATTTGGGTTTTTCTATTGTTTTCTTGAAAGCTACATACACAATAGGAGCGACCAAATGCTAAGCAAGGAAAAAACATTAGACAACACAGACAACATATATATGTTCGATCATCAAGTGAATGAAAAAATGTCTTAATAAAAAATAGCAGCGCGGTCAGCCATAACGTACACAGAGTTAGTTTGACCTAGAAGAATGTAAATAATTAATTAGATTTAAAAACTGATTGGTGGAGAAAAATTTACTGAAGATTTTGTGACATGGTCCTAGAAAAATATCTTCAATTGGATAAAATCTACTCTTCACCGGATAATGAATACAAACGGTGAAAATTCAGCTTCAGAATACGTTCATGGAGTGAAATGCTCGTCTCAGCGCTGAAGATTGAAGAATCTATGGTGGACTTAGTATACATAAGCGGGTTCCATCTTATTGAACCAATTATTTAATTGATACAACAATGAAGACAGTTGGCAAATGTATACTATTATTGTTAAATATATTGTTAAATAAATGTAATTTTCTCTCTTTATTTTTTAATAATTTCATTTAAATATTATTTTTATTTTTCTCTTCCTTTAGTTTGGTACATTTTTTACTTTCTTGTTCTCAATTTTTTTTTCGGAGAAAAGAATTAGTATCGGATTCAATAAGTTTATTTCAAAAGTTACCAATCTAATCCAAATCGACCAAATTATTTACATACTTATGTATGCCACAAGTTAGTTAGATAAGTTAAATGAATTCATATTTGATATTTTTATAAAGAAAAAACAGATTACACTAATAATAAATTGGTTAGACTCACATTAAGCTTTAAAATGTAAGAAAAGATCATAATAAGTTAAACTTTCAAGACTTAGTTTATTGACTTGTATCTACGTTCTTCTGTGTTACATTATGGCGTGGTTTAGGAATTATATATGAAAGCTTAGAAAGACAATGTTTAAGATGTATTGGGATAGTTCTTGAAGATTTATGACAGATTCTCAGAAAAATTTAGAGGTTTTATGTGGAAGGGTTGGCAAAAGCATAGGTATGCAAGAACAAGGTTCTTGATTAATGTTTCTTGAGTTTTGATGTTTTAATAATGGGTTTGATTTCATATATAAGGCTAGTTTGAACTATAAAAACTTTTTTGAAGGTTTCGTAAATGACGACCAAATGGTATTTGAGGTTAGCTAAATGAATTGGTGATTTCTTAAAATATTTATTGGAAAAACTTGGTTAGAAGAGGTGAAGGGAGTTTGGCGGAATATGTCTCTTGAATTTTAGGTGGTTCTCCACAAAATTTGGTGGATGAAAAAACAAAAAATGAAAGTTAAACAAAAACATAAAATATATGTAAGAAATAAAATAGAATTTAATAATGGAAGATAGAGAAGATGAGAATGACTGTTGAAAATCCCTTGAGACACTCTCTTGGATATTTTAAGAAAAGAAGAGATTGTTTTGAAAACTCAACCAAACAAACATAACTTTCACACAAAGAACATACAAAAAAGTATTCAAAAACTTCTTATTATATAATAATCCAAAAATGTTTTATACAAACATGTATGGTTTTCTTTTTTAGAATAAGAAATATCATATCTACTCTAAATGGACGTGTGATTTATGAAACTCCATTTTATAAGCATATATTTATTGTTTAGAACAAAATTAACTATCAAAGATATAAATAAATAATGCATGCTATGATTTATCAATTTCTTTGAATGTTGTAATAAAATGATTTAAAATTGTGTATGAAAAATTAAGTACAATTTCATGAGTCCCTTAAAAAAGTAAGAAAATTTGAAGAAAAAAAAAACTAAAACTTGTGAATGAAAAGTTTGAGAAAATAAATGAAATCTTACATGGACTTTTACACAATTTTTAATAAGCTATTTTGTTAACTATAAATATAAATGGAAAAGTTCACATTTTAAATAGATAGATTAAAGAATATATAAGTAAAATTCACTCATATATTTAATGTTTTAAAGATTTAAGTTAACATTTTGGGTTAATTATGATATCTGTTATGATTTTGTAAGGTTGATTCTTGACCTGTTAATAGAGATATTTATAGAATATTTATTCTTTACAAAATAGTAATAAATATTATCAAAACATCACAATAAAACTAATATTTAATATAGACATGGATCGATCTCTTGAGTCCAAAGTCGTCATAATAGTGTATTCATATATGAAAATTGAAAGTTTGGTTTTAAAATATAAATGGTTTTTTTTCTCTCTCAAGTATTTTTAATAATCCTTAATATCTTACTTATTGACTTTTCACTTGACATTAAAAGTAAATATGTTCATAACCTTCACATTTGGAATATTGAACTTGATGTATCTTTATGTTTGTGTCTGGGATCCTTATTTTTGCGTCTCCTACAATTACACGTCTCTTTTTAGCTTTGTAGTCTTGAAATGAATTTTGGTAAAATTCATATATGCTTTTGGAAAAAGGTTAGAGAAACAAAAGACTAAGAATGACTAACACAAATAAAAGTTTATGAACTTCTCATTTCACTGGTGTATGACTGTTGACAGATTATTTACCCTTTCTCTTAAATTTCTCTTTAATTTTTAACAAGAATTCACAATCAATCCATTAAAAAATTACATTTAAAGTGAAGGATATATCACATGTAATTTTAATTCAAAAGAGCAAGAAAAATCAAAACTCTTAAACAGAACCAAATCAAGAAGTAGGTTAACCTAAATGAAAGGATATATATGTCAAAAATAGAAACCAAGATAAAGGGGAAAATACTTTAGAAGCCTATAAATAATTATACACAATGAATTGAAAACCATTAAAAAAAGTTGTAAAACAATTCAAAGAAACTAACACAATTAAAAAAAAATTAAGTTATAAGAATTGAATTACTTAAGTGAATAAAATTAATTTGAACCTCGAATAGAAAACTTATCTAAAAATAACTTTAAGTTTAAAAAAAATATAGAGCATGCACAATTTATAATTTTAATTTACTTATCATACTTAAATAAATGAAAAGTTAGTTACCATTTCAGTCACAATTTATTTAATCTGTGTTTTTAATTTATCAAGAATTAAACTCAAGTTTAAATAAATTATCAAAAACATAGATTGTTAACACTTAACTTCTAATAATATAATTTTAAAATTAAACGTCAAACAATTTATATAATGTATTATAGATAAAATCAAAAGATTAAGACCTAAAGAAATAATAAACATATTACTTGAATTCAAAACTAGGATATTAAAAAAATGAAATAAATAAGAATTTGAAAGAATGATTACAAATTTAGATATGTAAAATTATATCTAACAAAATTTTAACTATAAATTTTGAATCAAGATTCTTTATTACAATTTTCACCACAAGGCAATTCAGTTCACGTGCTGCTTCACTAATAATTGCTTCAACGAAATAGTCCAACCGCTTGGATCCAAATGCTGCTTCACGGAATTCATATAAGTGTTTGATGCAACAGATTGGATTAAGTGATTTCAAAAGCTTCATTGAAATTCTATTTGCCCGCTCACATTGAACCTCTGCCATTTTGATTTTCAAATTCAATAATTCCACAATAACTCGAAACAAGTATTGGAGTTTAAATCCACTAAAGGAACCGAGTTGAATCAAAACATTGAATTGTACATACTGAACACCTCGTTCTTCACTGTTTCAAGCTCAATTCAATTTTAATTGCTCAATAAAACAATTCACTGAACAGAAATTGCGTACAGAACCTGTTTGATGAAATGTTGCAAGAAAGGATATCATGCCAATTCTGTTCCGCTTTGCTGATTGCAAAAGTAAATTGATTCACGATTCCGAATTCATGAATCATACACCTTGTAATGAAACTTCAATAATGAATTTGTTTCGCGCATTTCAAATGGATTGCATTTCACAATGTTACCACCGAACAAGTGCTTAACAATGAATCAATTCTCTTTGGAATTGACTGCCACAAATTTTCACATGCTTGATGTGATTGAATGTTGAGTGACTTCAGTGCCTTGAATTCAAGATAACAAGCTCGAGAATTGTACTCACCAAAACACCGAAAGAAACAGATCAAGAAAACGTGATTCAAATACTAATTAAACCACCAATTTGATGCTTCCTAGAAAGTTCAAGAAATGTTAAACGTTACACGAATGTTGAACTCAAGCTCTCATAACCATGATTGACAAAGGATTAGGAAGAATGACCCTTTCTTTACTGAACAATTGGGAAAAGTAAAATTAAGGAGAAAAATAATAGAGAATCAAAAAACAGATCTCAATCAAAGAATGATTAATAAGTCAAATAATATTCATCATTTTAAATTATCAATTCAAATGTAACGGTTAGAAATAAAAGAAACCTTAATTAATTATTAAAGTTAACATAAAGTTGTTTATATAAAAACACACACACACATATATATATATATATTATATATATATATATATATATATATATATATATATATATATATATATACTTTTAAATATCATTTATCTATCTACTGGTTATCTTATAGTGAAAATCTCTCTGTTAACAGATCTATATATAAAGATCAAAGTATTTATGGCAATATGGAAGTCTTATTATAAGTTATTTTATCGGTGAAAAGAAAAATTTATTTTTTTCTTATCAAGATAAAAGAATGAATTAATATAAAAAAATATAAAGAGGTGCTTCAATATGTTTAAAAAAAGTATTCATTCTCAGTCAAACTGATACAAAAAGTACCATGTCCTATCCTCACTTAAGCCTATTACAGCAACTCTAAATATCAGACTACACTTTACTTTTTTTTTTTTTTTATCAAATTTT